>ERZ1106929.1197-NODE-1197-length-23778-cov-6.116216_pt1 | contig 23778 bp, 21 predicted proteins | sample MGYA00403662_ERZ1106929 | MGnify/ENA primary metagenome ERZ1106929 (study PRJEB35170, sample SAMEA104062442) | human gut metagenome | biome: human gut; feature: human-associated habitat; material: faeces | place: Denmark | collected 2013-02-20 ... | reverse complement strand
TGCAACAGATTTGAATCCTGTTTTAATCTGAGCACCTTCGTAAATATCGAACAGTTCATAGTTCTCAAGAATCTGTCCGCCACGGACTGCGATCACTTCCTCAATCTGTCCTACCAGAACATTCTTCGGAACAACCATGGAAATATCTCTGGTCACAGCCGGGAATTTGGCAATTCCCTCATATTTACGATCAAAAGTTGCCATCGGAACAATAGACGGCATATCCAGAACAGCCACATAAGCTCTCTCTCCAATTCCATAAGTAGCTGCAACTGTCGGATGAACCTCACCCAGATATCCGATTACCGTTCCATCATAGATGATATTTGCCTGACGACCCGGATGAAGGAAAGATTTTCCAGCATTTGGATCATAAGTTTCTTTCAGATGCATACCGATCTTGTCAAGGAACTCCTCTACGATGCCTTTCATGGAGAAGAAGTCGCCATCGCCATACATACCAAGAGTAAACTGCATGCGCTCATCCGGCAGTTCAGTGAGCGGCAGGCTCTTTGGCAGATAAATATTTCCCATCTCATAGAGACGAACATTCTTATTTCTTCTGTTATAGTTGGTTGCCAGAGAAGTCAGCATTCCATTCAGGGAAGTAGTTCTCATAATAGAGAAATCCTCACCCAGCGGATTGGAGATCACGATTGCCTGACGCTCACGTGCATCCTCCGGCAGAAGCAATTTATCAAATACCTTCGGGCTTTCGAAGCTGTAGGTCATACCCTGTGAGAAGCCGCAGAACTCGGCGATATCTCTTGCCACTGCTTCAATTCTCAGATAGAACGGAAGCTTGCCGGTGGTTGCCTCTCCTCTCGGAAGCGTAGTCGGGATATTGTCATATCCGAAGAAACGAGCCACTTCCTCTGCCAGATCTGCAGTGCGGAACAGATCCTGACGGAAGGTCGGAGCTACGATCTCGTTGGTCTTCTCATCATATTCCAGTTCGATCGGTTTGTAATACTCCAGCATCTGCTCTTTGCTGATGTCGGTTCCCAACAATGCGTTGATGCGGTCCGGCTCAAAGGGAATGCGAACCGGTTCTCTCTTCACTGGATAAACATCAACGGTTCCGTTTACCACATCTCCTGCATCCAGCTCCTCGATCAGCTGGCAGGCACGATCAATAGCTGCCTGTGCATTGTTCGGATCCAGTCCTTTTTCAAACTTACCGGAAGCATCTGTACGAAGTCCTACACGCTTGCTGGACAGACGGATGTTGGTTCCGTCAAAGCAGGCTGCCTCGAACAGCATGGTCTTTACATCATCTGTGATCATGGAGTTCTCACCACCCATGATACCAGCCATACCGACTGCTTTCTCACCATCCAGAGTCACGAATTTCTCATCGTGAGCCGCACGGCGGACAACGATTTTTTTATCTGCGATCTTATCCAGATCATAAGCATGCATCGGCTGACCATACTCTTCCATTACGTAGTTGGTAATATCAACCACATTATTGATCGGACGGATGCCTACGGATGCCAGTCTTCTCTGCATCCATTCCGGTGACGGAGCAAGACGGATATTTTTTACCACTCTGGCACAATATCTGGAACACAGATCATGATCCTGCACTTCTACTTTAATATAATCATTCACATCACCGCCGCAGCCTTTTACATGAACTTCCGGAGCCTTGAACTCCTTATGGAAGGTAGCAGCTGTTTCTCTTGCAAGGCCAAGCGTACTGTAGCAGTCCACACGGTTGGAAGTGATCTCGAACTCAAACTCCACATCATGAAGTCCCAGTACTTCAATGGCGTCTGCTCCTACTTCAGCAGTCTCCGGGAAAATGTAGATACCGTACTCCGGTGCTTCCGGATACATATCTCTGGTAGAACCCAGCTCCTCAATAGAGCACATCATACCGTTGGATTCGATTCCGCGAAGTTTACCTTTCTTAATACGGATGCCGCCAGGTGTCATCTTGCCGTCATGACCGCCTGCCACACGTCCACCGTCCAGAACAACCGGAACCTTGTCTCCTTCTTTGACATTCGGAGCACCTGTAACGATCTGGATCGGAGATTTCTCTCCAATATCTACCTGACAGATGATCAGCTTATCTGCATCCGGATGTTTCTCAATCTTCTTGATCTGTCCGATCACGATTTTCTCCAGATCGGCATCCATTTTTGTAAATCCTTCCACCTTGGAGCCTGACAGGGTCATAGCATCGGTGAATTCCTGTGCAGTCACCTCAAGCTCCGGCACATATGCTTTTATCCATGATAAAGATGTATTCATCTTTGTAATCCTCCTGAATTTATTATATTATGTACAAAGCCGTGAAGCTCGATTCCGTTTCACTTCATCTCGCTTGGCACTGCGTGCCCTATGCATCCCATTATGTACAATCCTCTGCAAGCAAGCTTGCGCCGGATAGTTCATAACGATCTGCGCACGGCTTTGCAGGTTATCAAAACTGTTTTAAGAATCTGATATCGTTTTCATACAGCAGTCTCATATCATCGATCTCATATTTCAGAAGAGCGATTCTCTCAAGACCTACACCAAATGCAAAACCGGTGTACTCATTCGGGTCGATGCCGCACATTTCAAGTACATGCGGATGTACCATACCACAGCCAAGGATCTCGATCCAGCCGGATCCCTTACAGAAACGGCAACCTTTTCCACCACACTTAAAGCAGCTTACATCTACCTCCGCACTGGGCTCTGTGAACGGGAAATGATGCGGACGGAATTTTGTCTTCGTGTTTTCTCCAAACAGCTCTTTTGCAAACTCTTCCAGAGTTCCTTTCAGGTCAGCAAAGGTAATATTCTTGTCGATAACAAGACCTTCGATCTGATGGAAGGACGGAGAATGAGTCGCATCCACTTCATCCGAACGGAATACACGTCCCGGAGAGATCATACGGATCGGCAGCTTGCCTTTTTCCATGATTCTTGCCTGTACCGGAGATGTCTGAGTACGAAGCACAATGTCCTTGTTAATATAGAAAGTATCCTGCTCATCCTTTGCCGGATGATTTGCCGGAATATTCAGTTTCTCGAAATTATAAAGGTCATACTCTACTTCTGGTCCTTCGATCACTTCGTAGCCCATACCAATGAAGATACGCTCTACTTCTTCCAGTGCGATGGTGTTCGGATGACGATGACCTACGTTATTCTTCTTAGCCGGAAGGGTTACGTCGATAACTTCTGATTTCAGTTTTGCATCCAGAAGAAGCTTATCCATATTTTTTTTCGCCTCTTCCATAACCTTCTCAATCTCAGCTCTGGTGTCGTTTACCAGCTGACCAAAGACCGGGCGTTCCTCCGGAGCCACATCCTTCATACTCTTTAACAGTGCTGTCAGCTCACCTTTTTTTCCAAGCACAGAGACTCTCACATCATTGAGAGATTCCGGATTCTTTGACTCTTTGATCCGGGCAATTGCCTCTTCTTTGATCTTCTGCAATCTTTCTTTCATGTTGAAACTCCTTTTCTACTACATAGATTTATCGGACGGTTCTGGAACTTTCCTTGTTTCCTATACGATAAAAAAGCTCCGCCCCTCAAAAGGGACGAAGCTTATAATCCGCGGTACCACCCTGCTTTCCGGCTATGCCGGACACTCATAAAACTGCATAACGTGCAGTAACACGTCATCCCCTACTCTATCTGTTCAGGAATGCTGCTCCGGTGTGAACTTCGACCTTTCTGCCTGAACCTGACCGGGCTTCCAGCCGCTGACCCAATCTCTCTGATGGAAAACAGAATGCTACTTGCACCTTCTTCGCATTTGAAATATCTTTTTCTACTATAGCACAGATTTTTTGAAAGTCAAGAGGGTTTCCTACTCAACCGTCACACTTTTTGCCAGATTTCTTGGCTTATCTACATCCAGTCCCTTTGCCACGCTGACATAATATCCAAGCAGCTGCAGCGGGATCACAGACAGACTGCCCACAAAATGTTCATCCACTTTTGGCACATACACAGCGAAGTTCACCTGATCTTCCACCTCATAATGTCCATAGGTCGTCAGCCCCATCAGATAGGCTCCCCTGCTCTTACACTCCAGCATATTGCTGATGGTCTTCTCATACAACTCATCCTGTGTAAGAACTCCAATGACCAGCATTCCCTGCTCAATCAGACTGATCGTTCCATGCTTCAGTTCTCCTGCCGCATATGCCTCTGAATGAATATAGGAGATTTCTTTCAGTTTGAGACTTCCCTCCAGAGAGATCGCATAATCAATTCCCCGTCCTACAAAGAATACATCATGAGCATTGGCATACTTTGCCGCAAACCACTGAATCCGTTCTTTATCCTCCAGAACCTTCTCCATCTTCTCCGGAATCGATAACAATTCAGAAATGTAAAAGCTGTACTGCTCCTCTGTGATTTTCTCCCTCACCCTGGCAAACTGCACTGCCAGACAATACATCGCTGCCAGCTGTGCACTGTAAGCTTTTGTGGTCGCTACAGAGATCTCCGGCCCTGCCAGTGTATACAGCACATGATCTGCCTCCCGGGCAATACTGCTTCCAACTACATTGACAATCGCCAGGGTAGCAAGCTTCTTCTCCTTTGCAAGCCTCAATGCAGCCAGGGTATCGGCGGTCTCTCCAGACTGACTGACCACAATGACCAGTGCCTTCTGGTTCAGTGGCATCTTCCGATAACGGAACTCTGATGCAAGCTCCACACGTACCGGAATATCTGTCAGATCTTCCAGCACATACTGTGCGGCCATTCCCACATGCCATGCAGAACCGCAGGCTACTATATAGATCTGTTCATATTTGTTCAGATCCTCATCACTGATCTGCATCTCCTTAAAATCGATCCTGCCGTCTTTTACAACGGAATTGAGCGTATCCCTGACAGCTTTTGGCTGCTCATGGATCTCTTTCATCATAAAATGCTCAAATCCTGCCTTCTCTGCAGCCTCTGCATCCCATTTGATTTCGGTTGTCTGCTTCTCAATCTCATCACCATCCAGATTATAAAAATGCGCTTCTCCTGGTGTCAGTTTCGCAAACTCCAGATTGCCGATATAGTATACATTTCGGGTGTATTTCAGGATTGCAGGCACATCAGATGCCACATAAGTCTCCCCGTCAGCGATACCAATGATCATGGGACTGTCTTTTCTTGCTACCCAGATCTCGCCCGGATAATCCCGGAACATCAGCTCAAGAGCGTAGGAACCACGGACACGCACCATCGTCTTAGCGATGGCATCAATAGGACCGAGGTTGTACTTTTTATAATAGTAGTCCACCAGCTTGATGACCACTTCCGTATCCGTCTGACTATAGAATGTATAACCGTGCTTCAGCAGCTTTTCTTTCAGTTCGGTATAGTTCTCAATGATGCCGTTATGTACGCCAACGACCTCAGACTCCACTGTGCCGGAACCGGAACGGCTACAGTTACCTGAAACATGCGGATGTGCATTCGTCTGGCTCGGCTCACCGTGAGTTGCCCAACGAGTATGACCAATACCACAGGTTCCTTTCAATGCCTTGCCGCCATCTGTTTTCTCGATCAGATTGGACAGGCGTCCCTTCGCTTTCACGACCTGTGCCAGATTTTCTCCGTCACGGACAGCCAGTCCGGCCGAGTCATATCCTCTATACTCCAGTTTAGACAGGCCATCCAGCAGGATCGGTGCCGCCTGTCGATTTCCTGTAAATCCAACGATTCCACACATAGGTTTTGCCCCTCCTATTATTCATTTTTCTATGATACTTTTCCACTTACACAAAACGACTCCGGACACTGCCAGAGTCGTCATTGACTTTATACCTTATATCCCTTTTCGCAGATCACATTGACCACTTCATCAACATACTTCTGGCAGGTATCATGGTCAGGTGCTTCCACCATCACACGAACGACCGGCTCAGTGCCGGACTCACGAACCAGAATACGGCCGGTATCGCCCAGTGCCTCAGCAACCTTAGACACGGCTTCCTGCACAGCAGGATCATTCTGTGCAGCCTTCTTATCGGTCACACGAACATTCTCCAACACCTGCGGATAGATCTTCAGCGGTGCCGCCAACTCGCTCATTGGCTTCTTCTTAGCCAGCATGACTTCCATCATCTTCAAACTGGTTAAGATACCATCGCCGGTGCTGGCATATTTGGAGAAGATGATATGACCACTCTGCTCACCACCGATACGACAGCCGTTCTTCGCCATGTACTCGTATACGTACTTGTCACCCACAGCAGTCTTGGCGTAACCAATACCTTGCTCATCAAACGCTTTGTACAGACCAAAGTTGGACATAACAGTCGTAACCACAGTATTGGTCAGCAGCTTGCCACGCTCTTTCATATAGCAGCCATAGATATACAGGATATGGTCGCCAGTGATGACATTACCCTTCTCGTCCACGCACAGGCAGCGGTCGGCGTCACCATCGAAGGCAAAACCAACATCCAAACCCTTCTCCACAACAAACTTCTGCAGACCCTCAATATGCGTAGAACCGGCGTTGTTGTTGATGTTCGTGCCATTCGGCTTGTTGTTTATGACATAGGTATCAGCACCCAGGGCATCGAAAACGCTCTTAGCGATATTCCAAGAGCTGCCGTTAGCGCAGTCCAGGCCGACCTTGACACCCTTGAAGGAATAGATGCCGAGACTGATCAGATAGCCCATATAACGGTTACGGCCTGCCACGTAGTCCACCGTGCAGCCGATGTGCTCACGACGAGCAAAGGGCAGTTCCGGCCAGTCCTTATCAAAGACATGGAGTTTGCCGTCAATATAGTCCTCCACCAGCAGCAGGGTCTCCTCGGGCATTTTTTCACCGTAGCAGTCGATCAGCTTAATGCCGTTATCGTAATACGGATTATGGCTGGCAGAAATCATGATGCCGCAGTCGAAGTCATCCACACGGGCAATATACGCCACTGACGGAGTGGTAGTAACATGGAGCAGATAAGCATCTGCACCGGAAGCCGTCAGGCCAGCCACCAGACTATATTCAAACATATAGGAGCTTCGGCGGGTATCCTTGCCGATGACGATACGGGCAGGGTCGGTATCACCATTGCGCTCACGGAGAGCATTGTAATACCAGCCCAAGAATCGACCTACTTTGTAGGCATGGTCTGCTGTTAATGTAATTCCGGCTTCACCACGGAAACCGTCCGTTCCAAAATATTTTCCCATTATAGTTTTTCCTCATCCAAAGAGTGAATTGACGAATATATGCTTTAGCCGAGAGAGAGAACCCCGTTGCCTGCTACTCACCACGGAGAGGTAGCATACTTGAATAGCACAGCCATGCTGATGCATGGCTACAATCTTAAACTACCTGTTTTCCGTCATCCTTAGCAGTAGTCAAAGCCAAAGTATGTGCAACCACAAACAAAACATCATTATCAACATCATCAGCAATGATTGCCTTTGTCTTTTGCATTATTTGCTCTCTGATCAAAAACAACACATCGCCTCCCTTTGAACATTTTTAAGGTTTCACTCTTTCATCCAAAGTATGAATAGTTAAAACGCACCTATACTTTAACCAAGATTAATTTCTGTTTCCTGCTATTAAGATTAAGTAACTATATGCTTTAGCCGGGAGTGGATCCCGTTGCCCGCTGCTCACCACAGAGAGGTAGCACATTTGAACAGCTCAGCCATGTGACTCAGTACATGGCTGCTGTGGAGAATCAGTACTTCCGCCACACCATTTTATTAACCACGTTTACATAACCCTGAATGATGCGAACCACCTTCATGGACACGGTCTCGTCCACATAGTCCGGGCATGGCTTGCCCAGAACGCCCTTCTGCTTCATCTTAATGGCCATATCGGTGGCGTTGAGAAGTTCCCGAGTGGTAATACCAGCCAAAATGAAGTCACCGGCTTCCAGCGCCTCGGGACGTTCCGTACTGGTACGGATGCACACGGCGGCGATGGGATGACCAATGGACAGATAGAAGCTGCTCTCCTCGGGCAGAGTGCCAGAGTCGGAGACGATTGCCAAAGCGTTCATTTGCAGCTTGTTGTAGTCGTTGAAGCCCAGCGGCTCATTGACCCGGACACGAGGATCCAGTTTGAAGCCACTCTTTTCCAGACGGTGCTTGCTTCTGGGATGGCAGGAGTACAGGATGGGCATATCGTACTTCTCTGCCAGTGCGTTGATAGCAGTAAACAGGCTCAGGAAGTTCTTTTCGGAATCGATGTTCTCCTCACGGTGGGCGGACAGCAGAATATACTTATCCTTTTCCAGCCCCAGACGCTCCAACACATCGCTTTTCTGAATCTTCTCCAGATTCATGTGCAGCACCTCTGCCATAGGAGAACCTGTCTGGTAGGTACGCTCCTTGGGCAGACCCGTATCCGCCAGATACTTCCGGGCGAATTCGGAATAGCACATATTCACGTCGGAGATCACATCCACGATACGGCGATTGGTCTCCTCGGGCAGGCACTCGTCCTTGCAGCGGTTGCCTGCCTCCATGTGAAACAGCGGGATGTGCAGTCGTTTTGCACTGATGGCAGAAAGGCAGGAGTTGGTATCGCCCAGCACCAGATAGCCCTCCGGCTGCAATTCAGAGAGGAGTTCATAGCTGCGGCCCATAATGTTGCCGCAGGTAACACCAAGATTCTCGCCAACCACCGGCACCAAAATGTCCGGGCCATACTCCCCGAAGGTATTTTTCAGCTCGAAATCCTCCCAGAAAACGGTGGAAAGGTTTCTGTCCCAGTTTTGATTGTAATAGACCACGCAGCAGTCAAAGTATTCACGGCAACGCTTGATAACGGCAGCCAGCCGAATGATTTCCGGACGGGTGCCACAGCCAATCATGACCTTGGTACGCCCATCGTTTTTCCATGTAAAATTGTGTTCCATAAAAATCTCCTAACGTCAACCTGTATTCTTTTCTTACACCGGCTCAAAAAAGGTATCCGGGTGATTGGGGTTAAAAATCTCGTTACAGGTCATCACCGTCACCAGATTCTCCGTTTTCGACAGATTGATGATATTGTGAGTCCAGCCGGGAATCATGTGGACTGCCTCGATCTTATCGCCAGAAACCTCAAACTCCACCGTTTCTCCGGTGTTGATGTTCCGCTCCTGAATCAGTCCGTGACCGGCAACCACGATGAACAGCTCCCACTTAGAGTTGTGCCAGTGCTGCCCCTTGGTGATACCTGGGCGGCTGATGTTGATGCTCACCTGCCCACAGTCAGCGGTATGAACCAATTCCGTGAAAGAACCACGGTTGTCCACGTTCATCTTCAGGGCATACTTGAACTTGTCCGTCGGCAGATAGGTCAGGTACAGAGAATACAACTTCTTAGCAAAGGAACCGTCCGGCATCTTGGGCATCATGAGCGTAGTCGGCTGTGCCTTGAACTCCTGCAACAGATCAACGATTTCGCCCAATGTGACCTTGTGTGTCACAGGAACGCAGCAGTAGCGACCGTCTGCTTTCAGAACTGTCTCTACACCGTCAAATTCACAGTGCTGCTCCTTGCCTTCCAGCAGGTCGAACATCCCTTCTACAAGGTCGTCGATGTACAACAGCTCCAGCTCGGTGCTGCGGTCGTTAACGGTGAAAGGCTCATCGTTGGCAACCGCCCAGCAGAAGGTACTGACGGCACTGTTGTATTTAGGGCGGCTGTGTCCCATCAGGTTGACGAAGCGATAGACCGCCACCTTCGCCCCGGTCTCCCGAGCATACTGGAAGAACAGCTCCTCGCCGGCCTTTTTGCTGCGGCCGTACTCGCTGTTGCCAAACCGCCCAGCCAGCGTAGCCTGAATGGAGGAGGACAGCATGATGGTTGCCTTATTGTTGTGCTTTTTCAGGCAGTTCAGCAAGTCGGATGCAAAGCCGAAGTTGCCCTTCATGAAGTCTTCCGGATTCTCCGGGCGATTCACGCCTGCCAGATTGAACACGAAGTCCGCCTTCTGGCAGTACTCGTCCAGTTCCTCCGAGGTTGAATCCAGATCATACTCGTAGATTTCTTTAATATCCAGTGCCGGACGGGTCTTGTTTTTCCCATCGCGGATGTTTTTCAGGTTGTTACAAAGGGCGGTTCCCACCATACCCTTGGCACCTGTGACTAGAATGTTCATCCTTTCCCCTCTTAATGTACTGCTGTGCAGTCTGAAACAGCTGCACCATCCAGCACTGTTGCATTATTGCAAATGGTGCAGTTGCTGCCGATGCGGGCAAATTTCCCCACAGTTGCACCTGTGCGAATCACGCTGCTGGTGTAGATCAAGGCGTAGTCCCCTACCGTTGCATCACAGTGGACTTCCGTTCCGGCATTCAGCAAAACACCGCTTCCGACAGAGGCTCCATTCTGGATACAAGCGTTTTGCAGCACCACACAGCCACAGCCGACTTCAGCAAACGGACTGACGTAGGCACTGGGAGCAATGATGTTTGGGAACGCATAGCCAAGTGATTTTGCTTTCTCATACACCTGTGCCCGGAACTGATTGTTGCCGATGCCTACCACCAGCAAGCTGTACTCTTTCCGCAGCTCCGGTAAATCGGCAAGGCCGCCAACCACCGGAATGCCACAGATCTCAGCACCCACAGACTGTCCATCATCCACAAAAGCGCAATCGTATTGGAGCATCGCCTGCTCCGCCACCATGCGCCCGAAGCCACCGGCACCACCCAGCAGCAGCTTTTCCTTAGACATTCGGGATACCCTTCAGTGCGTTCTGGACATATTCGGTGGTCAGGATCTTCTTAACAGTGCCTTCCACATCCAGACGGGTAGTGTTATGGCTGGTGTAGGACTCGTCTGCCATAGTATGTACCTCGCCGTTGATGACAAACTTATCGTAGTTCAGGTCACGGTTATCCGCAGCAACACGGAAATAATGGCCCATATCCTGGCTGCGCAGACGCTCCTCACGGGTCATCAGAGTCTCGAACAGCTTCTCGCCGTGACGGGTGCCGATGATGTTCGTGCCGGTATCGCCGAACAGTTGCTGGACAGCCTTAGCCAGATCGCCGATGGTGGAAGCATCAGACTTCTGGATGAACAAATCACCGGGATTTGCATGTTGGAAAGCGAACAAGACCAAATCCACAGCCTCGTCCAGGTTCATCAGAAAGCGGGTCATGTTGGGGTCGGTGATGGTGATGGGGTTGCCAGCCTTGATCTGATCGATAAACAGAGGAATGACAGAACCACGGCTGCACATGACATTGCCGTAACGAGTGCAGCAGATGGTGGTGCCGCCACGCTCCGCAGCCACACGGGCGTTGGCGTAGATGACGTGCTCCATCATGGCCTTGGAGATACCCATAGCGTTGATGGGGTAAGCAGCCTTGTCGGTGGACAGGCAGACAACACGCTTGACGCCAGCGTCAATAGCGGCGTGCAACACATTATCAGTACCGATGATGTTGGTCTGGACGGCCTGCATGGGGAAGAACTCGCAGGAAGGAACCTGCTTCAGAGCAGCAGCATGGAAGATGTAATCAACACCGGGCATGGCGTCACGGATAGACTGGGGGTTGCGGACATCACCGATGTAGAACTTGACCTTCTTGGCGGTGTCAGGATGCTTGGCCTGAAGCTCATGTCGCATATCGTCCTGCTTCTTCTCGTCACGGGAGAAGATACGAATCTCTTTCAGGTCAGAATCCAGGAAGTGCTTCAGAACGGTAGAACCAAAAGAACCAGTACCACCAGTAATCATAAGGGTTGCGTTATCAAAAGTTTTGTTATTCATAATCTTTACACCTCATAAACAAATTTCAAAGAGTTCTTATTTAGCGTATAAACGCTTAATACGCTTTTTCACTTCAATCAGTATAATCGCTAATAATACGCCTAAGCCTGTGAAGCAGATGCTATATTTTATTCGATACTGATCATTAGGAAATCTAACATTCAATTGACGTAGCAAATCGTTAACATATATATTTGTTAGATAAAGCTCTAGTGTTCCCCCCCCTATTTTCCTTAAAAATGTCAAACTTTTTTCTTTAACCCCCTGTGGCATCCTCTGAAATCCGAATGGCAAAATAAAAACTCCTGACATTCCCAAAAACACACTTGCTATTAAAGATATTGACGAGCTATATCTTATGGTTGGAATCATTTTTGACAAAGGCCAAATCAAAACCATAACCGCTACCAATAAATAGGAGTATTCATTTTTATCAAGAGATTCTTCAGCAATCCAGCTTCCAACTATAAAGCAAAAGGTTCCCATAAGAGGGCCACCAAAATGTCCAACATAGGAATAGTTCACATTGTACTTCCAAGGTTCATTTATATAGCCCATCATAACAGTCGAACAGAGAATAATCAATAATGCTACTACTATAGTTTTTTTACCTTTTGTGGATTTTTGGATATTGTAAAGCACTGGATAAACCACATATAACACTGCCACAACCGCAATATACCACGCTCCTTCATTTTTCATCCAAAAAGAAATGAAAAACTCTGCCTCAATAAATTTACGGAAACTAAATTCAAGGATAAAATACTTAATCGCATATGCTATGGAACTAATCACCAAATATGGCAGCAGCACTTTTTTAATACGATTATTATAAAATTTATGTATGTCATTAGATTTATTCAACGAATAAAAACATCCAAATCCAGAAAGAAAGAAAAACATATACATTAGCGTGCAAATTAATGTAGCCATTTTAGGCACCAATAAAATAGCACCTGTGTCTGCCATAATTGCAGTACCCGCATGACCAATAAGTACGCTAATTGCCGCTACTCCCATCAATTCTGTTTTATATGTGCTTATCAACTTATAGCTTGGCTTCTTCTTTGTTCTGACTATCAAATCCTTCTCCTTCCAGAAAGCACTTCGCAACATTATAATACTGTCCTTCCGAAAATACTTGTTTTGCTGTATTTAATGCGTTCAACTTCATTTGAAGAATCTTCGAAGAATCCATATTGACAATCTGCATCAACTTATCTAACACTTCATGTACGCTATTATCTTTTATAAGGACCCCATCAACGCCATCAGTTACAAAAGCATCTGTTCCACCAACAGCTGTACAAATGCTTGGAACTGCCAAGCTCATTGCTTCAACAAATTTTGTGGATACTCCAGCTTTCGCATACCTTTTATTTTCACGCATCAAAACAGAGAAATCTGCTTTTCTTACAATCGATAACGTATTCTCATGAGATAAACGGCCATAGCAATTTATTCCACATTGTGTTAAGTTGGAACATTCCAGCATACGCTCAATTGCATCAGGACTTGGTCCTACAACGTCAAAAATAATCTTAATCTCGTTATTGTTTATCTTTCGGATCGCCTTTAACATTGGTTCCAGATAGTCTTTAAAATCGGTCGTTCCAGCAAACACGAGCTTGACCTGGCGCAATTTCACAGCATCCCTATCACGAAAGACCTGATCTTTGTCCACAAAATCGTAAACCAATGGTGGCAGCCTTATTACATTACATCCCTGATTTCTATAGTGTTCGTATAAGAACTCACTAATGGCTATAATATTCCCACATCTTTTATCGATATAACGTTTTTGAATATCTTTTTGCCATACGATTCCTCTTGTTGCGATTTCTTTTCTGTTCTCAACCTCCATCCATTCGGTTACTTCTATAATTAGCCTGATATTGTGCTTTTCACAATAAGCTCTAATACGTTCTTCCACAACAATTGAATTCAACTCATACAGAATTATAATATCTGGTGAAATGAATTTCAATGCTCTAATAATCTCATTATACGTATGAATACCCAAGAATTGGTCTGCTATCCAACCTGCGCCTCTAACCTTACCTTTTCCATGAAACGGTTTCATATAGACGTATTTGAGAAAATCAGTATCTTCTACTTTGTCGCACTCATTCTTTGGGCACTCACTAAGGCCATAGACTTCATAACCAATATTGTTGAAAAATCTAGCTCGGTTTCGAACGTGTGTGCATGACGCACTTCCCTCAATCGCTATCTGACCAACATACAATATTTTCTTCACACCATTTTTCCTCCTTTCTAATCAACTTTTATCTCTCATATGGATACAAATTTCTTTATTTACCGCAATCGGGACAGCAATAGCAGAAACCATAAAAGATAATACTGTGCCCAGCAGCACACCTACAACGCCCATATTCATTTTCAACAGGAAAAAAAGCGAGAGCGGAATATTTACAATTCCTTGAACGATTCCTACTGGAACAATGACCTGCATTAAAGATAATCCATTAGCAACCTGTGAATATACTGCATTCCACATATATATAATAGCATACACAGCCATCAGCGGAATCAATCCTGGTGCATAGTCAAGCTCTTTTTGAAGCCACACTCTAGCAAGAGGTTTAAATATAACCATAAGCACTAATACACCCACAATACCCAATCCTAACAAACATTCCCATTTTAAATCTTCCTCCTAATATTATTCTTCTAATTTAAAAATATCAACGAGTGCCTCGTTTTCACTAATCTACAAATATTCAGTTTTTCAATAATACACCACCCTTCTCAGTTATTGATTACCCGCTAATTGCTGTTCCCCATACACTGTCATCATAATTTTCTTAATTGCTCCTTGTACATCCAGATAATTCGTATTATGGCTTGCATGAGACTTATTTGCTTCGCCCTTGACCACGAACTTGTCGCAGTTTAAATTGCGGTTGTCAGTAGTCGCGCGTAAATAGTGACCCATATTCTCACTACGCAAGCGCTCATCACGTGTTATCAAAGTCTCAAACAAATCATCTCCATGACGAGCGCCAATGATATTCGTTCAAGTATCACCAAAGAGCTACTGAATAGCCTTTGCAAGGTCGTCGATGGTAGAAGCATCCACCTTCTGGACAAACAAGGTGCTAAGGTTTGCATCCTGGAACTCAAATATAAATATAATCACATTGGGGCTGATCCCCCAAAAGTTTTCGACAAGCCTTGAATTGTTAGTTTTCAGTATTCCAGGCTCAAATTGACTCTACTAGTTATCTTTCATTTTTTTCAAAGCCACTAACGCAATTTTTATTCCTGCAATCATCCCAATGCAAATTAATACATATCTTAACGCAGTATAACGATACAATACTAAACCGAATAACGCAGCTATGATCGTTAGTATTGCCATAAACAATACTGCCTTATCATTATATACCGATTTATTTCCAGCTTCTTTAAGATGAACCTTTCTTGCGAATATCACTTGTGCACCTGCTAACACCATATATGCTACCAGTGTAGTATATGCAGCTGCCATATAGCCAAAAATATTTATACATATGTAATTCAGTATAAGATTTACAATAGCTGCGATAGTCGAAGAATACATTATATAATTAGTTTTTTTATGGTATATAAGTAAATTAGAATACATATTTGCTACAGAAGTCAAAAACACTCCTGCTGCAATAGGTGGCATAATATAAATTGCTTCATAATATTCCTTAGTAGCTAATATTCTAACTATTTCTGGCGCTAAAAAAGTAAGCATAACTGCAATAATAGCATACGCTCCCATTAAAGCCAATGATAATTCTCTAATTTTATTATCTTTTTTACTTATATTCTGATATAAATACGGTATAAATGATGAATTAATTGCACTCCAAACTAATAGTGAAATTGAGCTTACAGTATATAAAGTACTATATATTCCAACCGCATCATTTCCCACCATTTTGCTTATCATCATTCGATCTGAAACACTTAAAATTTGTTCTGCAAAAGCATAACCAATAAGGGGAGCGCTTAGCTTTAAAGAGTATTTCCAATACTTTATATTTACTATTGTTTTCCCTTTTGCATATATTTTAATCCATATAACCGCCGAAATAACTATTGTTGCTATGTTAGTTGCATACAATCGGCCCACCACAACTTGACCAGATCCCGCTTCATTTAAATATAAAACAACTATTACGGAAAATATTGTTGATGCTAAAGCCGATCCCATTGTCAATGCACCAGCTAGTTTATATTTATACTCATATCTCTGTCTTAACAGCCAAAAATCCTGCGCCGGTGCAAAGAAAAACATTACTAGCATCAAAATTATCAGCACAGAAGGCAACCCTATAATACTATTCCAAATATCAGGTATGAGGAAATAAATACATCCTAGAACAATTGCCATCATTGATGTTAATGTCAAAACAGCCGATTGATATTGATCCCTTTCCCCCTCAAAGTCTTTCATCGCTGCCTGAAATCCACCTGATGTTAATGATAGTGTTGCAATTACGCTCAACAAAGAATACCAAGAGTTATATAAATTAACCATTCCAATTTCGCTTGTAGACATTATTCTCGTGAAAATTGGAACTGTAATCATTGATAATCCTCGTGAAAAAACAGATGCCATGGTATAAACCACTGCTGCTTTTACCCCCAAAGGAATATTTTGTAGCCTTTCCTTTAGCATTTTATTCTCCTACACTGTATTTGCGGGTAACCCCACAGCATCCAGCTGTGTTGCTATCCAACTTATTGCCTAAGCTGTAGAATAAGAACGTAGTGGCCTGACACCATTTTATCTAAGGCTTACACGTCCGCTAAGGAATCAGTCAGCCGTCGTTCTAATTCGCAGCATTCGATTTACGCAGGTATCCGGAATTCCACCCAGAACCATATTTCTGTTCAACTCAAACGTAAAAAAGGAAAAAGCATAGCAAAAAACATCTAATATCAAGAATACTTATGTAATCCCTTTATGGGATACCCTGCCTAACTGATTGCTATCTGATACTTATTGCATTTTTCATATTCCCACTGAGAGCCATCATAAAATACAGATCTCAAGTTCTCATTGCAAAAATAATATCTTGACTCCGGTGCAATAAAATGTGCACATGCTTTATCCCATGTTGTGCGCCCTATTATATTAGAAGAAGCTACCAAGGCATCTCGTTCATATTTACCTCTATGTAAGTAATTCTTCTTATTATCGATTAAGGAGCACTTCCCTTTTATTTCGCTTAATGTCTTCCGTCGCATAATGTAATCTGGTAGCCCCGCAGAATACTGATCGTAGCATACGGACACCAGTCCTTGAATTGAAGTAACTATCCTATCTTTGTATCCTTCCTCCGATGCAATCTTTATAAAATAGCTAGTATACAAAAATTCAGTACCGAAAAAATGTATAACATCAGGTTTTTCATCTGTCAGTGTTTTTCTACATATTTTGCCACACTCACATTGTTCTTGCATTGCCACAGTCGCCTGATAATAGCTTATGGGTATTGCATAGTATTTAAAATTATCCTTTTTGCCGTGTCCCAGCTTTTGACTCTTATACTCGGGATAGCAGTAACATAATTCGATATCTTTATCAGTCAGTAAAGACTCCGAAAACCCCTCCAGCCATCCACCAACACAGGTACTTTGTTGCGTATTCTGCATCAACTCTATGTCGGAACATTACACATCCATGGCAATTTCATATTCTCGCATGCTCCTTTCTATCATTACTAATTGCGAAGTATGTTGTATCGAAACAATGCAAACTATATAATCCAACAGGTATCATAATTAACACCGGATAAAAAAGATCCGATTGAGCCAAAACAGTATTGATATACATAAAGATGTACAAAACTGCCACATATCTTTTTCGGCAAAATTTCAGCACCGGGTAAAAGATCCACCAGGCGACAACGATAAGCGGTAAAAGCCCCCATGCAGCACCAAACTGCATAATGGCCGCCCCTGCCATTCCTGTATTTTCTACATCCATAAGTGCGCCAAGGTTTGAATATCCTACGCCAAACGGGTGTCTCACCATACTTTGGAGTGCCAAAAAAATCAAATCGGCACGCGCCATACCGGATGCATCAAGAGAAACCTTGTTTTTGCCTGAAAAGAGTTTCGAGATAATTGAAACCTGAATAAAACTCTCGCTACCACGCACCATATAATCTATCATCAAGAAGAGTAGTATAGAAAACAGCGCAATAAGAATTTTCTGTTTCCAGTTTTGTTCTGTGGTATCTCTCTTTTCAAATAGCAAGTAGAACAATATAATAAAACAAATTGATATATATCCAGTTGTAGATTGAGTTGAAAGTAACGCAAACGCTAAAACTACTAATGCACGTCCAACTTCTTTATCACTAAATGACACTAATTTGTCCCGTAAAAACAGAAGCACAAAAATCGCAGTATTCAATACCATCTGATAAATTCCAGGTTCTGTAAATATCGACACATTTCTCATATCAATAGTTCTATGTGAATACAGAAACATCCCATGCAACTTAAATGAATACTCCTGATATGTGATTGAATCCGAATATACTCTATATGACATCAAACTATTAATTTCTGGTGTTATTTGATCCCATATATTGATTTGCAAAATGCTCAAAAGCCATAACATCAAACTAATAGATGCCAAAAAAACAACTGTCTTTACATATCTTTCCCAGAAATGTTGTTTATTAATCGAAACAGCCAGCCAAACAACAAGTATATCAACTAGAAATTGCGCAATTATGCTTATCCCTATTCCACCCACACTCAATCGTATTAGTAAGGCATACATGATTAAAAATGCAAAAAACAAGGTACAGTATGTTTTTATTCCTTTTTTTGCAGTAAACAAAAACACGCAAAGCAATCCTGCCATAATGACTGTTCTATATGGAGTCATATAAATCTCACTAAAATTTGACTGATTAGATATCAGCATGAAATATATCGCTAAATATCCTTTAATTTTCGATTTGCTTATCACAAACCTATTTGTGGAACATGAAGTCATTAGGTTTTCTCCTCGTAGGTATCATTGATCAAACAATTTATAGTATTTCACAATTTCACTTTGATTCCCATAATTTCGAGCCATGAGGTAATTTCGTATCCCGTTTAGCACAGACTCATCTTCTACCAAATGCTCAATCTCCCTAGCAATTGATTCTGCATCCATCTCGACTATAACGCCTTCCTTACCATTTTCAACTTGATCTTTAACCGTTGCGTAATCCGTGGCAAGAATCGGTTTCCCGAGAATTTTCGCTTCGTCAAGAACGACTGATTTTCCCTCCCAACGAGACGTTTGAACAATCAGGTCAGCTTTATTCATATACGGATATGGATTAGCCTTGAATCCTAAAAAAGTCAAGTATTCCTCAACACTATTATCCTTTGCTTGTTTTTCTAGGCACTTTCTAAGTTCGCCGTCCCCAATGATCCACCAATGAACTGGCACCTTATGATCTTTTAAAATTTTTAGGGCATCAATAGCCATATCAAACCCTTTTGCTTCTGTCAAACGTCCAACTGACACTATATTAAAATCATCTTTTGAAAAAACTTCATCAATATCTGCCTTTGCAGTATTACTTAAAACAATACTAGATGTCAAATTTGGCAAAAACACAAATTTGTTTTTCATATCAGGATAGTTATTTTGCAAAACTTGCACGCATTTATCCGAAATACTGACAACCTTATCTGCTTTACAAAAGTACTCCTTATAAGCAGCTGCATCCTCATTCTTCTTTATATTTTCAAAATTACTATGCACCCAAAGAATTTTCCGCTTTGCATTCACTTTATCAATAACATAATAGGACGCATCACCTTCCAAATACCCTATAGCAACATCATACTCACTATCGAGCTTCGGTAATAGGGTCTTATAAAATTTAGTCCATCTTTTCTGTCTTGCACAATTGCCATATAAAATTTTACAAACACCTGTGCTAAATATCCGAAGTATCTCTGATCGAATACCTGCTTTGCAAGAAAAAACGTTTTTATCACATTTATAAGCATAAAAAAGCGATGGATCTGTCTTTAAAATATGGATACCTGATGGAATTTGTTGTAAAAAATCTCCTTCAGGTTTAAACATTAATAAATTTATATCATATTCATTTAAATCAATTAAATTTAAAAGATTAGCTAAGCTTTTTTCTGCTCCACCAATTCTCATTGAGGGTATTACAAACAATATTCTTTTCATATCATATTCCTTTCAAGGGATAGATCAACCGCATATGATTTCTTTTGTTTGCTCTAATTTTCTGTCTCATTCCATCTATTTTCTACATACTTTCCAGGCCTATTGTAATTCAATACTTTTGCGTAGTTTCCAGCAGCTGTTGCATTATCAGGAATGTCATGGGTAACGACACTCCCTGCACCTATCGTAACATTGTCACCAATTCTAACATGTTCAATCAAGCAACAATTAGGACCTATATACACATTATCTCCTATTTCCGCTGCATTACCATCAATTGCGCCAATTGTCACAAACTGAGACAGATTGCAATTATTTCCTATCACAGCAGTTGGATTTATAACCACTGGCCCACCATGACCTATATATAGTCCATAACCAATTTTTGTTTTTCGAAGTATCTGAATCTGCTGGTGATTTCTCAATTTCCATAGGATTATTCCAAACAGTTTTAACACTCCCCCAGCATTTACCAATCGAAATGCCACGGAGAAGCGAAAACCAGCTTCTTTAACATATGTTTTAATAAATGCCTTAGATGATGTTGTTCCAGCATAGCGAAACAAATCGCTTTTTATTAACTCAATTGCTCCCATACTTCTTCAAACCCACTTTGCAATATTTATTCTATACTGTTTTCAATCAGCGCCTTATAAAATGTGCCTTCTGCTTCAATGTCCGGTGATAATTTATATGTCAACTTATGAATACCTGTAAGTTTTTTGATCCAATTCCATTTCTCTTCTGAATAATCATCGGCTAAAACCTTAACAAGATACTCGCTATAATCACTGTTCATATATGGAATTGCTTTCTCAACTTCCGGATTGCTCTTTACCAGCAAAGTGATAATCAAATTCGGCAGCAGATACTCAATTACATGTTCGTTTTTGAGCCAATATGCGAAAGCAACATTTCTTATTTCTCGAATTGTTTTGTTTCCCTTTTTTGCATGAAGAAACCATGCCGGATATAGCACAGGGTTATCTATCAGCAGCAGTGAATTTCGTACTGCAAAAAAATCGCTATTTAAAATCATATCTGGAATAGGATCTGTAAGATATACCGTTGAATCAATCCACGTTCCACCATAATGTTCCAGTAATGCAAATCTCATCAGATCCGCATATCCAGCCATCGGAATCTGGCCAGCGTCCTTTTTCTTTTCAATGTAATCTGGCAATCGAATGTAATCTGCAAGATTTTGGTCATTCAGCAAAATGATTTTTTGATTCGAATGTTTACATACAGATTCATAGCACTTCTGAACAATGATCGGTGCCTGTTCAATACCTTTGTTCCAATAAATCCAGATCGGATTCTCTACATCATTTTGGGGAAAGCTAAGCCCCTCAACATCTGTGTCTTTATACTTTAAATATGGTTTTATCTTGGTAGAAGCTCGTTCCTGCCACAATACCTTCCGCACCTCATAATCCTTGACAAGATGCAATTTGATAAACATAAATGCCCCTCGTTTGACGGCATTCACAATTCCATATCTTTGAATAAAGCCTTTCATGCCAATATTTTGATAGTAGTCATTCAGCATAATAATTTAATTGTCTCCCTTTATCTTGCAGAAACTACTATTCAAAAGGCTCATAGATTCCGCACCAGATAATGGTAAACTGTTTCCTCCTTATCAATAGATGGTTCTAATTTATAGGTTAGTTTATGTATCCCAGTAAGCCGCTTAATCCAATTAAATTTTTCCTCTGCAAATTTATCTCCTAATACTCTAACCAGATATTCGCTGTAGTCACTATTCAAATAAGGCATCTTTCTTTCAACCTCTGGTGATGACCTCATTATTTGTGTGATTACAATATTTGAAAACAGATATTCTGGTACATGATTATTTCGTTTCCAGTAGGCAAATAGAACATTACGAATCTCACAAATCGTTCTATTATGTTGCTTGGCGTGGATGAACCAGACCGGATACAATACGGGATTATCAATTTCGCCGAGTGAATTGTGAAACACAAAAAAATCACTATTTAATATTTCCTGTGGGATTTCATCTGTTAGCAGTATTGTTGCATCCATCCATGTCCCGCCATAATGCTCCAATAATGCTACACGCATCAAATCTGTATAAATCGCCAATGGAAGGACTCCGCTTTTTAATTTCTCATTCAGATAATCCGGCATACTTATATAGTTCTGCACATTTTTTCCGTAAGCAAAACAACTTGTCTGCCAGCATATTTTTTTATAGATTGATAGCAAGTCTTCACTATCTCAGGTGCCTGCTCCAACCCTGTATTCCAAAATAACCAAATAGGCTCATCCACTTGGTTTTCTGGAAATGTCAGCTTTTCAGGAACGGTATCTCTGAACTTCAAATATTTTTTGCAGACCTCTGTGCCCCCCCCCGATTGCCAAAGCAGTTTTCTCAGCTCATAATCTTTGACAATATGAAGTGGGTTACGAAGAAATTTGTTCCACATTCTTTTCTCCTCGATAAATTTTCATCAGTTTTATATAGTAGCTCTCTGTCGTTTCATATTTAGCCTGACTACAATTCTTTGTATATCTTTCCAATACGTCTTGTGTTTGAAGAATCTTCTTTACTGCCTTCATCAGATCTTCCACATTGCCTGCTTCAAACAACTCTCCGGTTTTCCCCGTCTCAATCAATTCAGGAATTCCTCCCATTTTAGCACCAACAACCGGTGTGCCTAAAAGCACAGATTCGATAACAGAATATGGACAATTTTCATATTGTTCAGATGGACAAACACTAATTGCTGCCTCAGCAATAATACGATAAAGTTCTTCTCCCGTCTTAAATCCCAGATACTTCACATTTGGAATATCCTTCATTTTATCAACCGACGGGCCATAGCCAATAAACACAAATTCGGTATTGGGCATCTTCTTGGCTACTTCAAGCAAAGTATCCGTTCCTTTGTCTCGTGAAAGATGGCCAAACTCTAATACATAACCTTTTTTTTGAATGTTATCCAAGTGTGGCATTTCCTTTTTGAAATTGTGTAGCCCAATGGTTTTATCACGGAATCTTTTCTGCGTGTCTAATTTTGATTTAAGAAAAAAGCTGCAGCAAATATAGGCATCTACATACGAGTATGCCTTACTATATTTCCACATATATCCATCCAACGTTCCGAGCAAACTCTTTGCTCTGGAATTTTTCAAACATTTAGTTTGAAGACAATGAATATAATGACCATCCAAGCATCGTTCACACGGCTTCATGTTCACATCGAACATTCCATGGCTGGGACAAACAAGCTGATAGTCATGTGTCGTGTAAACAATCTTACATTCTTTTTTTGTTTCTTTACGCCATTTGTTAATTTCCAAAATAATAGAAGGGGTCAGATGATACTGTATATTATTGAGATGTACTACATCTGGCTGAAAATCATCTAAAACCGCACGAATTTTTTTACGCGCTTCTCTTGAGTAGATAATACGAAAAGGTGCATTTAAATTTGCCTTTATTCCTTGAGAGAAATCCATATTCGTCACATATGAGCCTACACGATTTCCTACTATATTTTTCTCATTCTCAAGGCCAAAGTACTGGACTTCGTGCCCATGTTCTTCTAACATTTTTCCTACATCGAATGTATACGTTTCCGCTCCACCCTTGGGAAATATAAATTTATTTACAAGTAAAATCCGCATATTTTAACTTCCTTTTCTGTGAGTTTGCTTTATTTCGTATTTCCTGTCCAGATAAAACAATAGCAGAGATGTTTATCAATAAAATTATTCTTCATCATTTTCTATATAACTTCATCGTTTCCTTTACGACATCATCCCAGTTATATTTCTCGCAGATAAAGTCAGCTGCCTGATTCTTCATTTTCA
>ERZ1106929.1186-NODE-1186-length-24008-cov-8.346136_pt1 | contig 24008 bp, 20 predicted proteins | sample MGYA00403662_ERZ1106929 | MGnify/ENA primary metagenome ERZ1106929 (study PRJEB35170, sample SAMEA104062442) | human gut metagenome | biome: human gut; feature: human-associated habitat; material: faeces | place: Denmark | collected 2013-02-20 ... | reverse complement strand
TATTATACTAAAAATAATTTTATCGATTAAAATACTTCTTTTTGAACCATAAATATTTTTTAACTTCTAGTACTAGAATTATAAATTATCGATCGTCAATTCGTCCCTACCGGTTACGACCAAACTTTCTTTATTATCCAAAAGAAAAGAAGCTCGGAGAGGATCGGACACCGAAAGTTCGGCGATACATTCGTCGTATTTATCCGCCATCCCTTTTTTAGCCTCTTTCAAAGTCTTCTTTTCCAACAAAAATTCGATACCCGCTACGGCACAATCGACGAACTCACGACAAAAACTCATCGTGACTTTTCTCTTGTAACCCCAAAAAGAGGCAACCCCTTTCGCTTCCAAATCGTCTTTCAAATCACAGCCACATTCACAAGCGAAAGTATATACGATATTTCCCGTAAAAAGATGATTGTTTCCCAGAGCTACTGCAATGTATTCATCTTCTACATCGTTGTATAAAGATGTTTTCGAACCGTGTGAAAACGCAGAGAAAATAAAATGTGCCGAGCATCGGCTCAGCCGTTTCTCTATATGTCCGACAGTCAATTCCGTCGCATCGATCATTTGATGATTCAAACCTTTTTCGCAAGTCTTTTGACGAACCCGATCGGCACAATCCTGAAAAAAACGCCGTGACGTTTCGGCGCTACTGTCGTTATAAGCGATAAGCACATCTTCGACCATTATAAACTCGCTTTTTTATTTTGTAATAAATGAACGGCCAACCGAACCATTTTTTTCTCGACCTCTTTACCGAAAGGAGTCTGCAATCTGATCTCGTCCAAAATATCTCTCAACGAATATTCCACACCACCCACGATGATATACGGTTCGTTCGAAACTATATCGTCCCTATCCATAATCCACTGTTCCAGGACACAATCGACCTTCGAATCCATCAAATATTCTATTTTTTCGATCAATTCCAAAGCTTTATCCATCTCGGTATTGGAAATAAAAAATATTCCCCGATGATTGATCATGGCTTTCAAGGTTTCTTCCTCCATTTGAGACAAGGGATTGGCCGACATCATGACGATATATACCAACGAAGTTTTCTCTCTTATCCTGCGTAAAGCATCGACTCCCTGAATGCCGCTATCGAACCTGCAATCCAAAAAAACGACGACTTTTTTCCTCAGATCGTTCGAAATGTATTCGACTCCCTTCCCGGCATCGTCCAATACGGTTACGACGGCTTCGGGACGATTCTTTCGTATCGACCTCACGAAAGGATCGTGAAGAGACATATGATCGTCGATTATCAATATCTCGGTCTTCATAATATCTACTTTTTAAAGGGTAAAGTTATTTTTATCGTGGTGCCCACTTTACCGAATTCGCTGTCTACGACTTCTACTTTGCCTTTCAACGATTCGACCCGTGTTTTGACTACATACAACCCGATACCGGCACCTCCGCTTTCCGCCGTCGTCGTATTGAATACTCCGAACACCCACTCCCTTTTTTCCAGCGGAATCCCGATTCCGTTATCGGACATCGACAGAATAAGATCGTTTTCCGAAATATATCCGGAACATTTGATCGTTTTATCAGGAACCCCCTTCAAAGCTTTTACCGAATTGGAAATCATATTCTGAAGTATATCCATAAAAAATTGTCTGTTGGTATTTATACGCAAATTATCCGGAATTTCTACGATCGAACGTATATTTTCGGCTTTCAGCGAAGTTTCGTACGACTTGAAAAGACCCGATACCAATTCATTCAGATTCAGGTCTTCGAAATTCAAACCCGATTTGGAATAACTCAGCATAAAATCGATCACTTGATTCAGAACCAGCATCTCCTGATAGATTTCTTTGGCGTATAATTTGAAATATTCTTCCTCTTCGGGATCGGGATAATATTTATCGAAGAATTCGGCCTTTCTCTGAATCTTTCCTAAAGAAGTTCTGACGGCATGGGCGATATGTATCGCATATTCCTGTAGCGACATAATACTCAGATACATATTCTCTTTCCGGATATACTCCTTCTCGGCTTTCTTTTGCTCTTCGATCGCTTTCTTAACGGAAGTCCCGGCTTTCGTCGCTTGCTCGACCAAGGGTTGCAAATCCTTTTTTAAATCCGGATTGGTTTCGATCACACGATTTACACTATGAGCGAAAGTATCTACATTTTCTTTGGCCGTCTTCAATTCGTCGCTTACCGAAGCTCTTTTCAGTTCCCTTTTATAGATTTTCAATTCTTCGAAAGCTCTCAATTGTTCGAGAATGAATTCTTTCAATTCCCGGTATTCCCGATTATCGATAAAATCCTGCCGATTGGTCGCATCGATTATTTTCGGATTACCGTCCTTGGTGATATCGAGTATTCCGATAATTTCCCTCGTACTTATCCGATTGAAAATATCTTGCCACAAACGTTTGTCTATACCTAAAATATCCCTTTTCCGATCCGGGTTCGCTTCCGCCTCGGCAAAAGGAGTCGCAATAATTCCGTCACGATATATTTTGATTCCGTCGATCCGATTGTTGACATCTTTGTACTTACGGTAATAATTACGCCTCGCATTCTCGTCGAAATAAAATATCTTCAAAGATATGCCTCCGAAGATACGCAAAGGACCGTCTTTTTTCGCTATACATCCTTTATCTTTATCGAAATATAACGTCTCCTGTATACCGTCCCGATAGGTTATTTCCGCTTCTTCGGTCGCAAAATCGATCTTATCCGGTTCTACCGGTTTTTCTACCCAACCGTATTCCCTCGCGGTTATATAAATTTTAAAAGGAGGATTCAGCAGTGTATAAGGAGAAACGATTTTGTTCGCTTCCTTGTAAAATCTCGAAATATCGTCTTTACTCCAAAACTCTCTCACCGAAGAAACGATCAACTTCGTCCCCGACACTCCGCTTCCTTCGTTTCGATCCAGATAATCGTATTTATTTTCGATATCCGTAAACAACCGAATATGTTCCCGTTCGTCAGGGGAAACTTCGTTAAAATACGAATTCCAATCGATTTCGACATTCAGCCAACGATCGTCTTCCTCTTTTTTCGTAACGATATTCACTTTGTCTCCCAGTTTATCAACAGCGAACCGACCTATTCCCTTTTCACCGACACATCTTCGCCCGAAAGGCCGAGGAGAAAACGGCGAAGTACGCTTACTCGCCGTACCGATCACCATCCATTTATCCCGGATATCCTCGAACGACATACCGTAACCGTTGTCTTCGATGACAATTTTACTTCCGGGATTCACCCGCACTTCTTTCGTCGTATCGTCAACCACCGCATTATCGTACGAAACATTTTCGAACACGACATCGACCCGCGTCGCATTCGCATCGTAACAATTCTTCACCAATTCGAAAAGAGCGGTGATTCTGTCCGTAATGAGTTCACGACCGATCAGTCTGAAAGTACTGATATCGAATCGCCATTTCAATTTCTTATCTTCCGAATCACCTTCATTCATAATCGACCTGATTTTGTACCGACCGGATCTGTTCCAAAAGCAATTCCAATCTTCTTTTTCTTATTTCTGTATTCTTCAATTCACATTGCCAAACGACGACGACATGCCATCCCGCTTCCCGAAGTAAAGAATTTTTAGTCGCGTCCCTCTCTTTGTTTTTTGCTATTTTATCGAACCAAAACGTTTCGTTGGAAGTCGGTAAAGCGGCGTATTTACAAGTATGACCGTGCCAAAAGCATCCATGGATGAAAATTACCGTTTTATATTTAGACAAAACGATATCGGGAGAACCCGGCAATTTTTTCACATTCACTCTGTACCTGAAGCCATGTGAAAATAAAAATTTCCTTACGATATGTTCGGGCTTCGTTCCTGCCCGGGGAACCCGGGACATCACATAGCTTCTCTTTTCTCTGGAAAAATTATCCATAAGCGGCTCCTTTTCGATTCTTCCTATTTCAACCGATCGCCCCGACCGTAACCTTCGCCTTATCGACATCGGAAGGATACGAACCGGATAATTTTTCTTTATATGTTTTTAAATGCCGTTTTATGCTCTCCGCTATCACTTCTCCCAACAAAGGAGGCACCGCATTACCGATATATCGTGAAACATTTCTTAAAGAAAAAGTCTCCGTATCCGGGAAAAACCGATAATCTACGGGAAATGTTTGTAATAATGCCGCTTCCCGTAACGATAAAGCACGATCTTGTTCCGGATGCCCGAAACGACCGTTTCCTATCCCGGTACATAAAGTCGTAATGGTCGGAGAAGGCTCGTCCCATAACATACGTCCGTAAACACTACCGAACGTCTTGCCGGTTCCCTTTTTATGACAATTCAAAATCAATTCTTCCGGCCAATCCTTCCATCCCCCGCCGTATGGCGTAGCTTTGATCCGTTTCATATTCAAAGCGGTAAGTTTACGCGCCGTATGCAAAGGATCGCTTTCACATGTTTCCCCCGCATTTATAGCAGGTAAATTCCCTATAACATCGCGAACGGTCACATAGTTCTCCGGTTTATGGGTTTTTTCCAATAAAGAAATATCCCCTAAACGCGAAGCTAATAAAACCAATCTTTTTCTTGTCTGAGGAATTCCGTAATCAGGACAAAAAACTTTATTCACACTTACACGATAACCTTCGTTTTCTAAAGTTTTTATAAAATCTTCCAAAACAGGAGCCTGTTTGAAACTCAATATCTGCAATACATTTTCCATTGTCACGATTTCGGGCTTTACCTCTTGCACCAATCTCCCGAAAGCATACAATAATCCGAATTTATTCCGATCCTTTTCTTTTACTTTGAACGCATAAGAAGAAAATGGTTGGCAAGGAGCACATCCGGCTAAAATTTTTATATCGGCCTTTTCGAACAGCTCGTCCAATTGCTCTTTCGTAACGGTATTTACATCTTGATTGAAAAAACGCCCTCTATTATTCTCCTCGAAAGCATAACGGCAAGTATCGTCTATATCGAAACCGGCGACGACATCGAATCCTTTTTTTACGAATCCGTAACTCAACCCTCCGATTCCGCAAAAGAGATCGACCACCTTAATTTTCTTATTTCCGATTCTAAGCATAATATCGCATTGTATAATCGTTTCTGCAAAAATATAATAAAAAATCGGCATATAATTCTAATTCGAAGAAAAATAAATTACCAAACTCATTTCATCGATTATAATTTCCGATTAAACATCCTTTTTTCCGGAATTTTCCGAATCGTTAATACATTCCCCGGCCACGACAGCCGGGGAGTGTTCCACAATAAAATTCCGAGATACTCACGTATCGCGCCGGTCACGGTGTTCCCAGCGCCAGCGGAGCCAGGCAATGATGATTGCACTGCAAATACCACCGATTACGCCCAGCAGGTTTTCCCGCCAGAGTTCCATACCCTGCCCACCCATCAGATTGCTGATGCTGAGGGTAGACAACCAGCCTGTCATAAAATAAATCAGCCTGTTCATCATCCGGGAATTCAGAGTGTAACTAATTGCAGGTAGGACGTACGCGAGGTCTGTGTGCCCTCCTGGTTGCGGGCAAAGGTGTAGAATTCGCAATTAGCAGATTCCCAGTCTTCGGGCAGTTCCGCCATAACTTCCCCACCCTCCTTGCGGGCTTTCAGCGGATAAACCTCGGATTCGTGCTGCACTTTTTCATATACGACGACCCAGGCGACGTCCGTCGGGTTACAGGTCAGCGTTTGCTGTTGTACGGTCTGGGTAAATACAAATTGTTTTTCCTCCTCCTTAAAGCTCACCGCCACTTTCGGCGCCTTGAGATGCCCGGACGAGCAAACCAACCTGCTAAAATCAATTGTGGCTTTAAATGCATCGTCGACCGTCACGATCTCCATATTGTCCTGCACAAAACGGTTATTTGCACTCTTTAAACCCACTACTTGCGGATAGCCTATGGAAAGCGCAGGGCCGAAACCACCCGCCAGCCCGACAAGCGCTTTCATTTTTGCCCGCTGTATCCGTTGTTTGTCGGTACGGGGATTGTGGACATCGAGCGGCTTACTCCTCACAATACTCACTCCTTTTGCAATATACATCGTCAGGTTCGCTACTGATTTCTTCACATCACCCAACAAAAAAGATCTGAAAATTGCCATAATAGCATGTTTTAATGTTGTTATCGTTTCTTATTCCGGTGATTTCACGACGGAAATCTTCGCAAGTATCCTACCCATAGGCAGAATACGGTTGAGCGGATTATACTCTCCGGTTGAGTATCTGTTTTATATTTTACAATCACTTCCGGCCAAGGAGACTTGAATTGGCCAGGCTTAATTTTCCACCTCACAACAAACATCGCCGGAATAGTCTTTACCGTTTACAGCTGCAAAGAAACAATAAACCCGACGAGGCCGGGGATACCCCTCCGGCAAACGGATCAGGGCATGGCAACCGATTCTCGGATAAATACTCCCCAAGTCGGTATAGGCGATGAATTCGTCGTTTTCAAAAAGCACCACAGCCATAAAACGGTCTGCACAACGCCCTTCGTTCAATAAGGTTGCATTTTCCCAGTAAATATCCAGCGATATTCCGGAACTCCCACCGACTACCCGGAAGCAATCCCCCTGTGGCAGGCCCCCGAAGCTGAAATGCAGCTTTTCATAATCGGTTACCCGGCCATTACCTGAAAAAGCAGCGATATTCGATTTTACAAAAAGATTTATCCCGGTCATCCCCTGTGCATAAGCAGCCTGCCGCCAAATACCGGCTAATGGGCTTTGGCGCACAACCTTATAAAACAGTGTGACATCCTTCATTCGGCTACGCTGCTGCTGTTGCAGGACGGTACACGGATCATGCCCTTTCGGCGGGCGCAGGCGGGCATAAGTACGGCCCAGACGGGAATAAAAAATTACATTCCCTAAACGCCCTTTTATATTTTCGCTTAAACCATTTTTTACAGATGCCATAATCCCCAGTTTTAAAATCCTGCAATACTTTTTACTTCGTCGAACGGGAAAGCCGGTCCCGGATCGGTCTTTCGCACCGTAATATCGGAATGGCGCAATAACCTGCGGATCAGGTAACGGGCTTTCAGCAAGGCGCAAATCTCCGCCACACGCTCGATCTGTTCACGGGTATAGCCATGATAATAAGCAGCATGTCCGTTTTCGACAGTCGTGAACACCTCCCCCGGAGGATATTCCCGGTTGAACCAGGAAAAGAAACTATTGCCCCGGCGGTGAAGCCGTCCGGCGTTGTCGATCTCTATACCGACCGAAAAATCATTCAACTGTTTCCGTCCCTCGTACTCACTCATCCCGGCATGCCAGGCCCGGACATTAAAGGGTAACAACTGGATCACCCGCCCACTGCGGGCCACCACCAGATGGGCGGATACCGAAGTGTCGTTACGCGCCAGGTAATGGGCCGACGACATGGCATTGGCCCCATCGGTAGAGTGCAACACAACGGTGTCGATGGTTTCCAGCAAACGGCTGCATTTGGTACAGCGCAGATATTCCACGCACGAACCGACCAATTGGTGGGCTTCGATTTTCATGACTTGCCTCCTTTCAAACGACCGGTGATTTTTTCCGCACTCCGCCCGATCACGTAACCACCGATTCCGATTTCCAGTAAATCCCAGAAACGGGAAGTATCGGAAAGAATAGGCAAATCGAAAAAAGTGCCGATCAGGACAATGGTTGCAAAGACAAGCATGATGATAGGCCGCCACGAGCGTTGCAGCCAGTTGCCCTGAGCCTCTGCCTGAATAATGGAAGACTGGCTCTGACTCAAAGCCTCTTCCTGCCGGGCAATTGCCGCGACCAAATCAGCTTCGATCTGTTTTTTCTCCTTAGATGAAACCGCCAGGGTATCGACTACCGAGCTGATTTCACTTACTAAACCGGATAATAATTTCATAACTGTTTTGAATTTTAAAGTTCATTTTTCCCGGGATGATTTATGACGGCAAATTACATTCCTATCCCCCCTACTAAACCATACGCCTGCCATAAACTTCAAAAAGAACAGTATAATATACACAACCATTTATATTTGAGAATCTTACACCGACCGACATACCGACAACCGGTACATAATAATAATCGTTTTTGGGAAAATAACAGAAAAACGAACAACTTTAATCTTCACGGTCCTCCCAATAAGAAAGGTACCTATCCCGTAACCAGGCAAGAAAGATATCGGGACGCCCCCTCAAACCGAGTTCCCCGAGCCGATGACAGGGATCGTCCGGAACCGGAAGGTTAAAGAATCCGAACAAGCGCCGGAAATATAACCTTTTCGTTTTTTCCTTTGCCAGGGGGCGGATATATCCGGTTGTCCAAAGGGCATCCCCCAGTTCCAGTAATTCGATTTCTTTTCCGGTCCATATGTAATACCCCGGATAAACAGAAAAGAAAGACTCGCAAAGCCTGCACAACTCCAGCCAGGAGGAATACTGTATTTGTAAAAAAGAACCGAGCAGATGGCGGGAAGAACCATTCAGGATATCGGGGGAAACGGGAATTTCATTCTGATAAACCAATAGGTTACGGTGGGAAACGACCTCCCCGCCTTCGAAAATAAACAATCTTCCCGCTTCCTGTAATTTAAAGGAGATATACTTATGGTAATCCGAAAGTGATCCGTCCTTATTCCATTCCTCCCAAACCGAATGCAAAGAATGGGAACAGAAAAACAGAAATTGTTGACGGCTCCTGAAATGATTGAACCGGCACAATGTTTTAACTCCGCCCGAAGAGATATACGCCTCGGCATACATTAATTCCGCTACATATTTATCAAAAGCTTTCAACAACATCTTGTCATACCATTGGCCGGGGATTCGCTACATCAGCTTCGGTTCAAAGACGATACTGCGACGCTATCCCGACGATGGTCAGCGTCCTTGAACCGACCCTGTACCGTCCCGGATACGTCGCAAGGCCGAACCATCCCATACCCATCCCCGGAACAGGATAAGAAAAAAGGGTGCCCTTCCAGCACCCTCCTGTCTGTATCTCTTTATCCGGTTCTAACAGAAACATCCCTACTGCTTTACAAATTTCAGAGTAGAATGAAAAAAATGTGGGATTACCGGATCAAAAGGCTGGAGGCTTCGCAATACCTGTAGAACTTTTAATACAAAATAATCCCACGAACTGGATGACCCGTATTATTCCTGTTCTACTGAAAGGCAAGGTGCGAATTTACCAACCAAGAAAATTGCGAGAAATAAAAGAACGCCGACGATACAGCTGACAAAAATCAGTAACTGTCGTCGTGTAAAGTGAAGTTAACCACATTTTCAGCCTGGGTCAGCGGTTCACTTTCGGTATTACCGACAGCACTGAATCCGGCAGGCACAATCACCCTGACAGCCGATCCCGCCTGGATTCCCGACATTGAAAAACGGCCCAGACTGTTGGTCGTTGCCGAAACCGACGGACCGGACGTCGTCGTAACCGTGATCCCCACGATTCCCTCCCCATACTGATCTACCACACTTCCTTCACATTTAACCCCCGAGGTACCTGCAAAAAGAGCGGCACCCACGAAAAGCACAATGGCTACCATTGCACCCTTCAAAAACATTTGTGTTTTCATTCTACTTGAATTTAATTAAACTATTATACACTCAACATAGAGTTATACAAATTTAAAAATATTTTTCAATATTCCAAATTCAAACGATAATATTTTTAAATAAAAAATATATTATATCAACATTACGCCATTATAGTGCAAAATGAGATCAAAAGTAAGCAATCGATAATTAGTCAGGTTTCCCAAACGCCCAAATAAAATTTCCGGTAGTACGCTCCAATTTATTGATTATCAATACATGATTCATATCATCAATCTTCGGCTAATACAGCATATCCTCTTTTAAATACAATATTTCATTTTATAATCTTCCCCAACTCAAAACATTTCCTTATTTTTGGTTAAAATTATTTAGCAAAGAAAATTAAAATAAATATTGGGACATGATGATAATTTAAATCCATTCCGGAGATGAAAGGAAAAATTACAATTTCATGATGCAAAAGGGTTGGTGTGATATCATTACCGGAAAACCTGACAAAAAGGTTAGTCCGGAGTGTTTAAACGGTAACTAATTTATTTTCAAATCCATGGACGAATTAATTTACAGTGTACGGGAAGTATTCTCCAGCTTCCTGCTCAAAGAACAGGCCGGATATTACAACATCCCGGAATACCAAAGAGGATATAAATGGAACGAAGCCAATATAGTGGCTTTATTAAACGATATTGAGAAATTCCGGCAGGAAACCGGAAACGCAGAAGCTACATTTTATTGCCTGCAAAACATTACCCTGGTAAAAAATACAAACGCAAACTGTTTCCATGTCGTAGACGGGCAACAACGCCTGACCACATTACTGATCCTGCTCTCTTTTCTACAACATGAAACCGACAGCACTCCCCTTCTCCTGGAAAATAAGCTACAATATTCTATCCGGCCGGAGACACACGAATTCATAACAAAACAGGTTCTCACAGGCCACATCTGGGAAAAGGAGACGGTCCCCGAACGGAAAGACCAGTATTATATCAGGGAAGTTGCCCGGAGCATCCAGGCATGGTTTAAAGAAAACACCGCAACAGACAAAGGTAAATTTCTGGAAATCCTGCTATCCCGGGTCAAACTAATTGTCAATGTCGTCGACGACAAAGAGGAGAAAATATTTTCCAGCCTGAATGGCGGAAAAGTTAACCTGGACGGTGCCGATCTGTTAAGGGCAATCCTGATGACCCGGGCAGCCAAAGAAAAATACCACGGCACCTCCGCCACCAGCGAAGTCCGGGAATTCCGCATACGCATGGGTATGGAACTCGACCTGATGAACCTTTGGTTCGGAAAAACAGCAGATTATTTCCGACAATTCATCTCAGACCAAACCATCGGGATGGCACGCATCAACCGCTTTGATTTTACCACATTGCCTATAAACCTGCTCTACCTCCTCTATTACGAATACCGGAGAAACGAAAAGGAATCGCTGAATTTCAGCTTCTTTGAATATGGCAAAAACTCGAACGGCAACCCGGATGACGACCGCTGGGAAATGTACCTCGAACTACAGGAAATGTATGCCATCCTGCAACGCTGGTATAATGACAAGGAACTGTACCATTACCTGGGTTTCCTGTTCTTCAATTTCAAAGCACAGACTCCATTCCGCGACATTTACACCCAATGGAAAGCATTGAATTCAAGGGATAAATTCCTGAAAGACATACAACATACGATAGCCACCAGAATGCTGGACAGGTATCTGGAGGAAACAGAAAAAGCAGCTCCGGACTACCAGAAATGCCTGAAGACAATGACAGAAGCAATTTCTGACTTCAGGGAGAACTGGTACAACAATGACAAGGAATTATACCAAATCCTGATCCTGCTGGATATTTTCCGGATACTGGATTCCAAGTCCATAAAAAAATTACCGACAGACTATTTTACCCGTAAATCCGGGCAGAAAGACGGGGAAGACAAAGAGCATATCCTTTCCCAAACCCCACGCAAGGACAACGGGGAAATTGCCACGATCAAAACAGACTGGGAAAGATTTGCCCAGTCCGAAGATTTCAAGGATATCCGGTCCCAGATGCAGGAAATCCTGAATCATTCCGATGCAGAATTGACCGAACAGGAACTCACCCAGCTGCAAAACCTCCTGAATTCTGCCGGCCTGAATTCCATCGGCAATATGGTTTTACTGGACCTCAGGATCAACCGGAGCTACGGGAATGCCGATTATACCCACAAACGGACTATAATCTTCCAGGAATATATGAACCAGAAATATGTGCGTCCCCATACCCTCGCCGTATTTATGAAAGGAGATATCGATGCCAGGGAAGCCACCGGTATCCCGCTAAACCGGTGGACACTGGAAGATATTAAACGGAATACGGATAAAATCGCCAAAGAAATAGGAAAGAATTTCAATGCATGGTTAACTCAAAACAATTAAGATCATGAAAATGGAAGCCTTAAGTGTCAGGGATATTTTAAGCACACAAGACATCGTCATCCCCGAAATCCAACGTGAATATGTCTGGGGTAACAACAAACAATTGCTGGAACAATTCATCCGGGATATCACAACGGCCGGAACGGATATAAACGTCGGTTTCCTGTATTCCTATATGCCGGAACAGGCATCACATTCCACCTGTTTTCTGATCGATGGACAGCAACGGTTTACCACTTTAGTACTGATCCTCTATTATTTATCTATAAAAGAAAAGAGGCAAGCTGATTTTAACGGCCTGCTGAAATGTTCCGGAACGCACATGAGCTTTTCCTACCGGGTCAGGTCGACCACAGACAATTTCCTCCGGAAATTGTTTTCCGATAACACATGGTTTACAGGAACAGGCATCGAAAAACAAATAAAAAACAAAGGATGGTATACCACCATCTACGACAACGATCCTTCCATCCAAACCATCCTAAAATCCCTCCAAATCATCGATGAAAAACTGAGAGAGAATTCCGGGCCTTTATATGATACGATAGCCGGGAAGGTCCGGTTCTGGTACTTTAACGTAAAGGACACCTCCCAGGGGGAAGAACTCTACATCACCATGAACAGCCGGGGAGAAATATTACAACCCTACGAAAATATAAAACCCTTGCTTTTTGAGAAGCTCTGCGAATCGGGTTTAAAATCAGCCTATCATGCATATGGCAAACAATGGGATACCTGGGAAGAATTTTTCTATTCCCTGAATGAAGGGGAAGATATCAGGCAGGTGGATACCGGGATGAATAATTTTTTGCGTACGGTTATAGAGCTCCTCTCCTGCAAAGAGCACGACAAAATCAAACCGGCAGAAGATATCCTTGAAGTATCCCTCACCCTTTCCTCCATTTCAGATTACTACCAAGCCCTGGAAAAAATAAAAGGGCAATACCCGGAACAAGTCAAGCAACTATTCGAAAAAGGGGACCTATACGTGCTAAAAGGCCTGTTAACCGTATACGTAAAAGAAAACAGGGATGAACGCGATCCGCTACGGATATACAAAACCCTTGAAAACGGTTGCCGCAGAAAACTGGTCAACAATGTACCTTTACTAAAATTCCTGCGGAAATTCAGAAATTCAAATTTGCCGTTCTACGATTTCATCCACACCCAGCAAGAGGAGGCTCCGGAAGAATTACAAAATGTCTTTGACCAGCACGAACTGAATAAGATCAACATTTACAGGCAAACCGGCGACCCGGAACTTGAAGAGCTATTCTGGCAGGCAGAGGCACATCCCGTCACGAACGGTTCGTTAAAATGCATCTGGTATGAAAAATTCTCAGACAACGACGCCATTCGTCAGCCCTGGACAACTGCCGACAAAAATACATTCAGGAAGCGGTTCGGCTTGTTCCAGGAATTGTTTAAACCGGAACATATCCGGATCCCCTTGTCCACCCCTCCACAGCAGAATATTATCGACAATTCACTGATTGCAAGGGCATTAATTACCATCGACGACTATACCATAAATACCGGAGGACGTAACTGGTGCTTCGGATTTAGCGACAGATGGAAAGACATCATGAATACCCCCAAATCCTACCCTGTAGTTTCCGGATTAATCGATCAACTATCCGAAGATGACAGTCCTGTCTCCCTATATGACAAACTCCGGAAGATCATAGACAACTACCTTACCAACTATGACCTGAACAAAAAAGATTCCCGCTATTATATCGCAAAATATCCGGATTCCCTGCAAGCCATGCATGACGGACATAACATTATCTTCTTCGAAGCAGGATGGGATAACTATTGGATTGATGTCATCAATAAAGACCGGATGAGCTCTTATCACATCAACCTATTCAGGTATCTGGTTTACAAATATTACCCACTTACCAAAGATTTCAATCAATGGTTAGAGTTAAAGAATGGTCTGACGCTGGATTGTGCGGAACAGCATGGATGGTGTATCAAATATTCCGATAAAGTTAAAACTGAATTTGTGGAGGAACAATTTAAAGGGTATCCCCTGAAACCAAACCGGGAAGAGAAACTATTTTTTATTCCTGTCGACCTGAAAGAAGATTTGATTGAAGCCGGAATAGGTATTCTTGAAAAAATGACCCAAATCCTCTGACATCATGGAAAAACTGCACAAACTCATCCAAACCCTCCAAGCAAGCCCGCAAAAAGTAAAGCTATTGCAGGAAATCAACAGCCAACTGCTCTCCAGATTCAGACTGAAAATTACAGAGGGTATTTTTCTTTATCCCCTTGAAGTGGAGGCTTATTACAATGACGGGGATCAATTTGAAGACAGCTCCTGCCACTGCCATGCGTTGCAGTATGACCGGTTCGGCAAACTATATTTCCACCGCCTCGGAGCAACCGACACCATCGACAAAAACCGGGGCGGAACAGATCTCTGCCTCTCTACCCGGAACGGCCTGTGCTACAGCATTCTGATCCGAAGTGCTAAAATAAACGATCAGGTTATCATCGGCCCTCACCGCGTGGCAAAAAAAATACTTAACCAGCCCCCAACACCCCACTCAGAATTAGAAAACAAGGAAGTATTGGAGGTATCTCCGGAAAATGAATGGACATCAGGCCCCATTTTTCACGGCGAACGGATCAGACCGGGCAAAAATGCCGGAAGATACAGGAAGCTAAACCTGCGTTCCCTGACCGGACTGAAAGAATACAAATTTAAAGACAAAGAAAATGTCCTCCTTTCTCATATTCATTCATTGGAAAAATGGGAAGGTGAAAATCCGGAGGAACAGATAAAAGAGTGGCTGGGGTATAAATCAAAATCCCTGGCAGAGGCATTGAACAACCTTTCGTCACGGAAGACTGTATTATGGAAAACCTATAATGCAGCAAATCCGGTACAGACTGCCCGCCACGCAGACTGCACATTAATCCTCAACGGAATAACGGAATGCCTGCCTGAATTCTTTCAGGATAAAGACCGGACCCGGCGAACCCGGTTAATCAAAGACACACTGGCACGGCTAGGTAACAGCAAAGGCTATCTTTTCCATTGCAATGGGCTGGAAACGCAGGACGCCCCAAAAGAATCCGAATTATTATATGATTTCATGTGGTACACCCGAGCCCCTGACGACAGGTATGTCATCACCTCCTGTCCCCTGATTGCCGAATGTGAATGGAAATCTAAGCGGAAAAAAGACAGCCCGACTCCCTATTCCGGAATAAAATACGATTTCCAGAAATTACTCTTAGCCAATGCCAGCCTGCGGCTTATGATTCTGCAGAAAAAGTCAACTCACCGTCTGGAAGAGCTATATGACTATTTTGACCGTGCCATCGAGCAATGTGCAAACTTACCGGTACGATCCCGGTTTCTGTTTATTGCCTTCGATGCAGATATGCATGGCTTCCATTATCTGGAAAAGAGCAAGCACGGCGACGAACCGGACTGTGATGATGGATGATGTAGAAATTCCGGGGCAGACCTTTTGTCCGGTTAGATTTTCAAAGTTTATTATTAATCCGATCGAAACGGGAAATCAGCTTCGATCTGTTTTTTTCTCTTTAAACGAAACCGCCAGGGTACCGACAACCGAGGTGATTTCATTTACCAAACCGGATGAAGATGTCATAACTGTTTTGAATTCTAAAGTCCATTTTCCCCGGGATGATCATTAGAATAAAACAATCGATAATTCGTCCGGTTTCCCGGATATCCCAATAAATTTCCAACGATCTAATCCCGTCAACTGATTACCAAGGTGTAAAAACGCCAAAATTTCTATCCATAATCTTCGATTAATACAGAATATTCTCTTTTAAATACAACATTTCATTTTATAATTTTCCCCAACTCAAAACATTTCCTTATTTTTGGTTAAAATTATTTGGCAATAGGGATATGGATAAATACAAGGAAGTGGTGGAGACCCTGATCCGGTTCAGGGATGAACGGGACTGGGCACAGTTTCATGATTCGAAAAATCTGGCACTGGCGCTACTGCTGGAGGCATCGGAATTGAACGAGCTGTTTTTGTGGAAAAAGAATGACTAAAAAAGCAAAAAATAGCAGATTTGAGCTTTTGTTTTGAGTTTCAAGTGGTTGTGGCAGTCGTTGGCTTTTTGTGGCATTCGTGAGGAAATGCGAAAATGGCGGATTTGAGAAGTAGAAACGCTTTCAAGTCATTACCTCAAAGAAACGCTCTAATAAGCATTTTTAACGGCTTCGGTTTTTACTTCTCAATTCTGCACAGGTTGTGAATTTGCCATGCAACTCTCATGATTTAATTTTGCACAGAACAAAAAGCAAGGAATTATGAGAAGTACATTCAAGACAGTCTTCTATGTAAACGGAAGCAAGGAGAGAAACGGAATTGTCCCTATCATGGGACGTGTGACAATCAACGGAACTATCGCACAGTTCAGTTGCAAGCTGAGCGTGACCAAGGCGATATGGGATGCCAAGGGCAACAGAGCCAAAGGCAGAAGCAAGGAAGCCAATGAGGTGAACTTTGCGCTTGATAACATCAAGGCTCAAATCGCTAAGCATTACCAACGGCTTTCCGACCGTGAGGCGTTCGTTACCGCTGAAATGGTGAGAAACGCATATCAAGGCATAGGTACGGAGTATGAGACATTACTCAGAGCTTTTGACAAGGAGAACGCAGCCTTTGCCCAACGCGTGGGAAAAGACCGAGCTGTCCGAACCTACCGCAAGTATCTGACGGTAAGAAAGTACGTTGCCGAGTTCATCAAATTTCAGTACAAGCGCAGCGATATGTCCATGAATGAGCTTACCGAGGAGTTCATCCGTGATTTTTGTCTGTATTTGAAGAATGTCATTGGACTCACGCAATCTACCATTTGGATATACTCCATACCATTGAAGCATATCGTCACGGCAGCACACTACAACGGCAAGATACAGAGAAATCCGTTTGCCATGTACCACGTTGACCCAGACCACAAGGAGCGTGAGTTCTTGACAGAGGAAGAATTGGACATATTTGCAGGAATAGAGTTGGAAAATCCCAACTTTGCTTTTGCGAGAGACTTGTTTATGTTTGGTTGTTGGACAGGTATCTCTTTCGTTGACATCAAGAATCTTACAGAGGACAATGTTGCCATTATAAGTGGGTCTCCATGGATAGTTTCTCAGCGTCAAAAGACAGGCGTACCATTCAAAATTAAACTGATAGATGCAGCCATACAGATAATTGAACGTTACAAGCCATTGAGAAAAGATATGCACTTGTTTAATATTGGCTCACTTGACATGGTAAACAAGCGTATAAAGAAAGTGGCAAAAATGTGTGGCATCAAGAAGCGAATTTCATTTCATGTAAGCCGGCATTCGTTCGCAGTTTTGGCTTTAAACTACGGTATGCCGATAGAGAGTGTAAGCAAGATACTGGGACATACGGACATCGCCACAACACAAATTTACGCAAAGGTGACAAGTACTAAATTGGAGCATGACATATCAGCTTTTGAAAGTCGAATCAAGGGGCATATGCCGACAATGGGGGGAATGGCATGAAAAGGACTGTAATCACCGTGGACGGAAATGGAGAACTTTCCATTCCGTCCAACTTGAAAGACTTGTGGATGAGCGAGGGCGAATTGGTGGATATGCTCCATGTCACCGCCCCGAAACTCCATGCTGTGATAAGGTCGATATACGAGGAAGGTTTGTTGCCCATGTCGGAGGTACAACAGAAACAGGAAACCTCCAAGGGCATTTGGCAAACGATGTATGGTTTCCCGATGGTTGTTGCCCTTTGTTTCCGTATAGGCTCTTATGGTGCTGTTCGGTTTCGGGACACCATCATGAAGAAGTTGTACGGGGCAAAAGAGAAAAGTAGTGTCATTGTCCTACAATTCAGTGGAGGAACAACCGCCTTTAGCTGAATGTACTCTTGCTTGTTGGTTTGTTTGTCGCTGTCGTACTGTCGTGAATAAGTACTGAAGCATATACTTTGCTTGTTGGGAATTTGTCATATTGTATAAAAAACTGACAAATCCCCATATTTTTGTTGATTTGTTGAATATACAGAAAGTCGTATTGAATATCAAGTATTTATGGCTCTACATACTCTCAACAAATATCTCAACAAAAGAAAGGTAATGATGGAAAGAGAAGCCCTCAATGTCCATGTCTATGTTTCTCTTTTGCCCAGTGATTTGTTGTGTCGAAACTTTTGTTGAGAACTTGTTGACAGGTTTAGTGTTTGATTTTCATAGCAATACCATATCTCTTCAACTGCTCATCTGAAAAACGCCCAACACTTGTTCCGCTGTAAAATGTACTTGTGGATTATTGGCTACCGCTCTATTCTCCGAAATGATTGCTGCAACGTTCCTTGGAGGCTTTGCGCCTCCAGCCACTTGGGCGAACCTCCGCAGTGTTTTAGCATGGCATTAGATTTATGCAACCTATACCGAGGACACACAGCGCACATAACACACTCGGTATAGCTTACGAAATAAAACGACAATATACAACTACTATACTTGGCAAATTGCGCACAGAATATTATTACCTTGTCTTTTGCAAACTTCAAGAACAAAGCAGGTCGTGTCTGTTCCCTTGTTCTTTATCAATGCAGCAGCTTTTGATGTTTCATGCAAATTGTGAGATTTAAGGTCGGCAATTTTGGATTTGGAGAATCGAAAGACAAGAGTGTCGATTATTATGTTTGGAGGAGGGAGCGAGGTTATGTTTTGGGAACCCCAAAACGCCTCGCTCCACCATGAGGGCGAAGAAATTTTGCTCCCAACGGTTGCAGAAAGTGAGTGTACCAACTGTAGGCAGTGCATAGAAATATGTAAATAGATTTGTCAGGTGTAGTTTATTCTTCCTTTATTTGCACAAAAGTATGTTTTGAGTGTTATAAAAAATAAAAAAATGCACTATTACGTTGATACTTTTGTATTTTTGCACTCAGTTATCTTGGACAGCAGAATTTGAAACACTGAAAATCCGTAATCTGTCTATATGTAAAATCTTTAAATTTGGATTATTATGACTAAGAAGTTTTGGTTAATAGCACTCATCGTAGCTTGCACTGTTGTATTTGGCAGTTGCGATAAGTCTGAGGAATTGAGTGTTGAGCAATGTAAGTTGGATATGAATCTATTCAACCAAACCTATACTGTTAATGATGAGGGGTGCTGTGTGCTAAAAGGGAGAAAGCCAATAGCAGCAGAAGAAATACAGAGTAAGGTCAAGGGCTATGGTTGGGAGAGTATTGCCACTTATGAGGTACAGGAAAACGGAAAGTTGAGCAAGGAGGAATTTTGGAAAGACAGATTTGGTGGCAGCCCTACACACTTTTGGTTTGAGACATCACAGCAAGCTTTTAGTTATTTTTATAGTGATGCCTTGCCAGCCTTTTGTTTCAGTCGTGTATCATGGACTTATGACATGGACAAAGGCTTCATACTGTTTGGCAGCAACAAGCAGACAACAGACAGCAGATACATGCAGATTCTTAAGCTTGACGAGTCGAATGGCAAGACCTTAATGTACACCATACAAAAATTGGGAGCGACGAGTGATGGCAGCAATGGTTACAAGTCTATATATGGCATGATTGTATATAAACGCATGACCGAAACCGATTTGGAAATGATGAAGAAAAGTTACACGTATGATACGGATATTGACCGTTCTGTTCCCGACAACTGCAAGTTTAAGATTAAGGCATACTATGCAGAAGACGACAAAGACAACACAGACCCTGTGTTTCAGACCTTCTGCCTTGTAACATTTGAGCTTACCGATGAATATGGTTTCAACTCTTCAGATAATGCCTATTACAACTACTACGATTCAATTACTTGGACGAGTGATTGTCGTGATATGCCAGATAGCTTTGGAATCATGGAACGTAAGACAAACTGTTTGAATACTTCCTATTGGTGGAGCACATACTTCTTCACGCCTCATGACAATACTATTGTCTATGCCAATGGCTATAAAGATGGCCGTATTGTCTATCAAGCCCGAAAGAGGCTCTATTTGGTGAATGATGGATTCTTTGGTTACGATTGGGATAACGTAAGGTATAATTCCAAGAACCCCGAACTAACAGAATATTGCTTGCTGGACAAGAGCCGTGAGTTTATCCTAACTCCACCTACTGCCTACAAAGAAGACATTACAAAACCGTATGCAGAGTTACGTATTGTACTGAAAGGAGCAAAAGACAAAAACGACAAGGAATATATGTTAGGCGTGCTTGAACGTGAAAGAGAAGGTCTGTTGAAGATTATGGACCAGTACTATGAAGCACATAGTACTATAAAAGAAACAGAAAAGGCTTCGCTGTGTAAAACGTTTAAGGCACTACCCGAAGATGCTGATATTAAAGCATATTGGCGTACAAAACATTCTCGCATGGTACTGATACTTAAAACTGACGGGGAAGACCCTATAAACAGTGAATACTATGTGCATGCGGAACCAATTAAATGATAAATAAGTTTAATGTGGACAACAATAGTCATAAGGCGAAGTTAATCTTTGTTTTATGACTATTGTTTTTTTGCACCAACATAGTGTGGTTTCATTTTTATTTTGTATTTTTGCAACTGTAAAGAGTTGTTAGGCAAAGCAAACATATGCATATTGCAGAAGTTGTGACTATTGCCAAATCATTACCTCTATTGAGGTTGAACACTTATAAATCGCTCATTTTAAGCTATTCAGCAGATTATAGAAGAATTTTGCTGAAAAAAGAAAGCCAGGCCGAAGAGGTGAACCCGGAACGGCTGAAAGAGGAATTGGCGGACGTACTGACTTATTCATTACTGCTGGCCGAGAAGCACCATCTGGACATCTTCGACATTGTGCTGGAAAAAATCCGGAAGAACGGGGAGAAATATCCGGTAGAAAAAGCAAAAGGGACAGCTAAAAAATATACGGAACTATGATTGTATACCAATCGACCAAACAAGGTTTCCGGGATGATGTTTTCAGCAATGAGATCGATAAAAAAATTCTGGAAGCATATAAAATCCATCTGGGCCGGAGTACTTCTGCCAATGAAACCTTATCGTGGAAAAACTCAATGTCGTATATGGACAGGATCATGGAAGATCCTGACATCCCAGCAGACGCCGGTATTTCCATTGAATTTCAGATTCCCCTGACTTCCAAACGGATTGATTTCATCATTACCGGGCTAAATGAAGTACAACAGGAACAAGTCGTTATCATTGAACTAAAGCAATGGTCATCGGCTGAATTAACGGATAAAGATGCATTGGTAAAAACCCGTTTCCAGCATGGTATCTCAGAGACGGCACACCCTTCCTATCAGGCATGGTCATATGCCACGCTGATCAAGGATTATAACCAGACCGTCCGGGACGAGCAAATCACGCTGACCCCCTGCGCTTATCTCCATAATTACCCGAAGGACCAAATCATCACGAATCCCCGCTACGAACCTTATATTACCGAAGCCCCTCCTTTTTTCCAATCTGACGCAGGAAAATTAAGGGAATTTATTAAAAAGTACGTCAAATACGGTGACTCAAAGGATATCCTGTACAAAATAGAAAATGGACGCCTCCGTCCTTCCAAGCAACTTGCAGACAACCTGGTTTCCATGCTCAAGGGGAACCAGGAATTTATCATGCTGGATGACCAGAAAGTGGTGTATGAGACAGCCCTGAGCATGATCCGGAAAGCAAGTGCCGACAAAAAACAGGTACTGATTGTCAAAGGCGGACCGGGAACCGGAAAAAGCGTAGTGGCAATCAACCTGCTGGTGGAGACCACCCGAAACAGGCTGGTCTCCCGCTACGTATCCAAAAACGCAGCACCCCGGGCTGTGTATGCGGCAAAGTTGGCCGGAACGTTACGAAAAAACCAGATTTACAATATGTTCGGGGGATCCGGCACTTTCTACAACACGCCAGCCAACACTTTCGACGTGCTTATCGTCGACGAAGCCCACCGCCTCAACCAAAAGAGCGGATTGTTTCAAAATCAGGGAGAAGACCAGGTCCGCGAAATTATCGGGGCAGCCAAATGTGTTATTTTCTTTGTCGATGACCATCAAAGGGTACACATCAAGGACATCGGAGACTCTGCCTATATTGAAAAAACAGCACGCTCCTGCCATGCATCCATAAAGAAACTCGAACTATCTTCCCAATTCCGTTGCAACGGTTCGGACGGTTATCTTGCCTGGCTGGACAATACCCTGCAAATCAACGATACGGCCAACATCCGCTTATCGCAGGATGATTTCGATTTCCGGATATTCAGTGACCCGAATGAACTGAGAAAAACCATCGAAGACAAAAACAAAACAAACAACAAATCGCGGATGGTGGCAGGTTATTGCTGGGACTGGAAAAGTAAAAGAAACCCGGAAGCCACTGATGTGAACATTCCTGACTTCGGGTTCGCCATGAAATGGAATCTCGAAAAAGACGGGAGTACCTGGATTATCGGGGAAAACTCTATTCATGAAATCGGCTGCATACATACCTGCCAGGGCCTCGAACTGGATTATGCCGGCGTGATTATCGGCAATGACCTGCGCTATGAAAACGGTAAAGTGGTCACAGACGTAACGAAACGCTCCCGGATGGACAGTTCCGTGAAAGGGATCAAGGTGGGGCGTACCCCGGCACAAGCCGCACAGCTTGCAGAAGAATTGATAAAAAATACCTACCGAACCCTACTTACCCGGGGAATGAAGGGCTGTTACGTCTATTTCTGTGACAAACCACTGGAAAATTACTTCAGGCAACAACTTGAACTTCCTCAAGAAAAAGCGAAGGTAGTTTCATTGCCGGAACCCCAGGGCCCCCGCATTGAACGTGAAGTCAATGACGACGTCAAATACATCGATTACCTGCCGCTCTACACCCTGAAAGCCGCCTGCGGTAAATTCGGTGAATGGCAGCAGGCAGAAGAAGAAGGCTGGATCAAAACAGAGGGCATGGGCAAATTGACTTCAGGCATGTTTATCGTCCAGGCAAACGGCCACTCTATGGAGCCACGAATCATGGACGGGGATTTTTGCGTATTCCGTGCAAATATTGTGGGTTCCCGGATCGGTAAAATTGTCCTGGTCCAACATCGGGAACATTACGATTTTGAAAATGGTGGCAGCTATTCGATCAAAAAATACAGCAGTGAGAAAAAACAGGATCCGGAAACCGGTGAATGGATGCATGAAAGAATAATCCTTTACCCTCTGAATCCGGATTATCAGCCTATTGAAATCAGGGATGAAGAAGGATTTATCGTCGTCGGGGAATTTATCGGGATTGTAAAATAAAAAAGGGATTCCGGGACGGACCTTTCGTCCGGTTTGAGTTTTTTAAGTTTCTATTCCAACATCAGTAATTGAGATCAGTGTAAGCATTCGGCAAACTACAGGTATTAAACTTTTATATACAACAATAGCGACTGTCACTATGAACCTAATAGTATCAGCCGCTATTGTTTTGTTGAACCCATATGTTACAGTTTATATCAGTTACAAGATTCCTCCTTTTGCTTTGTCAGTACACATTCCGGATGTTTCAACTTCCATTTATGTGGAAGTAGATTCAAAAGTTCTTCTTGGGTTGCCTTTTTGTGATAAGGCATTTGTGCGATAACATCGTTCAGGTATACCCTGGGATTTACATCGTGCGCCTTACATGTGGCCAGCAGAGAACATATGACAGACATATTAACCGCAGCTTCGTGATTACCACAGAAGAGAAAATTTTTTCTGCTTAAAGTGATGGGGCGTTGGACGTTTTCCGCCAGATTGTTGTCCCAGTACAGGCGGCCATCGTCCAGACATCTCATAATATTATCCCATTTGGTATAGGCATATGTTATGGCCTTGCCTGTCAAAGAACTTGGACTGTATTTAATTCCTTCTGTCTCCATCCATACCTTCATTGCCTCCATGATTGGCCTGGACAGTTCCTGACGCGTCTGTCTGCGCTCATCATATGACAGGCCGGCTTCGTCACACTGGCGTTCTATTTTATAGATATGCTGTATCTGAGTCAGTGCATGTTGGGCCATCTCCC
>ERZ1106929.1185-NODE-1185-length-24026-cov-5.670185_pt1 | contig 24026 bp, 20 predicted proteins | sample MGYA00403662_ERZ1106929 | MGnify/ENA primary metagenome ERZ1106929 (study PRJEB35170, sample SAMEA104062442) | human gut metagenome | biome: human gut; feature: human-associated habitat; material: faeces | place: Denmark | collected 2013-02-20 ... | reverse complement strand
CTTCTTTTGTCAACACTTTTTTTACTCTTGACAAAAAAGTTTTTCCAGCTTATAATATATAAGCTGTCACAAGAAAAAATGCGGATGTGCTGGAACTGGTAGACTGGCTAGCTTGAGGTGCTAGTGGCCCACGGCCGTACGGGTTCGAGTCCCGTCATCCGCACCATATTAAGGAATAATCTTTAGTACAAAAACAGCCTTCCAATTGGAGGGCTGTTTTTGTATCTATATCCGGAAAACCTGATATTATGGGCTTTCCGGACATTTTCTGTTACCCGGGGACTTGACGGAACAAACTACCAGCCACTTGCTTTTTCCTTCGGCAATCCCATAGTCCTATGGCGACCCATTTTTGTACACCCTTGTCCAGCCCGTTTGTGCCAAAAGTAAGGAAACTCTAAAAAGCATCCTTTCTCGGACAGTACTCTTTCCTTCAAAGAGGACAATTTAGCGGAAACCTTACAGCTCTCGCTTTCTTCATTTTATGCCCACTCCAAAAGCTAGCCGTAATCCCCGCAGATTACATTGTTCTCCCGCGTTGCCCGGATAATGATGCCGCACCAGGGGCAGATATATTTAATACTGCGGTGAATGGATTTCTTACTCCCGCCCTTTGGGGGATGCCCTCCACTGGCAAGCGGCTGGTGTAAATTTTATCCTCGCCCAAAGGTTTCCCTGATCCATGCCTCCGCCTCTGAGGCCAGCGTCGTTACCGTCCAGCCATGCTTGGACGTGCTTCTCGATATGCAGGCCATGGTGGCCTTAAAATTCTGGTTGGGGTAGTAACCGTTGTTGCTTACATCTTGGATGCCTTGCACCAGATTGTAGAGGCGCGCCATCTCATGCAAGAGCGTGGTGCCAGCCCGAAGATGGGCCGCTCAAGGTACTCAGCCCAAAGATTGAACTCTCGTTACTTCTCTCTGCCATCATTCCCTACACCAGTCATAAGCCCTGCGCCCTCTGTCTGTCGATACAGAGATGGCCGGGCGGCTCAGCTCGCCCCCGTAAAAATGCTTATGAAACAGGCTATCATTTTCTCAATTTTCTTTCCGATTTCAGATAATTTGTAGCATGATTGCGTTCTGCTCAAAAAACATCCGTGAGAGCCTTCGTGGAGGAAAAAGATTTGCTAATATCTTTTACTTCCAAAAGCACATTTTTTTCAGAGTTCATTCTTTATGCCCCTCCAGTCGTTCACCACTTCTTGAAATAAAAACATAGCAAGAATACTATGGGAGTAAAATTAACTAACACAATGAAAAGAATTGCAGATCCGTTTTATATCTGCCTATATGCAGTGCACCTTCAGGATCCATGATGAGGGCCGTAGAACGACCAGCGATCACGGCAGAAATGAACCGGCATATCACGGATGTCTCTTTACTCAAAATTAAAACAGTTCCTCTCATGAAGCGCATCTGTACTTGTGACGTACATTTTCAACCGTGCGTTCAAGATAATGCTCTCCATGGCAGAAACAGATCACAAGATGTTCCTCCTGCTCTTCAAAATCCCCGTTATGATACTCAATTACCGAGATTTCGCTTTATTGGCGGGTCCAACCAGGCGCAGATACATTAGGAAACGATATATCTGCCTGCAGGTTTTGCAAAGGGCCCGGGAATAATCTCCGTCCCGCGGTGCGCGCCGAGATAGTCGGTATCAAAGACGATCTCGGACCCGTCCGGAGCTTCAAATCTCTGCTCCGGCTCGAACGCCTTGCCCAGCACATCCGAGGTGATGAGCGAGACGTCAAAGTCCTTGACGAGATCGTAGATGTTGGTCTCAAGGACCATGTGTCCATCTTCCTCTCGGAGCTCCACCTTCACTTCGTCGGCCGTGTTGATAAGGCGATCCTTTTCTTTTTTATAGCTCTGCGCGCCGCCAAGGTAGGCGTTTCCCTCCACCCAAACAGGCAGCGGGCGCCAATGATACGGCTCCAGGGCCATCATATCCGGGGTGTCATCGTCTAGGTCGAACCAGGAGATCCACTCGTCATGGGTGACATACCCGTCCAACACATGCGTGCCGACCTCTCTGTTCTCAGCCTCAGCGCCATCATTACTGCCGCTCACATCGGCAGCCGTGCTGGGGTGCTTCTGGACAAAGATATTGTTGTAGAAGCGGTCGTCGCCGTGAAGGATCGTCATAAAGCCCATCACTTCGGTGCGGTGGGGGATGTGGTAGGGCGTGAAGCGCTGGCGCAGCTTCCCCTCTACGATAGAATCGCAGAATTCACCCACCGCGGTGAAGGATCCGCAGATCAGGTTGTGGACCAAGGCGACACCTTGCGTCGCCATGCGAAGCGACACCGCCGAGAGCAGCAGGTTGTGGTCGATCAGGGTGGGGCCATGGCTCACCTCCACAAAAAGGTCTTGGCTCTCCACGCCGCCGGGCAGAGTCTCGGCAAACGCCGGCTTCTGGTTGTTGTACAAAAGATTTTGCGTGATCCGGGTGCCCTGGGCCTCCCAGTCTGTCCAGATCCCCATCGTACAATCGTGGATGCGGTTGCGGCGGATGGTCACGTCGATGGCCGCGTGCAGCTTGATGCCCGCGATCTCAGCCCCGCCGAGCTCTATCATATTGTTGATGTGGTGTATATGGTTGTCTTCGATGGTGGAAAAGGCGCAGCCCATCCTCCCGATGATCCCGCCCTGCTCACAGTGATGGATCTCGTTGCGGCGGATGATGTGGCCTCCCACTTTTTCTTTGACCCATCCGTGGTACTGTCCGCGGCATACGGCATCCCGCTCCATCTGGGTCGGGCTCTTGACATGCTTGCGGGTAAAGTAGTGGTCGTTGTCCGGGTCCAGGTACTTCCCGAGGCCGATGCCGGAGCACTTGCTGTTGGAGATGTCGCAGTCTTCGATGATCCAGCCCTTCGACCAGTGAGGCCCTATCATGCAGCTCTGATACGCCGCGGGGGGCGCCCACTTCGTCGCGGCCTTCGTGATGGTAAAGCCGCTCACCGTGATGTATCCGATCCCCGTCTCTTTCGGGACGAAGCACTGTTCCCGGACATTGATCTCCACCTTTTCCCTGTTCGGGTCTGCCCCCATGAAGTTGGCATAAAAGACCGTCCGGCCGTCTTTCTGCTCCGCGAACCATTTGAGCCGGGACGCCTGCGGATCCCAGGAATACTTATAGACCTCCGCCTTTACGACTTCTTCCACCGACGCCGCCTCATACAGCATCTTATCATTCAGATAAACGACCCCGGTATGCTTGGTGCGCCCGGCAAAATACCAGTCGCCGTATACATATGTCGTATAGGGGTTGTAATTGCCGAACACAGAGTTGTCCACGCTCACTGACCAAACCGTCCCCTTGTACACGGTCCAGCCCTTGAGCTCCTCCGCGCCGGTGATGACCGCGCCGTGCAGCTGCGTGCTCTTGTACGTGATGGGGGCGTCTTCGGTCCCCCCGTGGACCGGGCTGACATGCTCCCGGTAAACGCCGGGGGCGACGAGCACCTCGTCGCCGGGCAGGGCCACTTCCGCGGCCTCTTGAATCCGGCGGAACGGTCTGGCCTGGGTGCCGTCCCCGTCCAGGAGCGCGTTCGCATCCACAAAGTATCTCACTCAAGTCCCTCCTTATCCATGATATGGACTGGCCTGATCTGGCCGTCCAGTTCTTTGCCTGTGATCTGCTCTATCAGCTCCAGGGGTTCTCCGTCGGATAGCGCTGTCCCTTAGGCTGGTTGTAGGAGATGTCGGAGATGCCGAGATATTTCAGCACCTCGAACAGCGCCTTGCCGCAGTGGGCGAATGCCACCGCGCCGTGGTGGGGATAGCGCTTCTGGATGAGCACATGGCGGTAGAAACGCCCCATCTCAGAGATCGCAAAGATGCCGATCCCGCCAAAAGAGCGGGTGGCGACCGGGAGGACCTCCCCCTCGGCGATGTAGGCGCGCAGAGCCCCCTCGCTGTCACACTGCAGGCGGTAGAGGGTGATGTCCGATGCGGCGATGTCTCCCTCCAGCGTGCCGCGGGTAAAATCGGGGTTGCTGTCCGCGGGCTCCAGCAGGCGGTGCTGGATCAGCTGGTATTTGACCGCGCAGTCATCGCACATCTTGCAGGAGGGCGTGTTGCCGCAGTGGAAACCCATGAAGGTGTCTTTGATGTCATAGCCGAACTTGCCGGAGATGTCCTCCTCGTAGATATACTTGGGCACGGAGTTGTTGATGTCCAGCAGGGTGACGGCATCACCCGTGATGCAGGCGCCGATGTATTCAGACAGCGCGCCGTAGATGTCCACCTCGCAGGCCACAGGGATCCCCCGGGAGGCCAGGCGAGAGTTCACATAGCAGGGCTCGAAGCCGAACTGTTCCGGGAACGCGGGCCAGCACTTGTCCGCAAAGGCGACGAACCGCCGCGCCCCCCTGTGGGTCTCCGCCCAGTCCAGCAAGGTCAGCTCGAACTGGGCCATGCGCTCCAGCAGATCGGGATAGACCTTCCCGCCCATCTCTCTGCGCATATCGGCCATCCCCGGCGTGCGCCTGGTAGGCCACCAGCAGATCCAGTTCGGAATTCTCCTCCACCTCCACGCCCAGCTCATACAGGCCCTTGATGGGGGCGTTGCAGGCGAAGAAGTCCTGGGGGCGGGGGCCGAAAGTGATGATCTTCAGATCTCTGACCCCGATGATGGCGCGGGCGATGGGGACGAAGTCCCGGATCATTTGCGCGCATTCCTCGGCCGTGCCCACGGGATATTCGGGGATATAGGCATCCAGATGCCGCATCCCCAAATTGTAGGAGCAGTTCAGCATACCGCAGTACGCGTCCCCCCGGCCGTCGATCATGTCGCCGTCGCCCTCGGCGGCAGCCACATACATCACTGGGCCCTGGAACTTCTGACACAGCAGGGTCTCAGGGGTCTCGGGGCCAAAATTGCCCAAAAACACCACCAGGGCGTTGACGCCGTGGGCGCGCACATCCTCCAGCGCCGCCAGCGCATCTTTCTCGTTCTCCACCGTCACGGGGCACTCGTAGATGTCTTGTCCATAGGCCGCCACGATCTCGCTCCGCCGCCGGGCGGACAGCGAGACGGGGAAACAGTCCCGTGACACGGCGATCATGCCAAGTTTTACTTCAGGGATATTGTTCACGTTGTATTTCTCCTTTTCAGATCAGATCCGCAATGTCGATATTTTCTCCTGTCAGGCCGATGTAGGCGCCATTGGCGGCCTCACTGGATTCAGGATGCGCCAAAAGCCATTTGTTGCGCGCCCAGAGGAACTCATCCTCCGGCGATTTGACGGCGATGGCCGGCCTGTCGCCGTTGGTCCCCCGGGGCAGCGCCACCATCACCCGAAAGCCCTTTTGCCCGTCGCAGTGGCAGGGTGCATAGTGCAGGGTGGTGGCGTAGATCTCCACCAGCACCCCCGCAGGCACGTGGAACGCCTTTACCTTCGCGGTATCCAGCATACCGCGTTCACACTCGTCGCGCCTTGCCAGCAGCAGGATGAATTCCTCCGTCCTCAAATTGAACTCGCTGTCCCGGTGGTATTCCAGGCAGTTCAATTTTGTATTATAGCCATTGCACCATCCCAGCTGGATGGGCATTCCGCCATAGCAGTGCTCACTGATCTCCGCCATCGCGGGCAGTTCCTGCAGGGGGGCGTATTCCGGGACATAGTCCACGCCCCTCCCCTGGGGCGCGTCTTTCAGAACGCGCAAAAGCTCCGCCACGGCCCCATCCAGCCCGGTGACGACCTGTCCGTAAGCGCGGAAGGCGGGGTCGAACACAGAATATAGGTCCATCCAGCGTCACTCCTTTACCAAGTCTGCGAACAGTTGTTTGCAGGCCGGATATATCTCTCTGAATCTTCTATACTTCCCTTCATACTTGGCCACCAGCGCTGGTTCAGGCTGGACGGTGTCCGCCACATGGGTCAGCTTTTCGCAGCACTCTTTCACAGACCCGTATGCTCCACAGGCCACCATGGCCAGCATCGCGCCCCCCATGCCAGGCCCCTGCTCTGAGACAGGGATCTCCAGCCGGCAGTTGAGGACGTTCGCGATGATCCGCCTCCACAGGCGGCTCTTGGCGCCGCCGCCGCAGATCTTGGAGCTGTCCACTTGGATCCCCAGGGAGCGGGCGATCTCCACATTGTCCCGGATGGCGAAGGCCACCCCCTCCAACACCGCCTGGACCAGGTCGGCCCGGCTGGTGTCCATGGTCATGCCGATTAATGTGCCCCGGGCGTTGGTGTCGTTGATGGGGCTGCGCTCCCCCATCAGATAGGGCAGGAAAAACACATCGTTCTCCCCCAGGGACTCCTCGCCGATGGCGGCCTGTTCAGCCGCGTAGTCATCGCTCCCCAGGATGTCCTCCATGAGCCACTTGTTGCAGGAGGCCGCAGAGAGGATACAGCCCATAAGGTGGTAGCCTCCGTCGGCATGCGCGAAGGCATGGAGGGCATTGTGCCTGTCCACCTTGAACTTCTGGGACGAGATGAACAGCGTGCCGGACGTGCCCAGGGAGATGTTGCATCCGCCCTCTCCCACCACGCCGGTGCCCACAGCGGCGGCGGCGTTGTCCCCCGCCCCGGCGCAGACCACAGTGTCCCGGGAGATCCCCAGCGCGTCCGCCATCTCCGGCTTGACCGTGCCGATGGGCGCAAAGCTCTCGAACAGCTTTGGCAGCTGTGTTTCCGCAACACCGCAAATCTCCAGCATCTCTCCGCTCCAGCGCTTGTGCTCCACATCCAGGAGCAGCGTGCCGGAGGCGTCGGAATAGTCGGTGGCGTGGACCCCGGTGAGAATGTAGTTCACATAGTCCTTGGGGAGCATGATTTTCTCGATCTTATGATAATTTTCCGGCTCGTTCTCCCGCATCCACAAGAGCTTCGGCGCGGTGAAGCCGGCGAAGGCGATGTTGGCGGTCAGGGCGGAGAGTTTTTCCCTGCCCAGCCCGTCGTTCAACTGTTCCACCTGTTTTGCCGTGCGCCCATCGTTCCACAGGATGGCGGGACGGATCACCTCATCGTTTTCGTCCAGCACCACCAGCCCATGCATCTGGCCGGCGCAGCCGATCCCCGCCACGTTCCCGCCGTCGCATCCCCGCAGCAATTCGGGGATCCCCTCCAAGAGGGCCCTTCTCCAGTCCTCGGGGTCCTGCTCACTCCAGCCCGGGTGGGGAGAGCTCAGAGGATAGTCCTTCGTGACTATATTGCAGATGTCCCCTTTTGCGTCCATCAGCAACAGCTTCATGGCAGAGGTGCCAAGATCAACACCAATATAATAGTTCAATGTCTATTTCTCCCTGTTACGATAAATTTGCCCCTGTTCCTGGCTGCCGTCCACAGGCCACGGTATCTCGTTGGCTGCGGACGATCAAACAGCCTGCGGCAGCGGTTGCATTTAGCCCTTTTGCTGGGTCTCTTTGCGGTCCATCAGGCCCTCCCGTCACGTTTCACCTGGAGAACGTTCTTTTATCGGTATGCTTTTCGATCTCATTCTAAAGGACTCTACTGTGCTTTTCCTTGACAAATTTTATATTCCATTAGACTATTTTGACCGCAAGGTTATTTTCTATGATTTTAAACAGTTTTCTGCCAAACTTTTTGTGCAATATTTATGGCCCACAAAAAACTGTCGTCTTTTGTGGGCCATAAAATCGCTTATTTCAGATATTTCTCTGCAAGCATACGGCTCTCCTGCGGGGAGTAGAAGCGCTCCTTGGAATGAAGGCTGTGGCGCACTGTGGCTGAGGTCAGATCGTTTCGGTCCAGGTAATGACGATACGCCTCCGGCGTCATACCGTACTGCCGCTGGAACTCCCTGGAAAAATAGCGGTAGTCCGAAAACCCCGATTCCATGCACACATCCAGCATTTTCTTTTCGCCGGATACGATCAGCTTGCAGGCGCAATGGAAGCGGACCGAGGTAACATACTCCTGAAAGCTCTGGTTCATGGTGCATTTGATAAACCTTGATAAATAACTTAAGGAACATCCTTCCCTTTCTGCAAAATCAGCCAGCCGGATCTTATGCATATAATTTTCATCTACATATTGAATCAACCGCTTTATGCGCGCATTCCGCTTCGAAATGATCTCAGTTTCTTCCTTGGTCCGCAGGTGAGTTGGCAAGCTCTTCAGCAAAAAATAAAGTAGCTCGAAGCTCTTTCCGATGCAGAACAGACTATAGTGGTCCTCTTTTGCAAGGTATGCCTTCATGATTTGCTTCAAGGACTCCCGAAGTCGTTCTACTTCCGCTTCCTGCATACATCTGTGGGGCAACTTTTCATCCACATGGACCGGCAAAAGCTCCGGGAGGATATTCGGAGAGATCTGCAGACACAAAAATGTACAGCTTTCTCCCACCTTATGTAATTCATGGGGTTCATTTGGGTTAAACAGGATCAGGTCGCCCGGTCGTACCAAATACCGCTCTGCACTGCTGGTGACCGCCAACCCGCCATCCAGGACCCAGATCAGTTCCCATTCCGGGTGGATATGGAGCGTACGATAATCTACAGTATTAAAAAAGATGCTCAGCCCCTCAACCTGCCTATGATATATAACCTCAAATTCATCCATCATACAACCTCCGGCCTATCCTTGATGACATATCTTTTCACACAGTATAACAGAGAATGATACGATTATACAGTTCTTTTCATCTTTTTCTATCTACATTTTAAGCAAGAGTCGAAGGTCAATGGTCGTGCTCATCTGGCCGTAATAAAGCTGAGTTAATCATGCGCTGCCCCGTAAAGTCTTAATTGAATGCCAGCTATCAAGACGAGGCAGAATTCCCCAAAGGGCAATTAGGTTCTGAAAAAATTACCGAAGGAATTGCTCAAACTTATAGAACATAAATAACGTTTCCCTCTCCCTCCTTCACTGAGCGGGAAACGTGCATCAGGATGCCTTTGAATTCTTAATTTTTATTACAATATCTGGATACTGTAACGCAGTTTGGACATGCTCACTCCCATGGCAATACGCAGCTTGCGCCTGGCTACATAAAAAGCGGCCAGCAACAATGTAGCTGCTGACCGGAAAAATTTTTATATTTTTTGCTGTCCTTCTGGCGGGGTACACTTCAAGGATAAGCACCGTCTACTGTTACGGTTTAAAACCGTTCTTGACCTGCGGCTGTATCAGGCCACGGGTCCTCTTCTTGTCATCCAACAGCGCCTGTTGCTTGGCGCCCTGTTCGCCCGCCAATTCTTGCTGGCCACCGCCAAGATCGTACACAGAAACTTGAAGCAGCCCGCACCATTCCTCCTGTCTGCCAATGCCGGCCGGAGCCAGCATGACAGGGACGCGCCCTTCCATCTCAAGGGCGGACCTGCCCTCCATTGATTTATTTGAACAACGCAAGCAAATCATAAATCGTTTCCAGTTGGTATGTTCCTATGCCCTGCTCCGCCGCCGGGCCGACACTGGCCGCGTCCATGCCGCCCGCCTGGGCCGCCTGTATGCCTGCCTGCGCGTCCTCTACCACCAGGCAGTCCGCCGCAGGCAGCCCGAGCTTATTCGCCGCCAGCAGGAAGACCTCGGGGTCCGGCTTGGACCGTTTGATCTGGGTCCCATCCGCCACTGCGTCGAACCAGCCGGACAGGCCCAGCCGTTCCAAGATCACCACCGCGTTCTTGCTGGACGACCCGATCGCCAGCGCCAGCCCTCTGGCCCGCAGCGCCTGAAGGGTCTCCGGGACGCCAGGCAGGATGTCCTTCTCCGACAAGGTGCCCAGCAGCTCCCGGTAGCGGGCGTTCTTCTCTTCCGCCAGCCGCCGCTTCTGCTCCTGGGTCCACTCTCCCCTGCCGTGAGACAGGATGCGCTCCAGGCTCTCCATCCGGGACACGCCCCGCAGCTGGTCGTTCATCTCCCTGTCAAAGGGGATCTGACAGCGGTCAGCTATCTCTTTCCATGCCAAGTAGTGCAGCTCGTCTGTAGAGCAGATCACTCCGTCCAAGTCGAATATGACCCCTTTGTATCTCATACCCATATCGCCTTCCATCAGATGTCCTTTCCAAACATGCCGCAGAACGGATCCACCGGAGATGCGCCCTCAAAAGGCGCCTTCCCTGTGATACGGTCCACCACCGCTTTGACGGTGTAGGGCGAGGCATTGTACGCATTGACGATCGTGCGGATCATGGGCACATCCACGAAGCCGTACGGATTGCCCAGAGACACGAACAGCGTGGGCAGCTCGTTGACGAAGTACGGGCCGTCCTCCGCCACCGTGCCGTGCCACTGGATCCGGGCGCACGTCTGATAGCTGGCGTTGATGACATTGGAGAAATACATAATGATGTCGTGCTCTCTGCGGATCTGCTCCATGGGGATTACGGTCTCGGAGATGTCGCAGTGGTCGCTGTCGTAGCAGTCCACCTCGAACCCGGCCTGCGTGAGCGCCTCGATGACCCAGTCCTTGCAGCTGGCGCCCCCGGTAAAGCCGGGCTTGTCGCCGACGATGAACAGCCAGACCCGCTTGTGTGTGTCCGGCGTCACCGGCAGGAGCCGCTGGGTGTCTTTGACCAGCGTGACCGCCTGATCCGCGCAGGTCTGCGCCAGCGCGCGGAAGGCTTCGCATCCCACCACATCGGCATACCCCTCAACAGAGAATGTCTCCTTTTTGTGCAGGCCAAGGGAGGCCTTCAGCCCCAGGATCCGGGTACACGCCTCGTCCAGCCGCTCCAGGGGCACGATACCGGCCTGCACTGCGTCCGTCAGATACCGGATATCCTCTTCCAGGTTCTTGCCGAACAGGATCATGTCCACGCCGGCGTTGATGGTCGCCGGGATCTGCTGCCTGCGCTCCATGGCGCAGCAGTAGCCGATCATATTGGCGGCATCCGTCAAAACGACCCCCTGGAAGCCCAGCTTGGTGCGCAGCAGGCCGTCGATCAGCTCCTTTGAACAGGAGGCCGGCATCTGCTCGCTGTCCTTGAGCCCCGGGGAAAAGTACCTTGAGTAGGCGGGCTGCATGATATGTCCCGCCATCACGGTCTGCGCCCCTTGCTCGATCAGGGCGCGGTAGATCATCCCATAGGTGGCGTCCCACTCCTCGCAGGAGAGGTCATTGACCGAGGTGACCAGGTGCTGGTCCCGCTCATCGCACCCATCTCCCGGGAAGTGCTTGATGGAGACCGCCACCCCATGCTTCGAGATGCCGTCCAGATAGGCCGAGCACATGCTCCGCACCACCTCCGGGTCGCTGCCGTAGGTGCGGGTGTTGGTGATGGGGTTGCGCCAGTTGCGGTCGATGTCGCACACCGGCGCGAAGGCCAGGTTGAAGCCGACGCTGGCCGCCTCCGCCCCGCTGATGTCTCCCAGCAGTCTGGCGTTCTCCACGCGCCCGGTGGCGGCCACCTGGAGCTGGCTGCCGAAGGGGGTGCCCTCTACCAGGGCGCCGCTCCCCCCCGCCTCCAGGTTGGCCGCGATCAGCAGGGGGATCTTGGCCGCAGCCTGGATCTTGTCGTTCCGGCGTTTCAGCTTCTCCGCCTGGTTGGGCCGGTACATGATGCCGCCGATGTGCAGGTCCTCCACCATGGCCAGGGCGTCCTCGTCCGAATCCGTCAGACCGATGGCGAAAAACACCTGCCCGATCTTCTCCTCCAGCGTCATCCCAGCCAGTGTCTCCTGGACCCAACGCACATCGTCCTCATTCAGATGATAGGGCCGCTCATACAAGTTCAGCTTTCCCATCGCTCATCCCTCATGCTTCGCCAGGCGCTTTGTACCCACCTGCTTGGAGCGGGTGTCCATGATGACCGCGATGATCAGCACCGCGCCCTTAATCATGTTTTGGTAGTTGCTGCTCAAACCGACCATCACCAGCCCCTGAGACAGCACGCCGATGACCAGCACGCCAGTCACCACACCGCTCGTCTTGCCGGTACCGCCGCTGATGGACACGCCGCCCAGCACCGCCGCACTGATTACGTCATTGCTCAAAGTGGCCCCGCTGTAGGGAGAGCCTGAGAAGGAACGGGACATCATGATGATGCCGGCAATGCCCGTCAGCAGACCGCACAGCACGCTGGCAATCATCTTGACCTTGTTGACATTGATTCCGGACAATCGTGCGGCATCGTTGCTCCCTCCGACCGCAAAGAAATACCGCCCCATATAGGTCTGATTCAAGATGAACGCTACGATCACCGCGATGACCGCAAAGATGATCACTGCCAGCGGGATGCCGAACACATATCCCTGGCCGAGGAATTTGATGCTGTCGGGCAGGCCGTACACCGTCGCGCCATTGGTAATGACCATGTTCAGGCCGTCCACCACCTGCATCATCGCGATCGACACGATCAGCATCGGGATGTTGAACTTCAGCGCAATGAACCCAGTGAGCATACACACAACCACACACAAAAGCACCGCGATGATAATCGCCAGCCACATCGGCAGCCCAGCCTGGTATAACAGCGCGCAGGCAACGCCCGCAAAGGCGTACACCTTACCCACGGAGAAGTCCAGGTTGCCGGTCAGCATCAGGAAGGACACGCCCAGCGCCACAATGCCCGTGGTGGCCACCTGGCGGATGATCGTCAGGATGTTGTCCACCGTGAAGAACCGCTCAGACTCCAGCACCGCGAACAGGATGACGATGATCACCAACAGGATCTGGGCCACGAATTTTTTGGACAGGTCTGCCACCTTTTTTACGAAACCACTCATTTCTCATTCACCCCTTATCTCTCGCCGGACGCCAGGTCCAGCAGGTCGGTCTTGTCAAATCTGTCTGCGGAGCGCTCTCCGGCCAGCCTGCCCTCAGAGATCACCAGGATCCGGTCCGACATGCCGGTCAGCTCCTCAAAGTCCGAGGACACCATGATGATAGACTTCCCTGCGGCCACCAGGTCGTGCATGAGTTGGTAGATCTCATACTTCGCCCCCACGTCGATCCCCCGCGTCGGTTCGTCAAAGATCAGGATATCGCTGTCGGTGGCCAGCCACTTGGCCACGATCAGCTTCTGCTGATTGCCCCCCGACAGGAACTGGGCCTCCTGCTCCAGGCCGGGGGTCTTGACGTGCAGGCTCTCCACATAGGACTGGACCGCTTCCCGCTCCGCCCTCTTGTTGATGACGCCCCGCTTGCAGAATCGCTTGATGCAGGACAGGGAGATGTTGACCAGCACCGACTTGTCCAACAGCAACCCCCGGTTCTTCCGGTCCTCCGGGATCAGGCCGATGCCGTGCGCGATCGCCTGGTACGGCTCTTTCACATCCACCGCCTTGCCCTGGAGCTCTATCGCTCCGCCGCTCTTGTGGACGTCGCCGAAGATGACGCTCATCAGCTCGGTGCGCCCGGCCCCCACCAGGCCGGCAAACCCCAGGATCTCGCCCCGGTGCAGCTCGAAGGAGATGTGCTCCACCCCGTTCCCGGACAGGTCGTTGATCCGCAGAACCACTTCATCGGAGGCCACGCAAGTGTGGGGATAGGCCGTGTCGTTCAGCTCCCGCCCGATCATGGCCTTCACCAGCTCTTTCCGCGTGGTGCCCGCCGTGTCCATCTGGCAGACATAGCAGCCATCCCGCATCACCACGATCCGGTCCGTGATCTCAAAGACCTCTTCCATCCGGTGGCTGATGTAGATGATCGCCACGCCGGAGGCCTTGAGCTTGCGGATGATGTTGAAGAGGATGTCTACCTCTTTCACCGTCAGCGGCGCAGTAGGCTCGTCCAGGATCAGCACCCTGGTGTGGAGCAGCACCGCCTTGGCGATCTCCACGATCTGCATCATCGCCGGGGACAGCGTGAACAGCATGGCGTTGGGGTCGATATCCGTGCCGAAGTCCTCGAATATCTTCCGGGCCTCTTCCACCATCTTCTTTTTGTTGACGATCACTCCGTTGCCGATCAGGTTGCCCATGAACATATTCTCCACGATCGGCAGATCCCGCACCAGCGTGAACTCCTGGTACACCGCGCCGATCCCCAGCTGTCGGGCCTGAGCGGGAGTGATGCGCTCATAAGGCGTCCCATCCACCACGATTCTGCCTGAAGTCGGCGCGTGCGCCCCGGTCAGGCATTTGACCAGCGTGGACTTCCCCGCCCCGTTCTCCCCCATGAGGGCGAGCACCTCTCCCTCGTGGAGCTCAAGGGACACATCGGTCAACGCGTTGACCCCGGGAAACACCTTGCTGATATGTTCAAAGGCGATCACTGTTTTACTCATGTCTCCCACCTCTGTCCGATGCTTTTCGGTGAGACCCCCCGTCCGGAACTGAGACGGGGGGCCTCATAGCATGATATTTTTGATTCGGCCGCAGGCTTACTCTGCCTCGGTGACATATTCGGCCGCGTTGCTCCCATCGATTAGGGTGTATTCCGTGATAATGTCAGACTTGGTGCCGTCCGCCAGAAAATCCACGATGCTGTTGCCGCAGCCCCGTCCGATGGCGACGGTGTCCACATAGACCGTGGCGGTCATGCAGTTGGTGCCGGCGGCGATGGTGCGGATGGCTTCATCCGTGCCATCCAGGCCAATAATCATGATGTCGCCGGGGGCTGCCCCACGGGCCTCCAGCACCTGAGACACCGCCACACCCATTTCGTCAGACTGGGTGAAAATGATCTTTACATCGGGATTCGCCGCCAGGATTGCCTCCGCCACGTTCATGGACGCGTTGGTGTCGGACGCGTACTGGCTGTTCACGATGTTGACCCCCAGGCCGTTGACCAGCCGCTCTTCGAACGCCGCCTCCTGCGCGGCCTTGTACTGGCCGGCATTGGTGTCAGGGTTGTTTGCGTCGGCCAGCCAGATCGTCGCCATCTCAGGCGCTTCCAGGCCCTTTTCTGCGATAAAGCTCTCGATGGCCTCCGCCACCATGACGGACTCGGCCGGCTCGTCCTCTACTACCATGGCGTCATAGTAGCCCTCGGACCAGCCGATGAGGTAGATACCCTGATCCTGGGCCTGCTGGCACAGGTCGGCCAGGCCTGCGGCGTTCATGCAGTTGACTACGATGGCGTCGCAGCCAGCGTTGATCAGGTTCTCCATGCCGGCGATCTCCTGGTCCACAGAAACCTGGGAGTCCGAAACGATCACCTGCATCCCGTTGGCCTCGCACACCTCTGTCACGCCGGCGATCAGGTCGTTGCACCACTGAGACTGCGTCGAGACCACCAGCACGCCCACCTTGGCGCCGTCGATCTCACCGCTCTCCACCGCATCCGTGATGGCCTCAGAGGGGGACTCGGCCGGTGCCGACTCGTTTCCGGCATCAGAGCTGCAGCCCGCCATCGCACCCAGGCAGAGGGCCAGCGCCAGCAGGCCGGCCAGCATTTTCTTCATCTTCATCTTTTCCACTCCTTATTTATTTTCCCGGAGCCCTTCTCCGGCAGATCACATATTAATAGCCCACAGTATAGCGGCACTTGTGGTGCCGGCTCTGCTCCACCTCGTCGATCATGCATACCGCAAAATCTTCCATGGAGATCTGGCTGTTCTGTTGGATGCTGATCTCTTTGTTGTCCGGGTCGATCAGCACCGGATACTCCGTCCCCATCCGGTATTTCCCCGTCCGTCCGCCCATATTCTCCTCCATCCAGAGGGGGGCGGTCTGGCAGCACCAGTCGAAATCGTCGATGGTCCTCAGATATTCCAGCGCGATCTCGTGGCTGCCGATGATGGCGTCATTGGCCTTGTGGGTCTGCCGGTGTCCCGGCACCTTCTGGTCGTCCAGCAGATACACCCCCGGCCTGATCCAGCTGGAGACGCCACCGCAGACATAAATCATCCGCGGCACCCCTGCCTTTTTGCAGGCGTCGATCCCGCACTGCACTACGTGGGTGATTTTGTCCACCCCTTTCAACACCGGGATCACCGTGAAGATGTACGCGTCACAGCCACGGATCGCCTGGGCGATGCCTTCTACGTCCTCCATGTCCAGTTGGTGGAAGTCCACTGCGTCATCTACGTTCGGGCCTTTGACGTGGTCGATGCCCACCACCTCATGCCCGCGGTTCAACGCCTCCCGCATGATGCGGGTAGCTACCCGTCCGCTGATGCCCAAGATCCCGATCTTCATTCCGCCGCCTCCTTCGTTTGATACATCTGATGAGGGGTCTTCCACGCCACGCAAATGCGTGTCCGGCTGAAGCGCCTGCGCTCGATCTCATCGACCACCGCGAAGCCGAAGTCCTGCGTGGAGATGAAGCTGGTGTCCGCAAAGGGGTAGTGGTCCGGGTCGGGGGTGTCCAGCGCCGCCACCCGCTCGTCCAGGGTGCAAAGGCGGTCCACGGCGATGTCGTATTCCCGCAGCTGCTTGTCCGGCAGGCATTTGGCCGCCGGCGCGATCTCCAGCCAGTCCACTTCCTTTTCCTGCAGGTACATCTCATGGGTGTGGAGATGCTCTCCGAACCAGTCGCGGTAGAACGGCGTCAAGAAAGTGGTCTCGTTCAGCCGGAGCCCCGGCCGCACCTCGAACACACAGGCATCGGCCACCGCGATCAGCCGCCCGATCCGCTTTGCCCGGCAGCACTCCAGCACGTTCCGGCACCAGGCCGTGAACGTGTCGTGGACGAACGGGTCTGGGATCAGCGCGTTCACCAGCACATCCGTATTATCCGGCACTGTCTGCATCAATGCCTCCAGCGAAGCCGCGTCCGCCTTCAGCGAGGGCAGGTCGGGCGTCATGGTGTAACGGATATCCTCAGGGTTCCTGGATATCACCGTGACACTGTGCTCCCGATGGACCGCCTCCAAGGCGATCTCCGAACCGAGCCAGCCGGTCCCGCCAACGATCGTGATTTTCACCGATCATATCCCTCCATCCGTTTCGATCATAGTCTTATCATACAGATCTTTGCCCCCCGCGTAAATGACACAGATCTTAGAAAAAGTACCTTATCTTTGGATCATATCACAAAGATATGGAAAAGCAGTCCATTCAAATAGGCAAATTGCCCATTTGAATGGACTGCTTTCTGTGAAACTTATACAAATGCTGAGGACACGCCCAGCCCCGGCGCATATGGTCCATCCCAGGCCTGTATGGACCGCCTCTGGCTCGGTCTTTCCCGGGGACGGAAAAGGATTAGGACAGCCTGCACAGCTCATCCGCGCCCAGCTGGGTCAATTCGTGCGTATCGCTCTCAATCACGATATAGACGCGGTCGCGCCTTCTCGCACTGTCCCGGATCAAGGTGTGCAGCTCCTCTGTCTCCTTCGTGTCGAGCTGAGATGCCGCGTGGGCGAATATGACCACGTCCGGCATCGCAGCGAACGCCCGGGCCGTTTCCAGCCGTTTACGGCAGGACTCGTCCAGCGCGGCGCAGTCCTGCTCATCCCAGTGCTCCAGCAGCGGACCGAAAAACGCCGCAGACTGCAGCGTGCGCCGGGCAATGTGGTCCGAAACCCGCCTGTGGACCATACCGCTCCTGCTGTAGGCCCGGCAGGCGGAAAAGCTGACGTTTTCCGCGATGCTCCAGTTCTCCAAAACCGGGCTGGACCCAAAGTGCCCGCACACGATCTCGATCCGCTTTCCCCGTCTCCGCAGCGCCTGCAACGAATAGAGCTCTCCCTGGATCCGGATGCGGACGTTCCGCTCCAACCATTCCTCAGCCTCGTCCGCCCTTCTGGGGAACGTCCGGTTCGCGTCCAGTACCCCAATAACATCCCCCTTTGATACGGTAGCCAGCTGCATGCCCGTCCTGGCATCTACAATCGCGGCCTGGGTCTCCTCAGGGGCCTGCCGCCCCTGGGGAAAGGGGGCTTTTGACGGGGCGGGGCGCGGGCGGGACCGCCGTTCCATCGCGTCGGCGCAGGCCCCGCCCACCAGGCTCACCCCAGAGACGCCCCGCTCCATGAACACGATCCGGTCGAACAGCGTCCCCCACTCCACATAGGGCTTTTCCAGCAGCACCAGCACAGAGATGCCCAGCCGGGTCAGATACCGACAGCGCTCCGCCAGCAGAGCGCGCTCCTCCTGGCTGTATTCCTCAAAAAAGCCGCTGAAGATCAACAGTGACGCGCCGCAGCCGATCGCCTTGAGCATCTCCACCTCATGGCGCTGATAGGCGGTCAGCTCCTCCGGCAGCGCCTGCAACGATACCCGTATGCCGAACCGCTCCAGAAGATAGGCCGCCTGCTTCCTGGCCCATTTTTTGCGGATCAGAGGGCCCTTCCGGTCCAGTCCGTTCAGCACGCCGATATTTTCATACACCGTCATGTTGGGGAGCAGGATCCCCTCGTGGCCGATGCTGAATATGCCAAAATTCTGCACCTGCGCGACGCTGCGCAGGCGCACCTCCTTTCCCCGGATCAGGATGTGCCCGCCGTAGTCCTTCGCCGTCCCCTCCAGGATCCTGCGCAGCACCTCCGTCCCGGGATCCGCGTCGCCGAGGACGGCCGTGATCTCTCCCGGCGCCAGATCGAAGCTCGCGTCTCTCAGCAGGCCGGAGGAGACTCTGCGGCACTCCAGCAATTCATCCATACGCTTCCTCCCGGCTCAGGGGGAGGCGCACAATGAACTGCGTTCCGATATCCCGCGTGCTCGCCACCCGGAGCCCATATGCCTTCCCGCAGTACATCTTGATCCTCCGGTCCACATTGCTCAGGCCCACGCCGCCGTCCCCGGTGCTGTGGATCGTCTCGTCCGTCCTGCCCTCCAGCGCGTCGTTCATCCTCAGCACCTCGTCGGGCTGCATCCCGCATCCGTTGTCCGCCACGGTGATGACGAAGCAGTCCCCCTTTACCTCGGCCGTCACGGAGAGGATCCCCCCGCTCCTCACATCTTTCAGGCCGTGGCGGATCGCGTTCTCCGCCAGGGGCTGCAGCACGAACCGGGGGCAGTCCTGGATCGACAGCTGCCGGGCATCACACCGCACGTTCTCCACAAAGGAGAACCGGCCGGGGAAGCGCAGCTGCTGGATGCGGATATAGTGTTTCAGATAGTTCATCTCCACTGCGTACGTCACCATCTCCACAGTGTAATTCACGCTGTATTTGAACATGGCGGACAGTGCGCCCAGCATATCCGCCAGCTGCCGGTCCCCTCCCTCTATCGCCAGGCCCCGGAAGGTATCCAGGGTGTTGTACAAGAAATGCGGATTGATCTGGCTCTGCAATGCCTGCAGCTCCTGCCGCTTCTTCTCCAGCTCCATGCCTGTGGCCCGCAGCTGTTCCTCCTCCAGCATCCGGTCGGACCGCCCCATCTGCTCCTTCAGGCGCATAATCTTCCGTCTGGCCGCCACCAGGCAGACGCTGCCGGCCAGGAGCAGGGCGCAGGTCCACACGCAGAGCAGCTTCCTGCCCAGGGAGAGATCCGCCCGGAGCAGCAGGGCCGCCGCCGTCAGCGCCGTCAGGCCGCACACGCCGCAGACCACCGCAGTGATCCAGACTTTCTGTCGCTCGCTCATCCTTCCAGTCTCCTCATGCGCAGGCGCCGGTACTCCGCCGGCCTGATCCCGGTCTGCGCCTCGAAGGTCTTGCTGAAATACCGGGCGCTCCCATATCCCACGGCATTGGCCACCTGCGATATGTTCATCGGCTCGCCGGCCAGCAGCTGCTTGGCCTTGTCGATCCGCACCGCCGTGAGGTAATCCTGGTAGTTGACGCCCACCTCGTTCTTGAACAGGGTGGACAGGTAGGCCGGGTTGATGTGGATCTTCTCCGCCAGCAGCGCAAGGCTGATATTCTCCCCATAGTGGGCGTCGATATAGGACTTGGCTTGGAGGATATAGGCGTTCTGTTCCGTCCGGCCGCCGAGCAGATGTCTGTGCACCGCTTCGCCGCAGATGTTCTCCACCACGGCCTGGACCTGCTCCTCAGTATCGCTGTTGTCCAGCCGGGTCTCTAACTCCTCCATGACTCTCCGTGTCTCTCCCGGGCTGGCCCCGAACTGGCTCAGCTTCTGTACCAGCACCTCGCCGATCTGGCGGGCGATCGCAAAGCACAATGTGGGGTTCTTCTGGCCGGTCACCCGGTAGAACGCGAACGCGTCCCGGATCGCCTGCTTCATGGCGGCCTCATCGGTGCGCTCCAGGGCGCTGTCCAAGCTGCGGCCCGTCTCATAGGGGATATGGATGCTTTGGCTCTGCAGCGCGTCCGCGCACTGCATATAATCTGCGATATAGACCCGGCGGGTACCATATTGGATCCGCCCGGCGATGAAAAAGCGCGCACTCTCCATCGATCCCTGAATCTCCCTGAGGTCGTATACCGCCTTTCCCACAGACAGGTAGTAGCGCAGCTCATCCCCGGGAATCTCCTTACGGAGTAATTCCTGATAGGCGTCACAGACCGTGCGCAGCACCTCGTCCCGCCTGTCCGGAGCGCACTGCAACAACAGCGCACAGGTCAGGTCGGACAGCATGAAGCTCTCCAAGTCGTGGCAGCAGCTCTCCAACCGGTCTTTCAAGATTTCCATCTTCTTTTGCGCCCGTTCCGTGGTATTCTCCTGCCTCTTTGCCCGGCAAATTGCCATCCACGCCACAAAATAACACCCGGAAGGCATAAAGTGAAACCCGAATTCCCGGTTCGCCTGCTCCGCATCCATCACAACCCGATGTCCCCGCAGGACCGGCAGGAAGCTTTTCCTTCGCTCGTCCCTCTTGTCCTGCTCCCGTCCCTCTCCGCCGCCATTTCCCACAAGCGCGGCCAACGCGGCATTCAACTCATCCTCGTCGATGGGCTTCAGAATATAGTCGGAAACGCCCAGCTTGACCGCAGTCTGGGCATAGGCGAAGTCCCGATAGCCGCTTACCACGATAAATCGGCTATTGGGGTCTGTCTCCCGCACGGCCCGAATCATATCCAATCCATCCATCCCTGGCATCTGGATGTCCGTGATGATGATATCGATATGCTCTCTCTCCACATGTTCCACCACATCGGGCCCGTTGTCATATTCCGCCGCGAATGTAAGGCCCAGCTCTTCCCAGTGGATGAGATACTTCAACAGGTTTCGGATATGCAGTTCATCATCCGCGATTATGACCTTAAGCATGATACAAAGCCCCCAACATGAGGAATATCAAATCTACCATTTCTGTAACGGAGTGTATGGGTTTCTGCGCTGCCAATCTCCTGGCAATCGTTACTTCTAAGCTGCACCCCAACGTCACTGTGGGGGTGTCCGTCCATCCGCCAGGATGCCGCCTGCTCACGAATTGGGCAACTGTCCGCTGACTCTGAGTAGGGGCAGCCCCCATCTGTCATAGGGGATGACCGTGAATACGGCTGGCAGCAGTGTGGCTGGGGTGCCAAAGCAACCGGCACCTGCAAAAGTTTCGTGGCTGCGCAAAGACAGTGATCCCGTTCCTTCCCGGCGACAGAACAAGTGTTTGCCTTCTTGCGCAAAAAACGTTGCCGGCCTCGTACTGGGTTGGATTTCCAGAGACTTCGGCCCCGTTCTGCTGGTGTGCCTCATCTCAGCAGACCTCCCCCACCTAAAGAGACAAGGCGGCCATCTGTGCAGTTGATGAATCCCATCGGCTCAGCCACAGAGCAGTCCTGCACACTGCTCATGTGCTCGACGCCCATGAGATTGATCCCACTCAATAAAATTTGAATAGAGGGGGCATGTATTTGAGGCGGGATTACAGGCAAAGCATTCACAAATATACTAATATTTTGCCTGCTTATTGGGGGCAATTCGTTTTTCTTTATAAAAAATAGTATCACATAAATCATAAAATTACAAGGGCCGCAAGCTATAAACGGCCACTATCAAAGCTCCCCTTAACTTGGATGTAAGATGTAACTTTTTGTCGAAATCGATCTGAATTGAGGCCGATTTCGACTACCGCCCGGGCGCGCCCACGCGCTCAGGCAGAAAGCAATCCCTATTTGGGCCGCATTGATGGTCCCACAGGGATTGCCACCGATCATCCTCTGACTTTTTGAATGAGGGCTTTTACCTCGTCTTTTTTCAAAGCCTTGCCATAGGATACAACTTTGCCATCTACCACAAGGGCAGGAGTCGTCATTACACCATAGGCGGCAATCTGTGAAAAGTCTGTTACATCGTCTATGGTTGTGTCCATGTTCAGTTCCGCAAGTGCCGCTCTGGCGGCCTCTTCCAACGCATGGCACTTCGCACAGCCAGATCCCAGCACTTTAACCCCAGCAGTTGTTTTTGCGGTCTCTGCCTGCGCCATCTTTTCAGGTGTGCAGCTATCTCCACAGCAACAACTTTTTTTCTCTTTCTTCTTACCGAATAATCCCATTGTGAATGACCTCCTTAAATTAAAACGAATTCAAACGCATTGAACACATAGCCAACGATGATAATGCCAATCATACAAATACCAATGAACAGCGCCAGCAGTTTGGGTTTCACAGCCTTGCGGAGCATGATGAGGGACGGCAGGGACAAAGTAGTGACAGCCATCATAAAGGATAAGACGGTGCCGAGTTGTGCTCCCTTAGAAAGCAACGCCTCCGCAACAGGAATTGTGCCGAAAATATCCGCATACATCGGAATACCAACGATAGTAGCCAGGATCACACCAAAGGGATTACTGCTGCCAAGCACCGTTTCAATCCAACTTTCCGGTATCCAGTTGTGGATCACAGCGCCAATCCCGACACCGATTAAAATATAGGGAAACACTTTCTTGAATGTGCCAAGCATTTGTTCCTTTGCGTAGGTGAGCCGTTCCCGGATCGCCAGGTCTGGAGACTCAATGTCAACGCTGCCAGCCGAAAGTACAAAACTTTCAACATACTTTTCCATACGCAACTTTTCAATCATGCTACCGCCGATTACCGCAATCACGAGCCCAAGGATCACATAGACAACAGCCACTTTTGCGCCGAAAATGCTCATTAGCAGGACAAGACTTCCTAAATCGACCATTGGAGACGAAATCAGAAAAGAAAATGTCACGCCCAAAGGAAGCCCCGCACTTGTGAAACCAATAAACAGCGGAATAGATGAGCATGAACAAAAAGGCGTTACGGTTCCCAACAGAGCGGAAATGATATTTGCCCAAATCCCACGGAAACGCCCTAAAATGCGTTTGCTCCGTTCCGGAGGGAAATAACTTTGGATATAGGAAATCGTAAAAATCAGCACACAGAGCAGCACCGTGATTTTCAAAACATCATAGATGAAAAACTGAATACTGCCGCCTATGCGTCCATTTACATCCAAGCCCAGCGTCGACAGCCCAACGCCAAGAAGTTCATTCAGCCATTTCATGCCAAGCACCTGGTCTTGAATGAAATCCCACACGCCCATACAAAAACCTCACTTTCCATAGATAGAAAATACATGAAAAATTTTTGATGTATTGTACTGATAGAAACGCCATCTACTTAAGATGGCGTTTCTATCCACACCGAGAACAGGATACCTCCCGCTCTATGTTTGGAGTTGTCAACTCCTTCAGCAGTTCCACCGCATAATCCCGTCCCGAAGAACTTAGGCGATAATGCGTCCATTTACCCTCCTGACGGCTGGTAACAATGCCAGAGTCACAGAGGATTTTCATGTGGTAGGAAAGGCCAGATTGGGTCAAACCTAACGGCTCTTGCAAGACACAGGCACACTTTTCACCGCTCCAATCGCAAGGCGCTTTGGATCGCAGAGAGCCTTAAACACCTTGGCCTGCTCCTGATACGCTGTCTCCATGTTTCACCTCACATCAAATTATTTTGATGTGATCATTGTATGTGGCAAGTTGGCTTTTGTCAACAGTAAAATCAGAAATTTTTGAAATCACCGCCCGCCACGGTCAAGAGAACGCCGGGGCCGCTTGCGGCTTTTCTCCGCCTGCTCTCTCTGCTTGTCAGCCTCCACCGCCGCCGCTACCTGCTCCGGGCCAAAGACCCGCTTGACCCGTGTATAGTCGGCGGAGATCTGCCGCAGTTTCTTGTTCTCAATCTTCACCTCCATCAAGCGGTCAGACAGATGGGCGTTTCCCTCCCGCACCCGGTCATAGTCCCCTTGCAGACGGTCAAATTTCCCCCGCAGTTCCATATAGGCTCGGTATAAGGAGCGCAGCACCTTGACGATTTTCGCCAGCAGGGGCTTGGCCTTTTTCTCCCGGTAGGACTTGGCGCTTTCCAGCGTCCCGGCCTCTGGGAGAATTTCTTCCGGG
>ERZ1106929.1168-NODE-1168-length-24292-cov-46.873871_pt1 | contig 24292 bp, 19 predicted proteins | sample MGYA00403662_ERZ1106929 | MGnify/ENA primary metagenome ERZ1106929 (study PRJEB35170, sample SAMEA104062442) | human gut metagenome | biome: human gut; feature: human-associated habitat; material: faeces | place: Denmark | collected 2013-02-20 ... | reverse complement strand
CTGTATAATGGCATTTTGTATATGTCACTTGCCACTTTTAGCATGGAGGTTGCCAGTTTTTGAGATGAAGTTGACTCTTTTAGCATAAAGGTTGCCATTTGGGGAAAGAAGTTTCTGCTTTTTTATATGGCAAGTTTCCGCACTTTCCGCATTACTTTCCACACTTTCCGTACCCCATGAGATATGAACACCTGCTAAACTTTTTCAGAGATTGCTATTTTTTAAGGCATAGTTGCTAAATCTTGCCCAAAGGATGCTACATCTTAGTCCAAGGTCGCTAAACATAGCGCACAGAAAATCCCGCAATAATATAATTAAACTTATGATAATTCGGATTATATTATTTCTTGTAAACTGCATCTTCCTGAATCAGAATCAGGTCGGAATTCTCCGCTGCCATTTCCACCAGTCGATCTGTAAAGCCGCTCTTGGAGAACAGCCCGTACACAATTTCGTAGCCCTTAAAGGCCACTGTAAGTTCTTTGGACTGCCCCTTTTCCTGCAAGGCAGCGTAGACCGCCACATCCACAGGTTTCGCATGGTACTTGCACTCACCGAGGAACAGCCGCTTATGCTGATGGTCCACCGCTGCAACATCGATCTCTGTGTCTCCCTCGTTGTCGTTGCGCCAGTAAGAACCAATGCGTGAGGGTGCAAAGCCGATCTGCCCCTTTCGGCACAGCTCCGCAAAGATGTTCCGGCAGATGCTCTCATAAGCGAAAGCCACAAATTTTTGCTTAAAGTCTTTGCCCATCTCGTCCAGCACGATCTGTTGGTTGTCTAGTTCCAACTCCCCCTTGAACGGGTACACATAGCGGAACCAGAAGCGGATGAAGTTGTCCGAAACATAGTACAGGCTCTTCCGGGAACGCTCTGGATTCTTTTCGGTGATGGGAACGTTCTTGATAACAAAACCAAGGTCGATCAGTGTTTTCAGGTACGGCGTAATAGCTGACGTGTCCTGCTCCATCGTCATACCGATCTTGCTCAGCTTGTGGTTGCCGTCCGAAATCGCTTTTAGCACGGAGAAATAGTTGATTGGCGTCTGCACTTCCTCGTTGAGCAAGAAATCCGGTTCTTCATACAAAAAGCCATTTTTCGACAGTACCACACGCCGAATCTGCTCCACCAGCGGCTCGTCTGTCTGGAAAAACTCCATATATTTCGGTACACCGCCTGTAATGGCATACTGCTCCACAGCTTGCTCAAACGACAGGTTCTGTGCCGCATACACATCCGTGAATTGCAAAGGCATCAGCCGAATCTGCGCCGTTCTGCGGCCATAGAGCGGACTGTCGTAGGCAAGTGCGTGTTTTTTCATCATGCTGATGAGGGAACCGCAGAGAATCAGCATCACGTTATGGTCTTTCAGCACTTCATCCCATGCGTTTTGCAAGATGGACGGGAAATCCGGGTTCGTCTTGACCAGATACGGAAATTCATCAATGACAAGCACCTTTTTCTCATCCGGGTGGTCGTCTGCTACCACTTGGAATAAATCCAGCCAGTCGGTGAATGTGACTTTGCTGAGCATGGGATTCTTCGTGGTACGGGAAAGCACCCCGGCAAACCGCTTCATGCTCTGGGCTTCGCTTTCTGTTGTTGCCAGAAAATAAAAGGCTCGTTTATCCTTGATAAACTCTTTAATCAACGTCGTTTTTCCAACGCGCCGTCTGCCATAAATTACCACAAAACCGCTGCCACGCTCTAATTCTGCATTCAGCGTCGCCAGTTCGGATGTTCTGCCGATGAAGTCCATACCGTTCACCTCTTGCTTAATATAATTTGAATTATGATAATATCGATTATATTATAGCTGCTCTGCACAAAACCGTCAATAGGACGAAACATCAAATTTTCAACATCAAATTCATACAATGTAGAAAACTCCGGGCTTCCCCCTTTTGCAGATTGAACCGATCCCGAAGAAACGGTATAATAACAGTATAACAAATTATTGTTTGTCGAGCTCATTTTCTCGACACGCAGGAGGAACATACATGGTAACCGGAGAACTGAAAAGCAAAATTGACAGCCTGTGGGAAATTTTCTGGACGGGCGGCCTGACGAATCCCTTGGATGTGATCGAGCAGATGACCTATCTGATGTTCATTCACGACCTCGATGAAAGCGACAACACCCACGCCAAAGAAGCCGCTATGCTGGGTCTGCCCTACAAGAGCATCTTTGCGGGCGAGGTACAGGTCGGGGAGCGCACTGTGGACGGTACACAGCTCAAATGGAGCGTTTTCCACGATTTCCCGGCAGGCAAAATGTACTCCACCATGCAGGAGATGGTGTTCCCCTTCATCAAGAATCTGCACGGCGACAAGGACAGTGCCTACGCCAAGTACATGGGTGATGCCATTTTCAAAGTGCCCACGCCGCTGATGCTGGATAAAATCGTGACTGCCATGGACGGAATGTATGAGCAGGCGGCGCAGCTTTCCAACACTGACATTCGCGGCGACATCTACGAATACCTGCTTTCCAAGCTGGCAACGGCGGGTGTCAACGGTCAGTTCCGCACCCCACGCCACATCATCCGCATGATGGTTGACCTGATGCAGCCCCGCGCTGATGATGTGATTTGCGACCCGGCCTGCGGCACGGCTGGCTTCCTTGTGGCCGCTGGCGAATATCTGCGTGAAAATCGCAAGCAGGAAGTGTTCTTTGACCGCAAAAACAAAGACCACTACATGAACCACATGTTCCACGGCTTCGATATGGACCGCACCATGCTGCGCATCGGCGCTATGAACATGATGACCCACGGTGTAGACAACCCGTTCATCGAGTACCGCGACAGCCTGAGCGACCAGAACCCCGACAAGGACAGATACAGCCTGATTCTGGCAAATCCCCCATTCAAGGGCAGTCTGGACTACGACATTGTTTCCACCGACCTGCTCAAGCTCTGCAAGACCAAAAAGACCGAGCTACTGTTCCTCGCTCTGTTCCTGCGGATGCTGAAGGTCGGCGGACGCTGTGCCTGCATCGTCCCGGATGGAGTTCTGTTCGGCTCTTCCACTGCACACAAGGCGATTCGCAAGGAGATCATCGAGAACAACCGTCTGGAAGCCGTAATTTCCATGCCCTCCGGCGTGTTCAAGCCCTATGCGGGCGTTTCTACCGCCATCCTGATTTTCACCAAGACCGGCCACGGCGGTACGGATAACGTTTGGTTCTATGATATGAAGGCCGACGGCTTCTCTCTGGACGACAAGCGCAGCCCGACCACGGAAAACGACATTCCCGATATTATCGCCCGGTTCCACAACCGGGAGGTTGAAGCCACCCGTGAGCGCACGGAACAGAGCTTCTTTGTGCCGAAAGACGAGATCGCGGGCAACGACTATGATTTGTCCATCAACAAGTATAAAAAGACCGAGTATGTGCCGGTGGAGTATCCTTCCACACAGGAAATTATGGCACAGCTGCGTGATTTGCAGAAGAAGATCGACGCAGAGATGGACGCTTTGGAAGAACTTTTGAAATGAAACAATTCTAATTTGTGGGAGAAACATGGAAACAAAAAAATTCATTGATATTCTGGAGATTTACAATGGAAAAAATCAAAAATCCGTTGAAAATCCAGACGGAAAATATCCCATTTATGGTAGTGGCGGTGTGATGGGGCGAGCCGATGAATATATCTGCCCTGCTGAGACAGTGGTTATTGGAAGAAAAGGCAGTATCAATAACCCTATTTTTGTCACAGAGCCATTTTGGAATGTGGATACTGCATTTGGGCTTGTTGCCAGAAAAGAAGTCCTCCTTCCAAAGTACCTTTTTTACTTTTGCCGCTATTTCGATTTCGAGAAATTGAACACAACGGTGACTATCCCCAGTTTGACAAAAGCCAATCTTCTAAAAATTGAAATACCTATACCGTCCATAATTGAGCAGAAAAGCATTGTGACAAAGCTGAATTTACTCACCGACATGATTCAACAGCGCCAAGAGCAGCTCACCAAGCTGGACGAGCTTATCAAAGCTCGATTTGTCGAGATGTTTGGCGATCCATATACCAACAGCAAGGACTATCCACTGAAAAAAGGAGAATCTTTTTTCAAATTGTCTAATGGCAAGGCTGTGCCAGAAAGCAAACGATTGAACGGCGGCATTCCGGCATACGGTGGAAATGGTATATCTTGGTACACTGATGAAAGCCTTTTTGATGCTGATACCATCGTTGTTGGGCGGGTTGGGTTCCAAAGTGGTAATGTCCATTTAGTAAAAGGGCCACTCTGGGTTACAGATAACGCTATGTACATGAGTTCCTGCGATTTTAGCCAGTATAATCTGACTTTCTTGATTGAGTTAATGGCGCATGTCGATTTTACGAAATTTCAAGATGCCGGTGATTTGAAAAAGATAACCCAAAAGCCGTTTATGCAATTTGAATATCTCTGTCCCCCTCTTTCCCTCCAAAACCAGTTTGCCGCCTTTGCAGCCGAGGTCGACAAATCAAAAGTTGAAGTGCAGAAAGCCCTTGACCAGACACAATTACTCTTTGACAGCCTGATGCAACAGTATTTTGGCTGATAATAAGCAACAACAGGCACTTTGCCGGAGCAGGATGTTGGTACACCAGAAAAGGAGTGCGCCAATATGGAAGACAAAATCGTGAAGATCATCAACGAGATGGCAGAGTACCTGAATGTTGCGCAGATGAAAAAGCTGCAAGAGGTGCTGTTGCAGACGTTTTCCGAATCCGAAGCGCAGAAAGAGCAGATTTCCAACGAGGAATATCTGAAGCTGTTCCTTGATGCCAAGAAAATCGAGGGCTGCTCTGAGCGCACCATCCAGTATTACCGCGTTACCGTGGAGCGGCTGCTGCAAACCGTGGACACGCCCCTGCGCAAGATGACCACCGAAGAAATCCGGCGGTATCTGGTGGAATATCAGAAGATCAACAACTGCGGCAAAGTGACCATCGACAATGTGCGCCGGAATATTTCCAGCTTTTTCTCGTGGCTGGAAGAAGAGGACTACATCCTCAAAAGCCCCATGCGCCGCATCCATAAAATCAAGACCAAACAGCCCGTGAAGGAAACCATCTCGGACGAAGCTATTGAACGCCTGCGGGATAACTGCAAGTGTGTGCGCGATCTTGCCATGATCGACCTGCTGTATTCCACCGGCATTCGTGTGGGAGAGCTGGTGAATCTGAATATTTCAGAAATCGACTTTGAAGCCCGCGAGTGTGTAGTGTTCGGCAAAGGCGACAAGGAGCGCCGGGTTTATTTTGATGCCAAGGCCAAGCTGCATTTACAGGACTATCTGCGCTCCCGCACCGATGCAAACCCGGCGCTGTTCGTGACGCTGGATACCCCGTTTGACCGCTTGAAGATCAGCGGCGTGGAGATCCGTCTGCGAGAGTTGGGCCGCGAGCTGAATCTGGACAAGATCCACCCGCATAAATTCCGCCGCACTATGGCAACCCGTGCCATCGACAAGGGAATGCCCATTGAACAGGTGCAGAAAATTCTCGGTCATTCGCAGATCGGCACCACCATGCAGTATGCAATCGTGAATCAGAACAACGTCAAGACCTCCCACCAGAAGTTTATTGCCTGAAAAGGCAACTTCTAATTTGTGGGAGAAAGACCTGATGGAAACAGTTAAGCTGGGACTTCTGATTAAAAAGACTAAAGTTGCCAGATGCGGCGAACATAGTTATCCTGTTTTGTCAATTACCAAACAAGATGGCATCATAATGCAAAGCGAAAAATTCAAAAAAAGAATTGCATCTGCTGATACATCGGACTATAAAATTATCCCTCGTGGAAAACTTGTGCAGGGGATTCATATCGATGAGGGAAATTTTGGCATCCAAGACATTGTGGACAACGGGATTGTTAGCCCTGCATACGGTGTATGGGATATAAATGATGGACTCGTTATTCCTAAATATCTCGAAATGGTATTGCGTTCACCGAAAAGTATTGAATTTTATCGTTCCAAACTTACAGGCACCGTAAATCGCCGTGGGCATATGTCCGATGCCGATTTTCTTTCGATGGATATTCCACTTCCAGATAGAGATACACAGTCTAAAATTCTCAAAACAATGAAACAAACCACGTCCGTTCTGTACTCCCGTCAGCAGCAACTTGCCAAGCTAGATGAACTTATCAAAGCTCGATTTGTCGAGATGTTTGGCGACCCTGTAAACAATCTGTTGCATTGGAAAAAAGTAAAACTCTCTGAATTAGCCGACATAAAGATAGGGCCGTTCGGTTCCTTGCTGCATAAAGAAGACTATGTAACAGGTGGGCATCCACTGGTAAATCCGTCTCATATCATCGACGGAAAAATTATTGTGGATAACGATTTGACTTTGACCGATGAAAAATATTCTGAGTTGGTCTCGTATCACTTGAAGAAAGACGATATTGTCTTAGGCCGACGAGGCGAAATGGGGCGTTGTGCTGTTGTAGACAGAGAAGGATTACTTTGTGGAACAGGAAGCCTTTTGCTACGGCCAACTGGTGTGGTAACAGCAGACTACATCCAAAAAATAATATCCTTTCCTACTTTCAAGAAAACAATTGAAGATATGGCTGTTGGACAAACTATGCCGAATCTTAATGTTCCAATCGTTTCTAACTTTATGATAATTCTTCCGCCGCTGTCTGTTCAAAAAGAATATTATGCCTTTGCAGCCGAGGTCGACAAATCAAAATTGTTCGTAGGGAGTGCCGTAGCCCATAAGCCTTTTGATATAGAATTCTTTTCCAAAAGCACTGTGCAACGCTTTATAAAAGAGGTATAATAAACTCAAACCACTGATTTTCACTGAAAGGAGCAGCCAGTATGACCCACGAAGAGCAAAAAGACTATGCAAATGCGAAGTATGATGTTATAAAAGCACTGGATTCCATCAGAAAGTTGAAACCCGAATACCAGAAGCAATTGGCAGAAGAACTTTTCGGTGCAGAACTGTGCGCTTCTGCATGGAAGATTTTCAAAAATGCTACTCCATTACAAAGACAGTGAGGTAAAGATATGGAACACTTTATCACAGAAGTCCAAATCAATGAGGTTCGCCACCTGGAAAACATTACGATCAAGTTGAATTCTGAAAAGCGGCAGCACCTTATCTTAACTGGTAAAAACGGTTCTGGTAAGACTTCTGTGCTACGAGCTATGAAAAGCTATTTGCAGGCAATCAATGATGGAAAGCTAAATGATTTAACCGGACAATATCAAGAATGGTATGAGGCTGATATTTTAAAAGTAAAAAATGCAAGTACCGAAAATGAAAAATATAAGGCTACGGAAGAAGTCAGAAAAGATTTACAACGTATTCAAAGATATAATAGCGGCTTAGTTCTCGCATTCAAAAACGAAGATGCGATTGATACAATTTATGCACAGGGAAATTTTATTACCGCATATTTTTCTGCGGATCGGGAGTCTGTTATACAACGTGTCATCGGTGCGCAAGATGTAAAGCTTGAAAATTATTATAGAGTTACAGACGAACCTTCTCGAATCCTTTTGAAATATATGGTTCATCTAAAAACTCAACAAGCCTATGCTAAAAACGAAGATGATTTGAATGTTGAAGAAAAAATCGCCGCATGGTTTGAACGCTTTGAGAATGCGCTGAAAGTGCTTTTAGACGATGATTCCATCAAACTAATTTATGATTATAGAAATTATAACTTTCTTATCGAACAAAATGGACGTAATCCTTACAGCCTAGATGAACTTTCCGATGGCTATTCTGCCATTATTGGGATTGTTGCTGACCTTATCCTCCGTATGGATCGCAACTGGTTATTGAAAGGTGAGTTGAGCCAGTACGATGTAGAGGGTGTTGTGCTAATTGATGAGCTGGAAACTCACCTTCATGTGGAACTTCAACGTAAAATTTTTCCGTTCTTGACAGAATTTTTCCCGCGAATCCAGTTTGTTGTCACAACACATTCGGCATATATTCTTAATTCTATTAGCAATGCCTGCATCTATGATTTAGAAAAACAAGTGCAGTTCACAGACTTTTCCTCTTATTCTGTGGATAATATTGCAGAAGGATATTTGGACGCAGAAGCGTATTCGGACGAAACGCAGAAAAAAGCACAGCGTTATGAAGAACTTTATGGCCGAACCGATCTTTCTGATGAACAACGTGCGGAACGTGCAGCTCTTCGCATCGAGCTGAAAGACGCAAAAGAAGTTCTTGAAAAAATCGAGGGAAAGAAGGTTTCCTGATGGTTAAAATCGAACGAAAGGACACTCCAAAAGCACAAGCTGCCATTGCATCCTTAAAAAGCGAAAAAGTCAAGCCATCGGGAACTTACAATACTCCTGAAGTGAATGATGCTCTTCAAGAAATGTTTGCACATAAGTGCTATCTCTGTGAGCAAAAAGGATTGAAATCCATTCAAATCGAGCATCTGGTGCCGCATCATGATGACATAGATTTAAAATTTGACTGGAACAATATTTTTCTGGCTTGCACACACTGCAACAATATCAAAAATGATCGATTTGTTCCCATTTTGGATTGTACCAAGGTGGCCATTGATGAAAAAATCGCATTTCGTCGATACGGCGGTGTGTATGAACCAAGTGAGTTGACATTTACTGCACTGAATGATGATACAAAAACGCAGCATACGGTTGCGCTTTTGAAAGAAATTTATTACGGCTCAACACCACAAAAAATTGCAGAGGCAAAAATGCTTCGTGGCGATGTAGCAGATGAGCTGGATAAATTTCAAAAAAGTCTCCGGGAATATCAAGAGGCAGACGGAGAAGATAAAATTGATGCCGAATGTTTAATCAGTATGAGTTTGAAATGGAATAAACCTTTTGCTGCGTTTAAACGTTGGGTCATTCGTGACCATTTCCCGGAATTGATAAAGTATTGTCAGTAACGTACATGGAAGGAGCCTCCACCATGACCAACTTTGACTTTCTGAAAGATGACCCGCAGTTTTCCGGCTTTGCGGATGCCGCGATCGCTGCGGAGAGGATTCTGCCCATTGATGCGGCCACCGCTGTGCTGGACTGCCGCCGTGCCATGGAATTTGCAGTCAAATGGATGTATTCGGTGGACAGCTCTCTCGTCAAGCCGTGGGATGATAAGCTCATCAGCCTGATGAGCACAGAAGAGTTTCACGACATTGTGGACGATGATTTGTGGCGGCGGATGGATTTTATCCGCAAGCGCGGCAATGATGCCGCCCACGGAAGCCGCAGCATCAGCCGGGAACAGGCGGAACTTTGCCTCGAAAACCTGTTTCTGTTCCTTGATTTCGTAGCGTACTGCTATGGAACAAGCTATCAGGAAAAGAAATTTGACACTTCCCTGCTCACACAACAGCCTGCTGCACCCGTTGCACAGCCCGCCCTGCCAGATGTGGACTTGGATGCACTCATCAAAGAAAACGCTGAGCTCAAGGCGCAGCTGACCGCCCGCCGCGAAACGCAGCAGCCCACCTATGTACCCAAGCCGCTGGAACTTTCGGAGTACAAGACCCGAAAACTGTATATTGACTCCATGCTCACCGATGCCGGGTGGGTCGAGGGTAAAAATTGGGTCAACGAGGTCCCTCTGCCCGGGATGCCCAACAAGAGCGGCATCGGCTATGCAGATTATGTCCTGTACGGCGATGATGGCCGTGCGCTGGCTGTGATCGAAGCAAAGCGCACCTGTAAGGATGTTGCAGTAGGCCGCCAGCAGGCAAAGCTGTACGCAGATATTCTCGAAAAGCAGTTTGGCCGTCGCCCGGTGGTATTCCTGACCAACGGTTTCGACACCCGCATTGTGGACAATATCTATCCCGAGCGCAAGGTCGCTTCCATTTACTCCAAGCGCGACCTTGAAAAATGGTTCAATCTGCAAGCAATGCGCACCAGCCTTGCCAATGTGGATGTAAACAAAAACATTGCCGGACGGTACTATCAGGAAGGTGCCATCAAGGCGGTTTGTGATAGCTTTGGCCGCAAGAACCGCCGCAAGGCTCTGCTTGTTATGGCAACCGGCTCCGGCAAGACTCGTACCGTCATTGCACTGGTGGATGTATTATTGCAGCATGGCTGGGTCAAAAACGTGCTGTTTCTGGCTGACCGCAACAGTCTTGTGACCCAGGCAAAGCGCAGCTTTGTCAACCTCCTGCCGGAGCTTTCCGTGACGAACCTCTGCGAGGACAAAGACAACTTTACGGCACACTGCGTGTTCTCGACCTATCAGACCATGATGAACTGCATTGATTCCGTTCACGATGCAGAGGGCAAGCTGTTCACCTGTGGCCATTTTGATATGATCATCTGCGACGAAGCACACCGCTCCATCTACAATAAATACCGCGACATCTTCCATTATTTCGATGCACCGCTGGTTGGCCTGACTGCCACGCCCAAGGATGAGATCGACAAAAACACCTACGAGATCTTTGACCTCGAAAACGGTGTGCCCACCTATGGCTATGAGCTGGCGCAGGCCGTCAAGGATGGCTTTCTGGTTGACTTCCTCTCGGTGGAGAGCGAAGTAAAGTTCATGAAGAAAGGCATCACCTATGATGAGCTTTCGGACGAAGAACGGGAAGCCTACGAAAACACCTTTGAGGATGAAAACGGCAACCTGCCGGCCAGCATTGATGCATCTGCTCTGAACAGTTGGCTGTTCAACAAGGACACCATCCGGCAGGTCCTGAATGTCGTGATGCAGAACGCCTTGAAAATCGACTACGGCAGTAAGATCGGCAAGACGATTATTTTTGCCAAGAGCCACGATCATGCAGAGGAAATCCTCAAAGTGTTCAATCAGGAATATCCTCACCTGAACGGCTACGCCATGGTGATCGACAATCGGCTCAATTATGCGCAGAGTGCCATTGACGAATTCTCAGACCCGAAGAAGTTGCCGCAGATTGCCATTTCGGTGGATATGCTGGACACTGGCATCGATGTGCCGGAGGTTCTGAATCTGGTCTTTTTCAAAAAGGTTCTAAGCAAGGCAAAGTTCTGGCAGATGATCGGACGCGGTACACGCCTGTGTCCGGGACTTCTGGATGGTGAGGACAAGAATAAGTTTTACATTTTTGACTTCTGCGGAAATTTTGAATTTTTCCGCATGAACAAAGGAAATGCCACCCCGAATATGATTGCCGTTCAGGGCGCGATTTTCGGCCTGCAGTTTGAAATTGCGTATAAATTGCAGAATATGCAGTTCCAAACGGAAGAACTGAAAGCGTTCCGTACTTCACTGGTGGAGCACATGGTCAGTCAGGTGCAAAAGCTGAATCGTGACAACTTTGCAGTCAAACAGCATTTGAAGTATGTCGAGTTGTATGCGGATAAAAACAGTTACAATGCTCTAACGTATGCAGACACCTTGATTGCCCGGGAGGAACTTGCGCCCTTGATTGAACCGGAGCCGGATGACCCGAAAGCACTTCGTTTTGATGCATTGCTGTATGGCATCGAATTGGCATACCTTGCTGGGAAGCCGTACACTCATGGCCGCAACGAGCTGCTGAAAAAAGCGAAAGCGGTTGCGAGCGTGTCCAATATTCCAGAGATCGATCAGAAACGTGCGTTGCTTGAAAAAATTATCCAGACCGACTATATCAAAACTGCCGATGTGAACGAGTTTGAGCACATCCGAAAAGAGTTGCGTGACCTGATCAAGTACATTCCCATCGAGCGTGTACGGTACACCACAGATTTCTCGGACGAAATTCTTTCGACAGAATGGAAGGAGGCCGAGCTGGAAAACGATGATCTGAAAAATTACAAGGCAAAAGCTGAGTACTATGTACGGCAGCATCAGGATAATGCAGCCATTGCCAAACTGAAAGGCAACATCCCGCTCACTGCCGAAGATGTCAAAGAACTCGAAAAAATTCTTTGGAGTGAGGTTGGCACAAAAGAGGACTATGAAGCCGAATATGGCACAAAGCCTTTGGGAGAATTCGTGCGGGAAATCGTTGGTCTTGATATGGCTGCGGCGAAAGCTGCATTTTCGCAATATCTGGATGGTGCTAACCTCGACAGCCGACAGATTTACTTTGTCAACCAGATTGTCGAGTACATCGTACATAATGGCATGATGAAAGACCTCTCCGTTTTGCAGGAGCCGCCTTTTACAGATCAGGGAAGCATCGTAGAGGTCTTTACAGATTTGAGTGTATGGCTTGGTATTCGCAAGACCATTGAACAGGTCAACGCCAACGCAATCGCAGCGTAATAGAATATCTTCTAAAACGGTAAAGTGGATTTTATCCGCTTTGCCGTTTTTCTTTTTGTCTAAAATTGTGAAATTTTCAAAACTGTATTCCAAAACGGTCCTGCGGATTCCTATTAGTGTAGAGGCTTTCAAAATCTTTTGTAAAACGGCTTTCCGCTAGTTCTATAAGTGGATAATGAACAAAATCTATATTCTAAAATTAGGCAGTTCAACAAAATTTGAAAATCTGTATGCCAAACACCCATTTTAGAATGTTATAGGTATAGGAGGTTGTTTGAAAAAGTGAAAATTTTCAGAATTTTCATAAGCCCCCGTTTAAAAACACCCCTTTAAGTTTGTATAAGGTGTGGGAACTACTTTCAAAAGCAGTCTTACTCGCATTTTTGAAAGCCCTCAACTTCTTACAAAATCACAGTGCACCTTGAAAACCACATGATCGGCTGCAAGTTAATATGCTTTTTCGGGGAAGTGCCGCCACGACACGAGCGCACCAAGAAAAAGCCATACGCCGGAGGAAATCGGGCAGGAACCGCTTGCAGGCAGACCGACACCGAGGAAGAACCGGGCAAGCTGGCAGAGAGGACTTCACAAGTCTTGTCTGTCAGGTTGTTCGGCGCAAGAGTGCAGAGAGCGCAGCTCTTTGCGCGGGTCAAGGGCGGCAGCCTTGCCCAGTGGATGTGATGCCCTGCGTCATATCCTACTGGGTATTATCTGGCGCATAGCAGGCGGCAGATTTGCAGCTTCGCTGCACCGCGTTGCCTCTACCCCGCGCACGGCGTTCTCTGCATGACCCCAGAAAGGAGAGATGGTCGCTGAAACTGACCCGACACAATGGCCGCGCCGGAAAGCACGGCACTTATAACCCAAAGCACAATGACCGCAGTTTTGAAATTGCCAACAGCGAGCATATCGACCCGGAACGTGTCCAGCAAAACATCTATTGGGATTGCTACAACGGCATCCGCTCTGCTCTGCAGCCCAAGAGTGAGGAAAGTCTGGCCGACACTTTTGAAGAAGTCGAAAAGCTCTACTACAAACTCCATTACACCAACTTCACCGAAAGACAGAATGAGCGCAACGCCAAAATCCGGCACACCGAGCGAAACCGCTCCACCGAAGATTTGCTTACCAGCAAGAAAACCTGCCCCGAAGAAAGCATCTATCAGCTTGGAACATTGGAAAGCCACGCTTCCCCGAAAGAACTTTTTCAAATCGCCACAGAATTTATGGATGAGTTCCACGAGCGCTTTGGCAAGCACGTTCACATTCTGGATTGGGCGTTACATCTGGATGAGGGAACACCGCACATCCACGAACGGCATGTGTTCGATTGCGAGAACAAATACGGCGAAACCGCACCCCAGCAAGAAAAGGCGTTGGAAGCACTTGGCTTTGAACTACCAAAGCCGGACAAGCCCCTTGGTCGCTACAACAATCGTAAGATCACATTTGATGCAGCCTGCCGCACGATGCTATTCGAGATTGCCAAACGCCACGGCTTGGAACTGGACGAAGTGCCGGAATACGGCGGACGGGCTTATCTGGAAAAGCGGGACTATATCATGGCAAAGCAAAAAGAACAACTTGCTCAACAGGAAAAAGCCGTACAGAAACAGACCGCTCAGCTTGAAAATTTGAAACAAGAGAATGAGAAAGCACAGCATCAGCAGGTTCGCCGTACAACCTATCAGTCCCTGACACTTCTGAGCAACGATAAAAAAATTCAAAAGCAGGAAAAACAGTTAAGTGAACTTTCTCAGAAGATTGAAGATACCGAGAACTTGTTGGATGAGATTTCTGCGGTTGCCTACGACAAAGCTGTGGCTGTTGTTTCAGAAAACGCTGTGAACGATGCTTTGAAAGCAAGCACAGAACAGGTCGATATATATTTGGACTGGCTGAAAGAGCCGGGGCGAACGGCAAGCAAGGAAACATTGGACTACACCACATATCAAATCACAACGCTGCGGAAAAATATTATTGCAGCAGTAAACAGGATTACCGCAAGATTGACAACTGTCCTTATAAAGCCGGAAATCAAAAAGCCTGCCATCGAGCAAATCAAAGAAAATACTCGTCCGTCTGTTCTACAAAAGCTGCATCAGAGGCAGGAAGAAATCAATCAGCGTGAGCAGACATGCACCAAACCGAAGAAGCGCAGTCATGGCATGGAACTGTAAAGGAGGAAAATCTTCAAGAACAACAATTTATTTGAAGTCGTAAAGCTGAATATTACCGCCCGACAAGCCGCAGAAGCCTATGGTTTTCGTCCAAACCGCAGCAGCATGATTTGCTGTCCATTCCATGCAGACCGTAATCCCAGCATGAAAGTGGACTCTCGGTTTCACTGCTTTGGCTGTGGAGCGGATGGTGATGTGATAGACTTCACCGCAAAACTGTTTCAACTGTCCCTGCTACAAGCGGCTGAAAAGCTGGCTACAGATTTTGGGCTTTCTGCAACAGGCAATTCTCCACGATTCCTCTGCAAACCCGTGGAAAAGCCACTAAGCCCGAAAGAACAACTTTACAAAATCTTGTGCAGCTATCGTTCTCTGCTAGTAAATTGGCGCATGGCCTATGCACCCAAAAATCCAGAAGTATCCCTGCATCCTTGTTTTGTAGCAAGTCTACACTATGCAGACCGTGTGCAATATCTGCTGGATATTCTTTTGCAGGAAAGTCCAAATGAAAAGCAACAACTATTGAACGGAAAGGAAGTGACCGCCCTTGGAAAAGCAATCGAACGATGCAAAGAAATCGAAGCAGCGGCATAGCGCACCCGCCCGAAACTGGGTGGGAGACAATGGGAAAATTATTGAGCCATTATTTGCCGATTATTTTTTGAGCCTGCACCCCATGCGTTGTTTTCAAGGCAGATTGTTTACGGTGGATGGCATGATCGAGGATGAAGCCCCATTGAAAAAGGAAATCTATGAGCAAGTCCGCTATTACGCTACCACCAGCGTAGCGCGGCGCATTGAACACATCGTGCAGGCCATCAAGTTGGCCTGCGCATCCGAGCCGCCGGAGATTCAGACAGACCGCATCCATGTCCGAAATGGCACATACTTTGTGGACGGTCACTTTACCCCTGAAAAAGAATACTGCATGAACCGACTGCCCATCGCCTATGTGCCAGAAGCACCAGCACCGACACGCTGGCTGCAATTCTTGAACGAACTGCTATACGAAGAAGATATTCCGGCCTTACAAGAATACATTGGCTATTGCCTGCTGCCTGTTACCAAAGCGCAGAAAATGCTGCTGATGGTCGGCAAGGGCGGTGAGGGAAAATCCAGAATCGGGCTGATCCTGCGAGAATTGTTCGGCAGCAGTATGTACACAGGCAGTCTGCAAAAAGTGGAAACCAATCGTTTTGCCCGTGCAGACTTGGAGTACAAGCTGCTTTTGGTGGACGATGACATGAAAACTGAGGCCCTGCCGCAGACCAACAACATCAAGACCCTTGTTACACTGGAAGATAAAATCGACATTGAGCGCAAGGGTCAGCAGAGTGTGCAGGGTACGCTGTATGTGCGGTTTGCCTGCTTCGGGAATGGCAGCTTACACGCACTCTATGACAAGTCCAACGGTTTCTATCGCCGCCAGCTGTTGCTCACCACTAAGGAAAAACCTGTTGGCCGGGTGGATGATCCTTTCCTCATTGACAAGATGCGGGGTGAAAAAGAGGGTATCCTGCTTTGGGCATTGGAGGGGCTGCATCGGCTGATTCGGAACAACTATCAGTTTACCATCAGCGAACGCACTGCGGCAAATCTGAAAGAAGCAATGGAGCAGGGCAATAATATCCTGGGCTTTCTCAAATCCGAGGGTTACTTTGAAATTCGGCAGGGGACCAAGTGCAAGTCTACCGATTTCTATAAGGTCTATGAACGCTGGTGTCTGGACAATCTGGAAAAGCCACTGGCGGCTTCTACCTTTATCCATCACCTGAAAGATAATCAAAAAAGTCTGGGCATCGTCTATGATGATAAGTGCATTGGCACAAATCGGGGCTTTCACAATGTAGACGTTGACCTGTTTTTACCCGTTGATGTTCCCAGTCCGTGGGATTAAAAAATAGAATCAACTTGAAAAAGCCCTGCTCAGCCTGCTCACAGTGTGCAATAGGCGCAGGATGAGCAGAGTGAGCAGGTGATTTTGAATTTATATCAAAAATAAAACATGGAGGTTTTGCCTATGAACAAATCTCGGCCTGTTGCGACCGAAACTGTGAAATCTTTGGATTATACGAAAAATATCTTGCAGACCATTCCGAATAACGATACAATGGAAGTGGTCACTCAAACCAATGCCGTCAAGTCTCCGACTGACAGCCTGAAAGCCACAACACTGGTGTACACGGTGGAGGAAATTGCGCAGATGCTATCCATCAGCCTGCGCTCTGCCTACAACCTGTGCAACAGCACCACCGAGTTCCGTGTCCTGCGGGTAGGCGGAAGCATCCGCGTCCCGAAAGACGGTTTCGATGCGTGGCTCCGGGCAGCTTGAAAAAGGAGATAACGTATGGCATATATTACGAAACGCGGCAGCTCCTATGGTGTCCGCTATACTTACCAAGACGAGCAGGGTAAAAACTGCAACAAATGGGAAAGTTTTTCCACGAAAGAGGAGGCAACAAATCGCAAAAAACAAATCGAACTTGAACTGGCAAACGGAACATTTCTGATTCCGTCCACCATCACCGTCAAAGAGTTTTTGATGGAGTGGCTTCCCAAGCAATGCAACAAGCACAAATGGGCACCCTGCACCTATCAATCCAATCTGGGAACAGTCCAGAACCTCATTATTCCATACATCGGCGATATGCAGATGCAAAAGCTCAAACCCTACCATCTGGAAGATTTGTATGCCACTCTCGGCAAAACGCCCTGCGGCCAGTATTATGAGGGCAAAAAGCAGGTGCTTTCGGAAAAACAACAGCAGCGGTTTCTCTCCGGCACGACCATCCACGAGGTACACCGCCTGCTGCGGACAGCGTTCCAATATGCGGTGGAGTGGGGCATCCTCATCAAAAGCCCCGTTCCGGTGGACAGCCCTAAAAAGTCGATTCAGGAGCGTGCCATCTGGGACGCGGACGAGATGTGGGCCGCACTTGCCAGCATGGAGGACCCGATTCTGCATCTGGCAGTCCATCTTACGCTGGTGGGTGCATTGCGAGAGGGCGAAGTCGCTGGCCTGACCCCGGAAGATCTTGATTTTGAGGGAGCAGACGGCACCGGCACATTCCGCATCAACAAGTGTATGCAGCGTGTCCAAAAGGTATCGCTGGAAAAAACAGGCAAGGGCTGCATCTTGCAGGAATTTGAAGATAAGCGTGAGGGCAGTACCACAACGCTGGTGCTCAAAAAGACCAAAACAGCATCTTCCAACCGAACCATTTTCATGACAGCCGTGCTGAAAGAGGAATTGAAGCACTGGCTAAAGCGTTTGGAAATGGACGAAGCCGTTGACCCGGAACGCTATCGCAACAGCGGGATGCTCCTGCGCTTGCCCAATGGTCTGGCGGTGGAGCCGATCCTCATCCGCAAGAAGTTCATCAAGTGGCAGGACGAGCACCCGGAGTTCACTCGCATTGTGTTTCACGGTCTGCGGCATTCCAGTGCCACCTACCAGCTGATGATCTCCGGCGGCGATGTGAAAGCGGTGCAAGGCACAACAGGCCACGCCAGTGCCAATCTGCTGGTCAACACCTATGCACACATCCAGCAGGATTCCCGTAAAAAGCTGGGTAAAAAGTTCGAGGAAGGCTTCTATAAGCCGGGAGCAACACTTGTGCAGGCTGCCCCGGTTGAAGCAGAACCGACCATCTCCGTGCCGGCACTGTTGGAGCTTCTGAAGGACGCAGACCCTGCCGTAAAAGCGCAGCTTCGCCTGGCTCTGCTGACCTGAATTGCAAAAAATAGCACGAATTGCAGAGTAATTCACGGACTTACTCCATCTGACACGAAAAATGCGGACCGTGCAAAAACCGTGCAGAGACCGTGCAAATGGCGTATAAAAGGAAAATCCCACGAGGAATCTTGCGATTCTTCGTGGGATTTTGGTGCGCTCGAGGGAACTCGAATCCCTGGCCCTCTGATTAAAAGAATCCAAGGCGCATCATTCGTCAAATTTCAAAAGTTTGAAGAAACGTTATTTTTATCGCATCATCGCAAAACACGTCTTTGCACACACCGCATTGTTTGCATACAGTGTAATACTTTGCAACCGTTATCCAGCTATTCAGGTGTGCAAAAAGTGTGCAAAAATGTGCAGACGGGCAAAACAAAGCCCAATGGACAAATCAACCACCGGTTTTATGGCAGGGTTTAGGACATCCGAACAGACACCGTTTGATATAGAAATGAGGTTCACCATGAACAAACTGCTTTCCTGCCGCTTCAATATGGACACCAACCGGGTGGAAGCCCGGTTCGAGGATGGCACCCCCCTTGCCATTGACTGCATCGCCGTGGAGGACGAGTACGGCAGCACCCCGGCACAGCGGGCAGAGCTGGACTGGCTGCTCTACAATAAGCCCTTGGAATACGCCCAGCTTGTGCTGGGTGGTGAGATTGAGCATTATCTTTCCCTCGGCTGTGACCACGGCAGACTGGAAGATTAAGCCCTTATAAAGAACACGATGCCCACCGACCTATGGTTTTCGCCATAAGCTGGTGGGCATCTGTTGTTCTGGCTTATAATTCACTGATGGTTGCAGTAATGGGCTGCATGAGGATTTGCCTTACCGGGTTATATACTGCCAGCACCACAGCCGCCAGCACGACTACGACAATCACGGCAAGACAGCCCCACGGCATCTGCCACGCTGCACCGAAATAATGGGTGATGAGCAGGATATACAGCTTCCGATTCAGCACAAGACCCAGCGCAATGCCCACCACAAGACCGGACATCGCATAGGTGCCAGCTTCGGCAGAGATCATGCGTTTCAGCTGTGCATCATCCATCCCGATGGCACGCAGGATGCCATACTGCTTCATTCGTGCCGACACGCTCATGGAAATGCTGTTGACGATGTTCAGAATGGTGATTCCTGCAATCACGATGAGAAACGCATAGACCACCAGATGGAACGCCCAGTAGGTGCTTTGTATCATCCGATTTCCTTCGATTCGGTTGGAAAAAACAACCTGCTTGTTTAACGTGTCGCTCAGCAGGGTGTGTATTTGTGCAATGGCTGCGTCTGCTGTGGTATCTTTTAGTTGAATATCGATCACTGCATAGCGGTTTTGCCCGGTTAGCTGATGGAAGGTTTCTTCGGTGCAGATAACAATCGGGGAATCGGTACTACTGAACGGGCTGTCGTTCAATACACCCACGACTGTGAGCTTTGCATCCTCCAGCTGAATGGTATCACCCACGGTCAGGGAGTTGCTTTTGTCGAATACCGTCAGCACAGGGTATGTGCCATCCTCCGGCTCCTGCGGAAGGGTTCCGCCAATCAGGTCTTTTTTCGCCCAGCCAAACTGTATCGTATCGTATGAAATCAGGTCGATGGACCCCTGTTTTCCCTGATATTCCGCCGGGAGCGGGCAATACATCCGCCCGAATGCGTGTTTGACTTCCGGCAGAGCTTCCAGCTGCTCCACCAGCACCGGGTCAAGGACATTTTGCCCGGATGTTTCAGCCACCGATAAGTCCGGTGCGTAGGACTGCAACGGATTCAGCGCAAATCCAACCCATCGAAGCAAAACCGAAAAGCTCAAAAACAGGAGAATGCTTAACGCAAAGGAACCTGTCATCAGAAGCAAGTTCTTTTTGGACGAGGTTGCATGGCTCACGCCCAAAGAAAGCTCTGCACGACTTCCAACCAACCGAGCATGACACGGAGAAGCCGCTGCATTTTCCACCGCATTCCCAGTTGCTGCTGTGATCGGAGAAGCTTTTGCCGCCCGCCGTGCCGGAGAAGATGCCGCGAACCAAACCGTGATAAGTCCTAGCGCGGAACCACAGATAATACCGACCGGGCTGATGCCAAGTACTGGTAAAGAGCTAAACTCCTCGCCGATAAATCTACGCAGAAAGGAACACAATCCCCATGTGGAAACGATTCCCAGCACACATCCTGCTGGAACAGCAGTTTTACACCAGAAAAGGGCTTCCAGCCGGACAAGCATCCGAACCTGATTTTTTCCTGCCCCAAGACAACGCAGCATTCCATAATAGCTGGTACGCTGAACTACATTGCTGTTGATGCTGCCTGTGATCATAAAAATTCCGGCAAGGACGACCATGCCAGCCAACACAGCCGCTACCGCATATAAGCCTACAATATAATCGTTGTTGCTGCTTGCGTTCAACGCCATCAGATAAGTATTTTCGGAGATTTTTTCTTCTGAAATTCCGTACTTGTTTTCGATGTTCACAATGGACTGCCGCAAATTGGTGCGTGGCTTGAACTGGATGAAATACTGTGTTTCAAAGGATTCTTCTGCCTGTGCGGCAATCTGAGAAAATGTACTGCGGTTCATCACCAGCACAACAGCATCGTACTGGTTCGCATCGGAGGTATCCTCATTGAAACCTGCGACAGTAAGCGAAACGGTCTGTCCATCCGGGAGCGTCAGCGGAATCGCTGTACCGACCGTAACATCCAGCCAATCCCGGATGTTTGCTGTCACGAGCACTTCGCCATCCGCCGGGGCAGTGCTACACTGCATTCCCGGAAAGATTTGAAGGATCGCATCATCTGCTCCTACCAGTGCGGCACGTTTATCTCCGGCAAAGTAGTTTTCCGTAAGGGAAGCGTTGATGTCGCTATACGCCGAAAATGCAGCAACATCCTCCTGTGCGGCAAGCTCTGCGGCTGTTTCAGGGGAGATGTCCTTTACCATGATATGCCAGTTTCCGTTTTTGTTCAGCTGGTTTGAGGTTTCCATCCGAATCGCCATATCTGCCATACTGAACACCGCCGTGACCAGAAACACCGCAATGACGATGCACAAAATCGTCATGCGGTTCTGCCGTCTGCGTACCTTGGCAGAAATCGGGATCAGGCTCAGATAGCTTTTCATTTCTGTGCTGCTCATTCCCGGCACCTCCCAAAATCGGTCAGGCAGCCGTCCGATACCTGCAACACCCGGTCTGCCGTCTGCGCAATGCTGCGGTTGTGGGTGATCATCAGGATGGTCTGCTCGTATTTCCGGGATGTTTCTTTTAGCAGGGCAATGACCTCGCTGGTGTTCTGGGTGTCCAGATTGCCGGTCGGCTCATCCGCCAAAATCAGTGAAGGGCGGGTCATCAGGGCGCGGCCAATGGCTACCCGTTGCTGCTGCCCACCGGAAAGCTGACTTGGCAGATGCTTCCGACGGTCTTTCAGATTCAACACGGTCAGCAGTTCTTCCAGATATGCCCTGTCCGGCTTTTGGTAGTCCAGCAGCACCGGGAACAGGATGTTCTGTTCTACGGTCAGTTCCGGGATGAGGTTGAATGCCTGAAAGATAAAACCGATATTGCGGCGGCGGAAGATCGTCAGCTCCCGGTCTTTCATGGCAAAAACATCCTTGCCATCAATCAGCACCTTGCCGGAAGTCGGCGTATCCAGTCCACCAATCAGGTTGAGCAGGGTGCTTTTGCCGGAGCCGGATTCGCCAACGACCGCCACATATTCGCCTTTCGGCACTGAAAAGCTAACATCTTTCAGCGCATGGACAGCGGTTTCTCCGCTGCCGTAGGTCTTGCAGAGATGGTTGACTTCTAATAGTTCCATAGTGTATCCCTCACTTTGCAGGTTCCTTCGATTCAGACGGATGATCTCTGTCTGTGCAGAAAAGGATAACACATCAACCTTACTGCAAGCCTACACGCAGCCTACAATTTTGTAGGAATCGGAAAATTCAGAGTAAAGGTCGTGCCCTTTCCCAGCTCACTGTCTACTTCAATGGTGCCGTGATGGGCTTCCACAACGGCTTTTGCCAGCGGCAGACCCAGCCCGATGCCCTGTGTATCCTGTGAAAAGCGGCTGCGATAAAACCGTTTGAAGATATGGTACAAATCTTCCGGGTGGATGCCGCTGCCGTTGTCGCGCACTTTGATCTGAACCATGGACGGCAGTGCATTCCACTCTACCTGAATCGTATCTCCGCTCTTTGTGTGGTCAAGGGCATTCTTTACAAGATTGTCCACAGCTTCCTGCATCCAGTCACGGTCGCACCAAAGTGTAACCGCCTCTGAGCCGGACAGAACAAGCTTTTTCTGTTCCTGCTTGGCACGATAGTGATACTGCCGCGCGATGTCCTGCACCATTTCAGCAACATTTTCGTTTTTCTTCTCCAAGACGACCGAACCGGCATCCAGCCGGGTGATTTTGAGCAGATTCTGCACCAGCGTTTCGATGCGGTCCAACTCCTGTTCGGACAGGTCTGCAAACTCTTTGACCTCCGATGGCGAAACAGCTTCGTCCTGAAGCAGACCGTTGTAGATATTCAACGCTGCCAGCGGTGTTTTGAGCTGGTGCGAAATATCTGCAATGGTATTTTTCAAAAAACGCTTCTCCCGCTGCTCGTTGTCTGCGTGTGCGCTCAGAACTGCCGCTAATGCATTAACGGCGTGAAACAGACGGTAAAATTCACCCTCCCGGTCGCAGTCCAGTCGTGCATCCGGGTTGCCATCCAGACAGCTTTGGATTTGCTGGACTGCCTGTTCCAGAAGCGCGCTCTGCCTTTGGAAATAGCGAAAAAGCACGTCCCAGAGACAGCCGCCCAGAAGCAGAAAAACCAATAGTAACCCGAAAGAGAATGCGTGCGTCGTATGCCATACGATGCCCTGCGTGAGCGCCAATGCCACCGCCCAGACCGCCAGCACGGCTTGGAACAAATTTTGGATCTCCCGGTTTGCGAATACTTTCATACGGCACCTTTACCCATTCCATTTATAGCCCATGCCGCGGACAGTCAGCAGCATCTGCGGTTTGCCGGGGTCGTCCTCAATCTTCATCCGCAGCCGCCGGATATACACTGTTAAGGCACTGCTGTCAATGTAATCCCCATCGCAGTCCCACAGTGCATCCAGAATTTGTTCCTTGGATAACACGGCATTCGGATGCTGCATAAAGAAGCAAAGCAGCTTGTACTCTGCGCCGGTCAGTTCCAGCAAGATTCCGTTTTTGTATGCCTGCCCCTGCAACAGCCGGACGGTGATGCTGCCCGATTCCAGTACGGGTTCTCCTGCGCTGGACGCATTTGCACGGCGAAGCAGTGCATTGACCCGCGACAACAGGACACCCAGCTTGAACGGCTTGGTCAGGTAATCATCCCCGCCCAGTTCCAGTCCCATGATGATATTCATTTCCTCATCCGAAGCAGTCAGGAACAGAATCGGCACGTTGGATGTGCGCCGCACCTTCTGGCAGAAATCGAAGCCAGAGCCATCCGGCAGGGAAACATCCAGCACCAGCAGGTCATATTTTCTGTCTGACCACAGCGCCTCGGCTTCTGCCAGCGTCCGGGCTGTATCCAGTGCAAAGCCCTGTTTCTTGAATGCAAAAGTCAGCCCACTGATCAGGCTCAGATCATCTTCCAAAAGGAACAGTTTTCTCATGATTCCCTCTCTTTTCTGCGTTTTGTGTGTCCTACAGGTTCAAAAGCATTATAAGTTTTTTCTGCGAACATTACAATGTGCGAAACGGAAATTGTTTCTTGCCGTGTGTTAAATATAAGTCCTACTATCACTGCTTTACTGCAATAAAATTTGCAAAACCATCTTGACGCGCTCCGCAATCCATGATACCCTTTATCGCAAATCCCACCAATTTTGTAGAAAAGTACAGAGCGGCGAGGATTTATTCCCCATGAAGATTTTTACCGTCCCGCAACACACCCGATTCATTTTGCCGCCGATTCACCCGACAAAATCATCGCTGCGCTGCGTGGGCGGTATTTTTCTTTTTCACAAATAAAATCTTATGTAGTTGTTCAATCTTCCAAAATTTGTTTTCGGTTGTTGACTGCACAACCGTAAAGTGTTATTCTTGTGCTTGAAAGAAGCAGGTTGTAGTGTCCGCACTGCGCCCGGCTTTCTTCATACTGTACCTTGAATCTTACATAAGCCGTCTGA
>ERZ1106929.1154-NODE-1154-length-24526-cov-5.416902_pt1 | contig 24526 bp, 26 predicted proteins | sample MGYA00403662_ERZ1106929 | MGnify/ENA primary metagenome ERZ1106929 (study PRJEB35170, sample SAMEA104062442) | human gut metagenome | biome: human gut; feature: human-associated habitat; material: faeces | place: Denmark | collected 2013-02-20 ... | reverse complement strand
CCCCGGCCTGGGGCAGCTCCCGGCAGAATGGAAAGCGGCCCTTTGCCAGGCGCCTTCCCCGGAGAGCCGGGCCCTGCTGCTGGCAGGCGGCCTCCGGGAGGTGCGGTATGGGTCAGCCCCCGGTGGGGCGGAGGACTGGGCCGGAGCCGTCCGGGAACTGTGCGCCCCGCTGCGGCTGCCCGGAAACCGGGAGCGGCTCTTCCGGGAGGCGGCGGGCTGTCTGGCCCTGCCCCCGGCGGAGTCGTTCCGGGAGGTGTGGCGGAGGTCGGCAGATGATTCCCCCTCAGCTTACCGGGCCGCGCTGGAAGCCGCTGCGGCAGCGGACCCGGCCCGAAAGCAGGAGCTGGACTGGCTTTCCCGGGTGGAGAGCGGCGGTTACTGCCGCAGCCTGCGGGAGCTGGCAGTGTCCGGGCGGGAGCTGACTGCCCGGGGAATCCCGGCTGGCCCGGCACTGGGACAGCTTCTCCGGGAACTGCTGGAAGCGGTCATAGCGGGAGAAGCGGAGAATACTCCGGCGGCGCTGCTGGCGCTGGCGGAACAGAAGTGGAGGAACCAAGATGGACAAGCAGATGGAAGCGCTGGCCCAGGCAATGGCGCCGGGGTGTAAGACAGTCTTTTTCGGCGGCGCCGGAGTGAGCACCGAATCGGGCATCCCGGATTTCCGGAGCGCCGGCGGCATCTATGGGCGGCAGTATGCCTATCCGCCCGAGGTGATGGTGAGCCACAGCTTCTTCATGGCGCACCCGGACGAGTTCTATGAGTTCTACCGCCGGGAGATGGTCTGGCCCAGGGCGAAGCCCAACGCGGCCCATATCCGTCTGGCGGAACTGGAAGCCGAGGGCCGTGTGACTGCGGTGGTCACCCAGAATATCGACGGTCTGCACCAGATGGCGGGCAGCAAAAATGTGCTGGAACTGCATGGGAGCATCCACCGCAACCGCTGCATGCGCTGCGGACGGAAGTACGGTCTGGAGGCCATTCTCACCACCGACGGCGTGCCCCGGTGTGAATGCGGCGGCATTATCAAGCCGGAGGTTGTGCTCTATGAGGAGGAACTGGACCCCCGCACCCTGACAGCGGCTGTGGATGCCATCTCCCAGGCGGATACTCTGCTCATCGCCGGGACTTCGCTGGCGGTTTATCCTGCCGCCGGGCTGATCCGGTACTTTGAGGGGGACTGTCTGGCGCTGGTGAACCTGTCGCCCACCCCCATGGACCAGAAGGCAGACCTTGTGATCCGGGGAAAGATCGGCGAAGTGCTCTCCCGGATTCAGTAGAAACGATAAAAGCCCTTCTCCCATTTGCGGGAGGAGGGCTTTTTTGGATGCGGGCGGCATTCATCGCCGGAGAAGGTCAGGCAGCAGGATCAGGGCCGCTCCCAGCAGGAGCAGCAGCGCCCGTTTGTAGTCCCGGCTGCGGAGCGCCTGGATCATTGTTTGGAGCCAGCTGATGCCAAACAGCAGAACCCCTGTGCCGCAGAGAACTATTCCGGACAGGGTGAGGACAGAAAACAACGGATTCGGGGCGGCGATGCCCGAAATGATTACGCCCAATAGAAGCAGGACGCCGGCGGAACCCAGTCTCAGACCCCATTGAAAAAAGCGGCTTTGCTGCATACGATCCCTCCTGTATTATATGCTTGATACAGAGATCATAGCATGATCCTGTGGACGATACAAGGGCAATTTTGTGAACAAAAAAGACGGGGCCAGCTGGCTCCGTCTTTTTCAGTGCGGGATTACTCTTCGGGTTCCGCTTCGGTGACGATAATGGTCAGGGTTTTGGTGTTGGTGCTGTACCCGCTGCGCTGGCAGGTGAGCGTGATGGTGGTCTCACCGGCGGCAAGGCCCTCCAGTTCCAGTTTGTTTGACTTCTGTACAGCCGATACAATGGCGGGGTCATCGATCTCATGGGACAGGTCGCCTTCCGAGGGGTTGAGGACTGTCAGTTCCACGATCTCCCCCTCAGCCAGATGAACTACATTGTTGCGCTCCAGACGGTCTCCGAGAATGGTCATGGAGATCAGTTCCGGCACCGAGTGAACCTGCAGGGTCAGCTCGGCATCCTGGTATCCGGGAGTGGAGGCATGGATGGTCACACTGCCGGTGCCCTCCTCCACAGCGGTGATGGTGATGCGATTGTCCTCGCCCACTGTGGCAGTGACAATGCTGTTGTCCGCGGTGACAGTGAGAGCAGTATCCTCCGAAACGGTCTCCGCATCGAGAATGATGCTGCTGCCCACTTCCACTGTGGGAGCGTAGGCGTCAAATCCCTTGGCAGAGAGGGCAATGCTCTGGGAGGGTTCGGATACGCTGATCTGGATCTGTACCGGCAGATCGGCATAGCCTTCACAGCTCAGCACCAGATCCAGGGTATACTGTCCGGCTCTGGGGCACTGGAGGATCACCCGGTCCTCCGAGAGGTAGTAGGTTCCGTCAAAGGTGACCTCATTTTCGGAGGAGCGCACAGTCACCGGAGTTTCCAGGGGCTTGGGTTCGCCGTCGGTGACATCAAAGCCGGTGAACAGGATTGTGGCCTGATTGCCGGCCTGCAGTTCCAGATAGCCCGAGGCAAAGGTGGCAGAGCCGAAGTTTTCCCGCTCGGGGTGGAAGGCACTTTCCAGGGCGTTTTCCGGCTGGATAGCCCGGGAGTCGATCAGGGTCATGCCGGCCTGCATGTGCCGGGCTGTGATCTGGATCTCATAGCTCTTGGAGAGGCTGGAGCCGTTCATCGAAAGCTCCACCGTCACAATGGCATGTCCGCTTTCCACAGCTGTGAGGGTGATGGCATTGTCGGCATAGTCGGCGGTCATCAGTTCCCGGTCGGAGGAAACCACATTGACTTCACAGCCCTCCGGCAGCTCATCGAGATGGAAGATACGGCTTTCCCCCGGAGTCCAGTCGCTCACCGAACTGAGGGTCACCCCTTCTTCATCCACCAGATCCATGGAAGTGACTGCATCGCCGTCCACAAAGACAGTACAGCCAGCCAGCAATACTGCGGAAAGCAGTCCGGCTGTCAGGGTGGATATGATTTGTTTCATGTTCATTTAGCACCTCTGTGTATTTTGTCAGGGAAACAGTCCTGTTTCCCGGGGCTTCGATTCTTAGCCCCATTATACACAAAACAGCGCCGGATTACCAGAGAAATATGTGGGAAAATGCGCAGATGCTGGTTTACTGATTTTCCGCCTGCTCCAAAGCCTCCACAAGCTCCAGGTATTCCGCGCACTTGTGGTTGAGCAGGTTCTCATAGCGATAGAATACATCATTCTGCCGGTCCTCGCCGGCACGGTACAGTCCGGATACGACTTCACGCAGCCGGAGAATTTCCAGCTGCAGCTGGCACAGATATTCTTCCGCGGCTATGGTTTTGGTAGTCATGTTTGATCATCCTTTCCGGTTACAAGGGGCTCCGGGGCAGACTTCTGTGTCCCCGGTGCCTTTATTATAGCGGGTAGGCTGTGTCGAATTTCCGAAAAACAGCGCAGAACTCCCGGAAAGTTTTTACTTATAGTAGAAAAATGCTCTGCAATACAGAAAGTATAGCAGAGCTGCCGGAATATATGGAAAAATGGGGGATTTTGTCAGCGTCCGGTGTGACGGATATGGGCCAGACCCTGGCTCATAATGGTGACGACATGGTCATCATCCAGGCTGTAAAAGATGCTTTTGCCTTCCCGGCGGGTCTTGACCAGGTGGGCATTGCGCAGCAGCCGGAGCTGATGGGATACCGCCGACTGGGTCATGCCAAGGGCCTGGGTGAGGTCATAGACGCACAGTTCTTTTTCCAGCAGGGCGGCAATAATGCGCAGACGGCTGTTGTCCGAAAAGATCTTGAACACTTCGCTGAGCCGTTCCAGTTCCGGGTCAGAGGGCATCTGGCTGAGGATCGGCCGGGATTCCGGCAGGGGAGATACAGACATGGCAGTTCCTTTCTATATAAGAGAGTCAAGCTTCAAACAGTTCCGGATGGCTGCGGGAATAGTGGAACAGATACTGCTGGGCAATGCCCGCATAGGGCAGCAGTTCCTCCGGGAGTCCCTGGGGATACATGGTGGACATCACCCGCTTCATCCACACATCCACCGGCAGGCATTCGATGCGGTGGAACCCGTAGAGCAGCGCACAGTGGGCCACCTTGATGCCCACCCCCCGGATGCGGCAGAGCTCGGCAGCCGCTTCCTCGGTGGGCAGGGAGGCCACATGGTCCAGATCCACTTCGCCTGAGGCGGTTTTGCGGGCGGCATCCAGAATATACTTGGCCCGGAACCCGCTGCGCAGCGGCTGGAGATCCTCCTCGGTGAGAGACGCCAGCACCTCCGGTCCGGGGAAGGAACTGCGCCCGCCGGGCAGCGGTTCTCCCCAGGTATTGCAGAGGGTTTCCACAATGCCCCGGATGCGCTTGATGTTGTTGTTCTGGCTGATGATGAAGGAGCAGAGCGCCTCCCAGCGATCCTGACGCAGCACCCGGATGCCCCGGGCATAGTCGACAGCCTGGGCCAGCTGCGTGTTTCTGCGGAACTGTTCCTGGATGGCGGCATAGTCCTCATCCAGCGCCAGATAGGGGATCAGCCGCTGTTCAGCTTCGGCCTGATCCAGACCGGCAACCAGCAGGTCATCGCCGTCTGCCCGCAGGGTGATGACATTCCGCCCTACCACGCCGGTATAGCTGCCGTCATCACCGGGCAGCCAGCGGAAGCACTGCCCGCATTCCAGCGTCGCCCCCAAGTCAAAATCGCGCAGGGCGGTCATTTAATCTTCCAACTCCACGTCGATGCCCTTGCGGTAGAACGGCTCGCTGCCCTGCATACCCTGCTGGCCCAGCGGAGAAACTGAAAGGAGTTTACAAAATGAAATCCTTTCGTTTCTATCTTCCCTGTCTTTGGGCTGGCCTGGCATCGGCTTTTGCCGTATGGTTTCTCATTGGCCCCATGGGCGCTACCTTCGGGTTCTGTCTGGATTCGGGACCAATCTTCCTGTTCTGTCTGGCCGCTGCCGTGGCGGGAGCTGTCATTGCCCGGCTGCATCAGCGCCTGCGCTATCTGGAAGAGGAGGCCATGTTCCTCCGGCAACGGCTGGATATAGTGGAAAAACAGTCCGACCAACTGTAATCAACTTCTGTTTTATTTATAGGGCGTGATCGTTTTCGACACGCACCATCTTAATACCATAAGGACGGAACACAACGGATGGAAGCAATACTGGAGACAAAAAAACTCTCCCATATTTACAGCGCCGGGACCCCCTTTGAGCGGGCCGCCCTGGCGGACGTGGACTTTGCCGCCTACCCCGGGGAGTACCTGGGCATCATCGGCCACACCGGCTCGGGCAAGTCCACCCTGATCCAGCACCTGAACGGCCTGCTCAAGCCCACCTCGGGCCAGGTCCTGTTCCAGGGGACGGACATCTGGACCGACCTGAAGACCACCCGCCGCACCCGGTTTCAGGTGGGGCTGGTGTTCCAGTACCCGGAGTACCAGCTCTTTGAGGAGACCATCTATAAGGATATCGCCTTCGGCCCCAAAAACATGGGGCTGGACGAGGGGGAGGTCGACCGCCGGGTGCGCGAGGCCGCCCAGTTTGTTGGGTTGCGGGAGGACATGCTGGAAAAATCCCCCTTCGAGCTGTCCGGCGGACAAAAGCGCCGGGTCGCCATCGCCGGCGTTATTGCCATGGAGCCCTCCGTGCTCATACTGGACGAGCCCACCGCCGGCCTGGACCCAGTTGGCGTGGCGTCCATCCTGGGCAACATCCACGACTATCACACGGCCAAAAACGCCACTATCATCATCGTTTCCCACTCCATGGAGGAAGTGGCCCGGACGGTGGACCGGCTGGTGGTGATCAACGACGGCCGGATTCCCTTCTCCGGCGCGCCCCGGGAGGTCTTTGCCCACGGGGACGAGCTGGAGGCCATGGGCTTGGGCGTGCCCGCCATGACCCGGGTGTTCCACCGCCTGCGGGCCATGGGCGTGGACATCGACCCGTCGGTCTACACCACGGAGCAGGCCAGAGACGCCGTCCTGGCCAAGCTGGCCCGTGCCGGTCAGCAGAAGCAGTCTGCTTCCGGCGAAAGGGGGGCGGTGTAAGTGGCATTGAAGGACATTACCCTGGGCCAGTACTTCCCAGGCAACACCCTGCTTCACCGGCTGGACCCCCGCACCAAGCTGCTCTTTACCGTGGCCTATATCGTGGCTCTGTTTCTGGCCAAGCATGTGGTGGGCTATGCGGTTCTCTTCGTCCTGCTGGCGGTGCTGATCGCCGTGTCCAAGGTGGGCATCAAGAGCATCCTACGGGGGATGAAGCCTATTTTGATCATCGTCATCATCACCGGCCTGCTCAACCTGTTCTACACCCGGGGCGAGGGAGCGCCGCTGGTCTCCTTCTGGATCTTTACCATCTATCCGGAGGGCATCTGGGCGGCGGTGTTTATGGTGCTACGCATCGCCATGCTCATCACCTGCACCTTCCTGCTGACCTATACCACCTCCCCCATCCTGCTCACCGACGGCCTGGAAAAGCTGATGGGGCCGCTGAAAACCCTCCATGTGCCGGTGCATGAGCTGTCCATGATGATGTCCATCGCCTTGCGCTTCATCCCTACCCTCATCGAGGAGACGGACAAGATCATGTCCGCTCAGAAGGCCCGCGGCGCCGACTTCGATACCGGCAACCTGCTCCAGAAGGCCAAAGCCCTGGTGCCCCTGCTGGTACCCCTGTTCATTTCTGCCTTCCGCCGGGCCGACGAACTTGCCATTGCTATGGAGTGCCGCTGCTACCACGGCGGAGAGGGCCGCACCCGCCTGCGCCAGCTCAAGCTAAAGGGCATCGACATCGCCGCTCTGGTCTTCGCGGTGCTTCTGTGTGTGGGCATCGGCGTACTGCGGCACTTTGGACTTTAAGAAAAAAATAATGGGATTTTAAAGCTTTATGAGAAATATTGCGCTACGCTTGATGTATGTGGGGACGGCCTATCACGGCTGGCAGGTTCAAAAGAACGCCGTCACCGTGGCGGAGACGCTGGAACACTCCCTGGCCTCGGTGGTGGGCCACCCGGTCAAATGTACCGGCGCGGGCCGCACCGACGCCGGCGTGCACGCGGAGACCTATATCGCCAATTTCCGCACCTCCTCCTGTATCCCCTGCGACCGGATTCCCCTGGCGGTGAACACCCGGCTGCCCGATGACATCGTGGTGGTAAAGGCTACCGAGGTGCCCGACGGCTTCAACGCCATCGGCTCCTGCCTGAAAAAGGAGTACACTTACCGCATCTACAATTCCCACATACGGAACGCATTTTACGTCAACCGCGCCTGGTTCTATCCCAAACACCTAGACGAGACTGTGATGCAGCGTGCGGCCTCCCACTTTGTGGGTACCCACGACTTCGCGGCTGTTCGGAGCGTCGGCACCGAAACCCGCACCACCGTGCGCACGGTTCACTATTTTAATATCTCCCGCAGCGGAGAACTGATCGAGTGCCGGGTGTGCGCCGACGGCTTTCTCTACAACATGGTGCGTGCCATGGTGGGCACTTGTGTCTACGCCGCCGACGGCAAATTCTCCCCCGATGACGTGCCCGCCATTCTGGAAGGCCGCAACCGCACCGCCGCCGGGCCTACTGTACCCGCCGGGGGGCTCTATATGACCAAACTGTGGTATCAGGAGGACGTCCTATAGCTCACTCTCCTGCCCTTATGTGAACTCTGGAGGTATTTCTATGCCTGCTGCACTGTGGTTCGCCATCGGCGCCTCCATCCTCTGCGCCATAACGTCAGTCTATTTGGGAACGAAAAAATAATTCTATTGCAGGGCCTGCACAAGCGCCCCTTTTATCTGTGCCGCTTATGCCTCTGCCGCATGAAATCCATGAAGGAGCATAGAATGGAAGATATCAACGGCAGCCGTCCCAACGCCGCCCCCAAACCCAAAAAGCGCCCCAACCGTTTTGTCCGGTTCCTGGCCTTTCTGGTGACACTGGCCCTGATGGTGGGCGCGGTCGCCCTGGTGGCCAACTATGACAAGCTGAATTTTGACTTCATCAAGCGCTGGTTCTCCTACCGCACCTTGGCGCGCAACGACAGCGGACAGGCGGAGTCCTTTCATTTTGTTGGGGACTCCTCCAACGCCTTTGCCGTCGTGGACGGAGATCTTCTGGTCTGCTCCCCCAACACCATCCGGCTGTATTCGGGCAGCGGTCAGGCCTTTGTGGATCAGGCCGTTTCCATGACAAATCCTGTGGTCAGCACCGCAGGCGGCACCGCTCTGGTCTATGATGCCGGCGGCCGGGAGCTCTTTGTCTACTCCGGTCGGGAGGAGGTCTTTTCCCTCACCCAAGAGGACGGCCAGGCCCTCCTGTCCGCCGATGTGAACCAGAACGGCTGGCTGGCCGTCACCAGCCAGGAGAGCGGGCACAAGGGCTCAGTGACGGTCTACGACAACAGCTACAGTCCTCTGGTGCGCTTCAGCCTGTCCAACCGTTTTGTGATGGACGCCGCCGTTGCCCCGGACAACAAATCGGTGGCTCTGCTCACCATCGGCCTTACGGACGGTAATTTTGAGAGCCGGGTGGACCTCTATCGCCTGGACCGCACGGAGGAGGAAACGGAGCCGGACTGGACCTGCCCGGTGGGCAACAACGCGATTCTTGATCTGCGCTGGACCAGCAGCGGCATTTGGGCCCTGGGTGAGTCCGGGCTCTATATTGTCTCCGGGGACGGCGCGCTCTCCGGCTCCTACGACTACGGGGGGCGCTACCTAAAGGCCTTTTCCCTGGACGGGGACGGCACCGCCTCCCTCCTGCTGGGGAAATACCGGGCGGGCAGTACGGCGGAGCTGCTCACCATAAACGCTTCAGGTGAGCTGGCCGCTGCCCTCCCCGTAGAGGAGCAGGTACTCTCTCTCTCCGCCGCCGGGCGGTATGTCGGCGTACTCACCGCCGACCGGCTGGATATCTACAGCCAGGATCTGGAGCTCTATAACACCCTGAACGGCACACAGAACGCACAAAAGGTTTTACAGCGCTCCGACGGCAGCGCCATGCTCATTGACAGCACCACCGCCCGCCTCTATGTCCCTCAATAAATTCGGAGGAAAACCCTATGGCTTATCTGATTGCTGACGGCCTGATTCTGGCCGTGCTGCTGCTCTTCGCCCTGGTGGGCGCCCACCGGGGGTTCATCCTGTCCCTGTGCGGTCTGCTGGCCGTGCTGGTGGCTTTTGTGGGCGCCAGCTTCGCCGCCCGCACCCTCTCTCCTATGGTGGCGGATGCCTTAGAGCCCAAATTCGCCTCGGCCATCGAGGAACAGCTCAACGCCTCCATCCAGCAGCAAGTGGCGGAGGAGGGCTCCGCTGCCCTGTCCCCCGACGACGTGCCTCTGGACGGGGTACTGAACGCTCTGCGGGAGATGGGCTTTTATGAAACCCTGATCAACACCGTGGACAAGGCCGTGGAGAACGGAATGACCTCCGTGGCCGCGAGTGCGGCCGCCGCAGTTGCGGCTGCCATCGCCCAGTCCGCCGCCTACCTGATCCTCTTTCTGCTGGGTTTCGCCCTCATTCTCATCGCCTGGAAGCTGATCAGCCATGCCCTGGATCTGGTGGCGCGGCTGCCCGGCCTCCACTTCCTGAACAAAACCTGCGGCGCCCTGTTTGGTCTGGTACAGGCCTGTGTCCTTCTGTTTGTGGCGGCCTGGCTGCTGCAATTCTTCGGGCACGTACTGCCTGAGTCCCTGGTAAACCAAACCCACCTGCTGAAATTCTTCATGACTACCAATCCCCTCTCCCTGCTCAGCGGCCTGTAATCCCGCCCTAAACCAAAGAAAATCAGGTGAAGCTCCTATGTCCATCCCAAACCTTCTCTCCCTCCTCCGGCTAGTACTGGTGCCGGTCTTTGCCGTCGTCTTCTTTCAGCCCGCTCCAGACGCTCATCGCTGGGCGGTGCTGATCTATTTAACCGCCTTCCTCACCGATGTAGCTGACGGCTGGATCGCCCGGCACTTCAACCAGATCACCAAGCTGGGGCGGATTCTGGACCCTCTGGCGGACAAGCTGATGACCTTTACGGTCATTATCTGCATCACCGCCGACGGCATCATCCCTCTGTGGGCGGTCGTCGTCTTTTTCCTAAAGGAGCTGACCATGGCCATCGGCGGCTATCTCATGTACCAGAAACTGGGTGATGTGATCTCCTCCAACTGGCTGGGCAAGACCTCCACCGGCGTCTTTTTTGTGGTCTGCGCCGCGCTGGTGCTCTTCCCTGCCATCCCACGCCCCTGGGCCACCGGACTGATCTCCTTCGCCCTGGCCCTCACTCTGGCCGCCCTGTGCAGTTATATCTTCCAGTACCGGAAGGCTTTAAAGAAAAGAAAACAGGCGTGATTCATACGCAGTTCATAATTTCGAATTAGAATCATTTCTCTGAGGGGACTATTCTCCCCTCCAAAGGAGCTGAATACAAATGCAACCCACACTTTGTTCCAGATGCCATAAAAATGTGGCCGTGATCTTTATCCAGAAGATGGAGGGCGGGACCACCAAAAGCGAGGGCCTCTGCCTCAAGTGCGCGAAGGAAATGGGCATCAAGCCCGTGGAAGATATGATGCAGAAGATGGGCATCAGTGACGAGGATCTGGAGGGCCTGACCAATGAGATGATGTCCGCCTTCGGCGGCGCCGAGGGCATGGAGGGCCTGATGTCCGCGGAGGAGGCCGACGAAGACGAGGAGGACGAGGGCAAAACCGCCACCTTTCCCTTCCTCAACAAGCTCTTTGGCTCGGCTCAAAGCCCCCAGGCCCAGCCCCCTGAGCGGGAGCAGCCCCGCGCCGAGCGCGGAGACAAGGACAAGAAGGGCGAAAAGCAGCCCAAGCGCAAGTTTTTGGAGAATTACTGCATCTCCCTGACTCAGAAGGCCGCTGACGGCAAGCTGGACCGCATCATCGGCCGGGACGAGGAGATCCAGCGCACCATCCAGATCCTCAACCGCCGCCAGAAGAACAACCCCTGTCTGATCGGCGAGCCCGGCGTGGGCAAGACCGCCATTGCGGAGGGGCTGGCCCAGAAGATCTACCAGCGGGATGTGCCCTACAAGCTGCTGGACAAGGAGGTCTACCTGCTGGATCTCACCGCCCTGGTGGCGGGCACCCAGTTCCGCGGCCAGTTTGAGAGCCGCATGAAGGGCCTCATCGAGGAGATCAAGAAGCTGGGCAACATCATCCTGGTCATCGACGAGGTGCACAACATCGTGGGCGCCGGCGACGCCGAGGGCTCCATGAACGCCGCCAACATTCTCAAGCCCGCCCTGAGCCGGGGCGAGATCCAGGTCATTGGCGCCACCACTCTCACCGAGTACCGCAAGTACATTGAGAAGGACTCCGCCCTGGAGCGGCGTTTCCAGCCTGTCATGGTGGAGGAGCCCTCCATCGACGACTCCATCAGGATCATTCAGGGTATCGCCCCTTACTACGAGAAGTACCACTTTGTCTCCATTTCCCCCGAGATGTGCCGCCTGGCCGTGACCATGAGCGAGCGGTACATCACCGACCGTTTCCTGCCCGACAAGGCCATCGACCTCATTGACGAGGCCTGCTCCGACGTCAACCTCCACAACAAGACCTTGGCCCGGGAGGTGGAGGTGAAAAAGGAGCTGGAGGCCCTGGAAAAAGAGCGTGAAAACCTGATGGTGGAGGCCAACGACCGGGACTACAAGCGGCAGACCACCCTCAAGAACAATGAGCAGCGGCAGACCGAGATCCGCCGGGAGCTGAACAAGCTGACCGCCGAGCACGACTCCCTCATGGGCAACCCCGCCACCACCGAAGCCCTGGCGGCCAACGAGCAGCGTCAGTCCAACTTCCGCAGGGAGCTGGAAAACCTGGCCGGAGAGCGGGAGAAGCTCCTCTCCGACGAGGGCAGCAGCCGTGACTATGAGCGGCTGGCCTCCATCAAGAGCCGGGAGATCCAGCTTCAGGACGAGCTGAACAAGCTGGAGGCCCAGAGCGCCCCCCCTCTGACGGTAGAGCATCTGGCCCGTGTGATCGAGCTTTGGACCAAGATCCCCGCCAGCCAGATCCAGGAGGCCGAGTATGAGCGCCTGGCCAAGCTGGAAGACCGGCTGAAGGAGCACCTCATCGGTCAGGACGAGGCGGTTCACGCCGTGGCCGCCGCTGTCCGCCGTGGCCGGGTGGGCATCGCCTCCAAGCGCAAGCCCGTGTCCTTCATCTTTGTGGGCTCCACCGGCGTGGGCAAGACCGAGCTGGTCAAGCGGCTGGCCATGGACATGTTCCACTCCCCCGAATCCCTTATCCGACTGGACATGAGCGAGTTCATGGAGAAGTTCGCCGTCAGCCGCATCATCGGCTCTCCCCCAGGCTATGTGGGCTACGACGAGGCGGGCCAGCTCACCGAAAAGGTGCGCCGCAAGCCTTACTGCGTCATTCTGTTTGACGAGATTGAGAAGGCCCACCCCGACGTGCTCAACATTCTGCTTCAGATTCTGGATGACGGCCACATCACCGATGCCCAGGGCCGCAACGTGAACTTCGAAAACACGGTTATTGTCATGACCTCCAACGCGGGCAGCGATGCCCGTACCTCCGCCGGCTCCGTAGGCTTCGGCCGCACCGCCGACCAGCAGGGCAGGGAGCGGGCCATGAAGGCCCTGGAATCCTTCCTGCGGCCCGAGTTCATCAACCGCGTGGACGAGATCGTCTACTTCAACAAGCTCACCGAGGACAACTTCAAGGCCATTGCCGCCATTATGCTCCGTGAGCTCCAGGACGCGCTGAAGGAGAAGGGCATCACCTTCACCTGGGACGACGCGCTGCTGGACTACCTGGTGAAGAAGTCCTACTCCATGACCTACGGCGCCCGCAATCTGCGCCGCCAGATTCAGAAGGATCTGGAGGACGACATCGCCACCAAGCTCATCGACAGCTACCTCCATCCCATCCAGAGCATCCATGCCTCCGCCGACGGAGAGCACCCGGTGCTCACCGCCGAATAAATCCAAAAAAGCGCCCCGGCCGCAGCCGGGGCGCTTTTTTGATTATGCGTTGACCTTGGTGATAGAGGCCAGCAGCAGGCGGGTGCCGTGCTGGAGAAACTCCTCCCGGGACAGACCGATGGTCTTCTGAATATATCCCTCCCGCATATCGGCGGTATGCACCATGCCGGACAGGGCGGACCAGAACAGCAGAACCGTCTCCATAGGGGGAAGCTGAGAGCGCACCGCGCCCTCCGCCGCACCGCGTACCAGGAAGGCCGCCAGCTCCTCGTCGATCTCACCGCTCACGCGCAGGATATCCGCAACTCCCTTCTGAGTCTCGTCCGCCTCCTGCACCAGAGGCATCGTGCCCGTAGCGGCATCATAAGCGGTGGGATTTTCATCGTAGAACCGGACGATGGAGCGGCATACCGCGTCGTAGGCCTGATACCAGTCGCTGTGGCTCTCAATGGCCTCGTGAATCTTCTTTTTCAACAGAACCATACCGCTGAGGAGAATGGCATTGATGATCTCCTCCTTGCTCTGAAAGTACACATAGAGGGTGGCCTTGCTGTACTCCGCCTCCCGCGCAATGTCATCCATCGTCGTCTTTTCGGTACCCTTCTCGGCAAATAGCCGCTCGGCGGCCGCTAGAATAGAGCCCCGGTGAAACTCCGTCAGCGCCTGCTTCTTACTCATCACGTCATTCCAGCCTTTCCAATTCAACAATCAAACTTCTGGTTTAGGAAATGATATCATGATTTTCGTTCTATTGCAAGCAGATTTTCAAATTTTCAGTTAGAAGAAAGAAAAAATCACCGAGATAATTATATCGAACTATGCCGAAAATGCAACCCTTAATTTTTGCCTCTCCTCTGTAAAATTCTCTTGCCAAACCGGGAAAGATATGCTATACTTTTATAGTCGACTGAATTGCAGGGTTAGTACATCGGTAGTGCATCGGCTTCCCAAGCCGAGAAGGCGGGTTCGACTCCCGTACCCTGCTCCACATCGGAGCAAGCTTTGTATCGCTTGCTCCGATTTTTTTATAAGTCAGAGCAAGCTCACACCGCTGTGCGGCGGTTTCATTAAGGGGAAATATCAATTTTAACCGCCCCTTCCAAAAAAGAAGGACATCTGTAAGATGTCCTTCTTTTTGCGTCTCGGCCGCACGAAGCGTCCACCGGTCTTTTGCCCAAACGAAGCAGCCTCCGCCCTCCCTTGCAGTAACTTTTTTCCTCAGAAAAGAGCAGGCCGGGTGTCTGCTTCCAACACCCGGCCGCTCTCATAGGAAAGAAGAGGATACAATGAAAAAGACTCTGTCTCTTGCAAGGAGTAGAATACCCGTTTCATGTTACAAAAGCATGCAAAAATCGTTACGGGAGTATTAAATCTTGACGGAGCCTCCCCAAAAGCGTATCATAGCTGCATAAGGACAATGGAGGAATTTGGTATGGCAAAAAAAGTTCTGCCGACTGTGCTGGCGCTCATTCTGCTCCTCTCCGCATGCGGGAGCAGGCTTCCCTCCCCCACCGGCACCCCGGCACACCAGGAGCCCTCTCCCACTGTGGCCCCCACACCGGAGTCCACCCCCTACGACGGACCGGTCAGCCCCTTAAGCGGCCTGCCTATGGGCAAAGAATGGGTCAACCGCCGCCCGGTGGCCATCATGCTCAATAATCTGAAAGAGGCCCTTCCCCAGCTTGGTCAGTCCCAAGCTGACGTGATCTACGAAGTACCGGCCGAGGGCGGCATCACCCGCATGCTGGCCGTCTACCAGTCCTTGGACGGTGTTGGGAAAATCGGCTCCATCCGCTCCGCCCGCCCCTACTATCTGGAGCTGGCCCTGGGACACGATGCCATCTACATTCACGCCGGCGGCAGCGAGGATGCCTACGCCAAAATCCGCCAATGGGGCGTCACCGCCCTCGACGGAGTCAATGGCCCCTACATGAGCAACAGCGAGAACGGAAATCTGATGTGGCGGGACCCGGAGCGGCGTAAAAGCTACAGTCTGGAGCACACCGTCGTCACCACCGGGACCTCCATCATCGAGCGTCTGCCCACCTACGGCCTCCGTCTGGAGCACGAGGACGGCTACCGTTGTCAGATGAACTTTGTGGAGGATGGCACCCCGACCGGCGGCGCTGAGGCCCCGCGGATCACCGTCCCTGTCTCCCACTATAAAACCGGTGTATTTACCTACGATCCCGACAGCCGGCTCTACCGGGTGGAGGAGTATGGAGAGCCCTATGTAGACGGCGACAGCGGTGAACAGGTGGCCGTCACCAATGTGATAGTCCTCAAGACCGCCTGCCGTTATACCGGCGACAGTCTGGGCCACATCACTGTGGACCTGTCCAGCGGCGGGACGGGCTACTTCGCCTGCGGCGGCAAGGTCATTGACCTCACGTGGAGCAAGGACTTCCCCGACGGCCAGCTCCAATACTATGACCTGAGCGGCTCCCCCATCTCCTTCGGTGTGGGGCGCACCTATGTTGTCATCGTCCCCCTGGATTGCGCGGTCTCCTTTGAATAAAGTCAGAGGGCCCGCTGAGGCGGTCAACAAGCCCTCCTGCTAAAGCGTTCGGAGGGAAGGGTAGTATGAAAGGGAACCGTCAGGGTTCCCTTTCTCGTTGGATCAAGCGACATTTTGAAACGTTTTCAGAGTTTCAGAATGTCCCCCCAGCCTGTCGAAAAGACTTTTTTGACAGGCTGGGGTGCGGCCCAACGGGGCCATACCCTAGCGCGGTCGTTCGGAGCGCTGCTCCGGTCAGTCATTGGGGAAAGCGGCGCGGTAGACGGCCTCCTGCTCCGGCAGGTGGGTGACATATCCCACCGGAATCCGGTTCTCGGTGGCCTCGATGACCCTCCGCGCGCCGTCCGGGCCGAAGGCGCCGCACAGCTCGATGCAGCCGACGCCCTGCTCCAGCAGCTCCCGCGCGGCCGCACAGGCGTCCTCCAGGGTGGAGACGCCGCGCATCTGCGCCGCTCCGCCGTGTATGGCCGCCCGGTCGGTCTCCGGGCAAAAGTCCCCCAGGATCAAAAATGCAAATTTCATACACATGCCTCCTGTATCTCTGATTTCATTCTCTGATTTCCAGACGCGCTTACTCCGGCGCCGCTACTCCTGCCGGCAGGGCAGCTCCACCCGGAAGCGGTTAAAGCCTCCGGCACACGTTACGTCAATGGTTCCGTGGTGCTGGGCCACAATGCCCTCGGCAATGGACAGCCCCAGGCCGAAGCTGCCGTTCCGGCTCCGGGCCGGATCAGCGCGGTAAAAGCGCTGGAAGATCTGGCGGCGGGCCTCCGGTGGGATCGGTTCCCCCTGGTTGGCCACCGTCAGCGCACAGTGATTCCGCCCCCTCCGGTGGAGAGTTACCTGGGTCTCGCCGCCGGGGCTGGAGTACTTTTGTGCGTTGTCCAGCAGAATCTCCAGCACCCGCCGCAGCGCTTCCTCATCGCCGCTGACGGTGATCCCCTCGTCCACCTGGGAGATCAGGGTGAGGCCCTGCTCAAAGAACAGCGGCTCAAAGGGCAGGAGGCTCCGGGCGGTCAGACCGCTGAGATCCACCGGCCGGAGCACAAGGTGGGATTCGGCGCTGTCCGTGCGGGCCAGCTCCAGCATCTGCTCGATCAGGGCGCGCATCTGCCGGGACATGGTGAGGATGCTGCTGGAAAAAGTGCTCCGCCTGGCCTCGTCCGCCTCGTCCTGGAGCAGCTCCGCGTTGGTCATGATGACGGTCAGCGGGGTTTTCAACTCGTGGGAGGCGGCCGCGACGAACTGCCGCTGCTGCTGCCAGGCCCGCTCCACCGGGCGCACCGCCCACTTGGAGAGCAAAACGCTGACCCATAGGAAGGCCAGGAAGCTCAGACCGCCGATCAGGAGGCAGGTTCTGCGCAGTCCGTCCAGCGTGGCCCGCTCACTGGAGATGTCCGCGAACACCAGGAAGCGGCTCATGGGGGCGTCGGAGCGGTAATAGCGCAGGTTATACTCCTCCAGCACCCCCAGGCGGCGGGGGGAGGCCGCGGCGGCCTGGGCCAGGCCGCCCAGAAAGGCGTCGTCGGACAGGTCGTAGTAGCCGCCGCTGGCGTCCAGCAGCTCGCCGTGGGGGCCGAGCTGCAGCGTGAAGAAGGGCAGGCGCACGTCCTCCCCCAGCTCGCCCGGAGCGTCCATTTGAAAGGGCTGGCTGGCGATGCGCTCCATCATACGGATGCTCTCGGTCTCCAGATTGGCGCTGGTGAAGTAGAACACCAGGCCCAGCATGGCGCTGAGCAGGATGGTGGCGATGCCCATGTTGATGACAATGAACTTCAGGCGCAGCCGCTTAATCATCGCCGCTCACCTCCAGGTGGTAGCCCAGCCGGCGAATGGACTCGATGCGGATGTTGGAGCCGATGCTGGCGAGCTTTTTCCGCAGAAAGCAGACGTAGACCTCCACATGGTTTTCCACCGCGTCGGAGTCGTACCCCCATACCCGCTCCAGCAGGGCCGCCTTGGACAAATTGCGCTCGCCCGCCTGGAGGAGCAGCCGCATGATGTCGAACTCCCTGGCGGACAGCCGGATGCTGTCCGCCCCGCAGGAGAGGGCGGCGGTGGACAGATCCAGAGATGTATTGCCCAGGGTGAGCTGATTGACCTGGGCGCCCTGCCGGCGCAGCAGGGCGTTGACGCAGGCCAGCAGCTCCCGGGTGTCAAAAGGCTTGGTGAGGTAGTAGTCGGCCCCCGCGTTCAGACCGGTGATGCGGTCCTCCAGGCCGGAGCGGGCGGTGAGCATCAGAATGGGGGTGCCCAGATGCCTGGCGCGTACCTGCCGGGCCACGGTGTAGCCGTCCAGGCCGGGCATCATCACGTCCAGAATCAGCAGGTCGTAGACGCCCAGCTCCGCGTATTCCGCCCCGGTCTCCCCGTCATAGACGGCCTCAGCCTCAAAGCCCTTCCGCCGCAGCACCTCGGCGATGGAGTCGGCCAGCAGCTGTTCGTCCTCTATAATCAAAATTTTCAACGCTGTCCCTCCTGCGTTTGTCCCACGTGTCTTTCTGATCATAATACAGAACGAAGCTGAAAGGAAGCTGAAAACCAGCGGATCTTTCGCGGTGTCCCCTGCCTGATGGCTGATAGAGATGGGAGGAGACGTTCTTAGAAAAATGGAGCCGGATACCGATGGTACGGCATCCGGCTCCACTATTGAAGCAGTCCGAATCATTCTATCCGTTAGCGGACTCTGATTTATGAAAAATTTTGGCCGTTTCCTGCCCGCGGAGCACCCGCAGGCCGCCCAGGGCCAGGGAGCGCATCTCGTCCTCGCCGGGGTAGACCACCACGGGGGCCAGGAAGGAGACCCGCTTCTCAATCTCGCTGGTGACATACTGGGAGTAAGCGATGCCGCCGGTGAGGAGGATGGCGTCCACCTTGCCGCACACGTTGGGGGCGCACTTGGCGATGTTCTTGGCGATGTTGAGGATCATGGCGTCGTAGACCAGCTTGGCGTGGGCGTCGCCGCTCTGGATCATCTGCTCCACCGCGCGGCTGTCGGTGGTGCCCAGGTGGGCCATCAGGCCGCCCTGGTTCTTCACCAGCTTCATCATGCCCTTGTAGTCGTACCGGCCGCTGAAGCACTCCTTGATCACGTCGAACATGGGCAGGCCGCCGGCCCGCTCAGGGGAGAAGGGACCCTCCTCGTCGTTGATGAAGTCCTCAATCTTCCCGTTGTGGTGCAGGTTGACGGAGATGCCGCCGCCCAAGTGGGCCACGATGACGGTGATGTCCTTGTAGTCCCTGCCGTTCTCCCGGGCGTAGCGCAGGGCCGCGGCGCGGGTGTTCAGGTTGTGGCCCATGCCCTTGCGGCGCATGGAGGGCAGGCCGGTGAGCTTGTTAATGGGCAGCAGCTCGTCCACCGTGACCCCATCGTAGATATAGGCGGGGATGCCAAGCTGGAGGCTGATGGAACGGGCGATCATCGCGCCCACGTTGGAGGCGTGCTCGTTCTGGGGCTTGTTCTTGAGCTGCCACACCATGTCGTCGTTGACCTCGTAGGCCCCCGCCTCGATGGGGGTCAGCAGGCCGCCCCGGGAGACGATGGCGGTGAGGGAGTCCAGCGGGACGCTGTGCCGCTTCAGGCAGTCCAGCACCAGCTCGCGGCGGAATTCATACTGGTCGGCCACGCAGTCGAAGGGGGCGAGCTCCTCGGCGGAGTGGGTGATGGACTCCACGAACAGGGGCTCCTCTCCGTCAAAGACAGCCAGCTTGGTGGACGTAGAGCCGGGGTTGAGAATCAAAAGTCGCTCCATTGGGGTTCCTCCTTACTGATTCCGGGCGGCCGCGGCGGAGATGACGATGGACAGGTACTTCTCCTCGGCGGAGGAGCCGCGGCTGGTCATGACGATGGGGCACCGGGCGCCCACGATGAAGCCGGCCATCTTGGCCTTGCAGGTGACGGTGAGCATCTTGCCCATGATGTTGCCGGCGTGGATGTTGGGGGCCACCAGCACGTCGCAGTCGCCGGCGCAGGGGCTTTCAAAGCCCTTGAAGGCGGCGATCTCGCGGCTGACGGCGCAGTCGTAGGAGATGGGGCCCTCCACCACGCAGCCGGTGAGCTCGCCCCGCTGGTTCATCTGCTTCAGGGCGTCGCCCTCCACGGTCTCGGGCATCTTGGGGTTGAGCTTCTCCACGCAGGCCAGCACGCCCACCTTGGGGCAGTCGTAGCCCATGGCCCGCAGGGCGCCCACGGTGTTCTCGATGATGGCCTTCTTCTGCTCCAGGGTGGGATAGGTCACCATGCCGCCGTCCACCGGCATCAGCAGCTTGTGATAGGTGGGGATTTCAAAGGCGGTGAAGTGGCTCATGACGCCGCCCTTGCCCAGGCCGGTCTCCTTATTCACCACGGCCTTGAGCAGCACGGAGGTGTCCAGCTTGCCCTTCATCAGGAAGTCGGCCTCACCCGCCCGCACCAGGGCCACCGCCTTGCGGGCGGCCTCCGCCAGATCGGGCTCGTCGTGGATGTCCTCCGCGGGGATGTGCTCGCCCAGCTCCGCCAGCACCTGGTCGATCACCGCCTTGTCGCCCACCAGGATGGGGGTCACAATCCCCTCGGCCCGGGCGCGCAGGACGGCCTCGATGGTGTGGGCGTCGCCCGCCGCCGCCACGGCCATGCGGGCGCGGCTGGGCTGGCCCTTCACGTGGGCGATCAGCTCGTCAAAATTGTGAAATACCATGCCGAATTCCTCCTTACTGCTTCTGGGCGCGGCCCAGCTCCAGGCCCTTCTCAAAGGCCTGCTTGTTGAGGGGCAGGAGCTTGGGCTTGGAGGAGAGCTTGTGCTCGATGGTCTGCCAGACGATGGCGGGGTCGATGACCTCGGTGTAGCCCACGTAGACGCCCAGCATGATGACGTTGAGCACCTTGGCGTTGCCCATCTCCAGGGCCAGCTCGGTGACGGGGGCTTTGACCAGCTTCACGTCGTCCCGGCCGATGTCGTCGGAGACGATGGAGCTGTTGATGAACAGGGTGCCGCCGGTCTTGAGGGTGCCGATGAACTTCTTGAGGGAGGGGCCGTTCATGACGATGAGATCGTCCATCACGTCGCCCAGAGGGGCGCCGATGGCCTCGTCGGAGATGACCACGAAGCAGTTGGCGGTGCCGCCGCGCTGCTCGGCGCCGTAGGAGGGGAAGAAGGTGACGTTCTTGTCGGTGGAATTACAGGTGGCGTCCGCCAGGAACTTGCCCAGGGTCATGACGCCCTGGCCGCCGAAGCCGGCCACGCAGAGATTGGTTTCCATGTTCGCTCTCCTCCTTTAGCGGTCGCGGACGACGCCCAGCGGGAACTCGGGCAGCATCTTCTCTTCGATGTACTCCAGGGACTTCATGGGATCCAGGCCCCAGTTGGTGGGGCAGCTGGTGACGATCTCCACCATGGAGAAGCCCTTGCCGTCCAGCTGGTTCTGAAAGGCCTTGTGAATGGCCTGCTTGGTCTTGCTGACGTTGGCGGGGGTGTTGCAGCTGGTGCGAACCAGGTAGGCGGGGGCGGTGAGCTGGTTGAGAATCTCACACATGTGCATGGGATAGCCGTGCTCCTTGGGATCCCGGCCCTTGGGGGCGGTGGAGGCCTTCATGCCAACCAGGGTGGTGGGGGCCATCTGGCCGCCGGTCATGCCGTAGATGCCATTGTTGATGAAGATGACGGTGATGTTCTCCCCCCGGTTGGCGGCGGAGATGGACTCGGCCAGGCCGATGGAGGCGAAGTCGCCGTCGCCCTGGTAGGTGAAGACCAGGCTGTCCGGGTTGGAGCGCTTCATGCCGGTGGCCACGGCGCAGGCGCGGCCGTGGGGCGCGGTGGTGTTGTCGTAGGCGATATAGTCCATGTGCAGGCCGCAGCAGCCGATGCCCAGGACGCAGGCGGCGCGGTCCACCAGATCCATCTCCTCCAGCACCTCGCCGATGAGCTTGATGACGGTGGAGTGCATACAGCCGGGGCAGAAGCCGGAGACCTTGTCCTCCTGGATGGTTTTTGTTCTTCCGTAGATCTTTTCCATCTTACTTGCCCTCCATGATCTTCTTGACCGCGGCAAGGACTTTGTCGCGGCTCATGATGTTGCCGCCGGAGCACAGGCACGTCTCGATGGGGCAGCGGTCCTTCACAGCCACCGCCACGTCGTCCACGAACTGGGCGGGGATGGACATCTCCACGTCCAGCACCGCCTTCACCCGGCTGTAGTCAATGTGGTCGTAGGCGGCGTAGGGGAAGGGGTGGACGGTGATGGGGCGGATCAGGCCGGCCTTGACGCCCTGGGCGCGGAGCAGCTCCACCGCGGACTTGCAGATGCGGGCGGAGATGCCGTAGGCGGTGAGCACCACCTCGGCGTCCTCCAGCCGGTACTCCTCCACCTGCACGTCCTTCTCCCAGGAGGCGTACAGGGCGGCGGCGTCCTCGTTGGCCTTCTGCATGTCGCTGGTCAGCCAGTGGCCCGGCTGGATCCAGGCGCGGTGGGCGTAGTCCAGCTTGTGGCCCACACAGGCCCAGTCCTGCTTGGACGCCTTGAGGGCGGCCACCTCCTCGTCGCTCTTCATCTCGGGCAGCACCACCGGCTCCATCATGGTGCCGATAACGCCGTCGGCCAGGATGAGCACCGGGTTGCGGTCCCGGTCGGCGTAGTCAAAGGCGGCGTAGGTCATGTCCACCGCCTCCTGGACGGTGGAGGGGGCGAAGACCATCATCTGGAAGCCGCCGTTGCCGCTGGCCCTGGTGGCCTGGAAGTAGTCCATCTGGGCGGGCTGGATGGAGCCCACGCCCGGGCCGCCCCGGGAGATATTGGCGTACACCATGGGGATGCGGGCGGCGGCGCAGTAGGAGATGCCCTCGCTCTTCAGGGCGATTCCGGGGGAGGAGGAGGAGGTCATGGCCCGCACGCCGGCGGAGGCGGCGCCGTACACCATGTTCACCGAGGCCACCTCCGACTCGCCCTGGACGAACACGCCGCCCACCTCGGGCATGCGACGGGAAAAATACTCGGGAATCTCGTTCTGCGGGGTGATGGGATAGCCGGCAAAGAACCGGCAGCCCGCCCGCACGGCCGCCTCGGCGATGGCCTCGCAGCCCTTCATAAATACGCGTGACATATTGCCTTCCTCCCCTTACTTGTAGATCTCGATGGCCCCGTCCGGGCACATGCGGCCGCAGATGGCGCAGCCGATGCAGTCCTCCGGGCGCACGGGCACCACGTACTCATAGCCCTTGGAGTTGACGCCTGTGCCGATCTCCAGCACCTGCTTGGGGCAGAACTTCACGCAGTAGCCGCAGCTCTTGCAGCGCTCCGCCACAATTTCCACTTTTGCCATACTGACATCTCCTTCTTGCATATTGCATCTTGCAAACTATTGAATAGGGGGCTTACGGTGCGTCCGGCTCCGGCCCGGCCGCCCAGGGATAGGTGAGCCACAGGCGGATGGGGAGCACCGGGCAGGGCAGCCCCTCCGGCAGGGCGGCGCACAGCTCCCGGCGGACGCACAGGTAATCCACCGGCTTGTAGGGGCTCACCAGCTCCCAGAGCCTCCGGGCGCCCTCCGCCACGTCGGCGGGGGTGGTCTCCGGCCCCAGGTTGGGGTTGCCCACCAGCCGCAGCCGGGCCAGCTCCACATGGGAGACTCCCAGGGTCTCCCCCAGCACCTGGTCAATGTGCTCCAGGGTGGCCGACCAGGGGCGGAAGGGGTTGATCACGTAATACACCGTAGTGCCGTCCCGGTTGAGCAGGGGGGCATATCCCCCGATGGAGCGGGCGCCGATGTAGTCGCCCCCCACGTCCAGCACGGCGCAGCAGTGCGGATCGTTCAGCCGCTGCCGCACGCCGCCGGTCAGGGTGGGGGCATCCATGAACTGGGCCTCGTAGTGGACCTCCACCCCCAGCGCCTCCAGGGCCTCGCGCCGGTCTCTGGAGCGGAAGAGGGGCTTGGTCATGTCCAGGTCAAAGAAGTGGACGGGCTTGCCGCCCAGTTCCGCCAGTGCCTGGGCGAAATTAAGGGCAATCTCGCTTTTGCCGCTGCCCGCCTCGCCCAGGAAAACAACATTGCTGCTGGAAGTCATATCCAGTAGACTGGATACTGAGGTTTGCTGTGCCATGGATACCTCCTATAATCAAACAAGATATAATTTGTATCTTGCAAGATTTATGAGTTAAGAATACCACACTTTTTTTAAATTGCAAGAGGGGTGGACCAGGTTTGGAAAAAGTGTCAAAATTGAGTGCATTGATTTGGGAAAAACGCTGGCCGGGCTTGTCTTTTAAAGCGGACGCTGTTATAATATCTTGCAAGAAATGAAATGGAAGGAGACGAAACCATGGCGGCGATCAAAAAGCGCTCCCTGGTGGATCAGGTGTATGAAATGCTGCGCGGCGATATCATCACGCTGCGGCGTCCCTTGGGCAGCAAGTTGAATGTCAATGAGCTTCAGGATGAGCTGGGCGTGAGCTGCACCCCCATCCGGGAAGCGGTAAACAGGCTCCAGCAGGAGGGGCTGGTGGTCTACGAGAACAACGTGGGCGCCCACATCCTGGACTTGGACCAGCACGACATCACAGAGATTGAACAGCTGGCCATGACCCTCCACTGTGCTGCCATCCGCCTGGCCATGGCGCATGGCGACCGGGCCGCAATCGTGACAGGGCTGGAAAAGTACCTGGAGGAGTACCGGCGGGCGAGGAATGTACAGAGCGAGGTTATGGCGGTTAACCGTTTTGTGGGGACCTTTTACGCACACTGCGGCAATCGCCGGCTGGATGCGAATATGATCTCCATACAGGGCCAGCAGTTGCTGCTGCGGTATATCTATGCCGACTGCCTCACCGAGCGCGGCAGCCACGCGGAGGACTTTGAAGGCATGCTGGAGGCGGCCCGGAGGGGGGATGCCGAGGAGGTCTGCGTCTGTCTGCAACGGAACACCGACCGGTGTATTCCGGTTCTGATGGAGTATGTCCTGAAGGAGAAAGCGGCCCGGTAACACGCCGCAGAAAATGGAGGCCAGAGTAAGCAGCGCCGCCGATCCGTTGGGA
>ERZ1106929.1119-NODE-1119-length-25155-cov-33.938526_pt1 | contig 25155 bp, 20 predicted proteins | sample MGYA00403662_ERZ1106929 | MGnify/ENA primary metagenome ERZ1106929 (study PRJEB35170, sample SAMEA104062442) | human gut metagenome | biome: human gut; feature: human-associated habitat; material: faeces | place: Denmark | collected 2013-02-20 ... | reverse complement strand
GGTTCAGGGCGTGGAACTGGCTCAGCCGCCGGAACTCCGCAAAGCCGGAGACATGGGCCACCTCCGTCATCTCGTCCACGCACACCGGGTCCACGAAAAAGGCCGGGATACCGACCAGATCACCAATGCGCCGGGCCAGATACGCCCCCAGATTGGAGGGATGCTCGCCGTAGGGGGCCTGCTCCACATCCTGCATCACCCGGTCGCTGACGGCGTAGGTGCCGGAGGGGATAGGGCGGTACAGGCCGCCGCGGCCGCACACGGCATCGAAATCCTCTAATCGGAAACCGCCCTCCGCCACCGCCTCCAGCACAGCCCGCTGGCGGAAGTCCGCCTGATCGATGACCCGGTCGAAGCCCTCCAGCTCCTGAGCCGTGTGGACGATACTCTTCTTCAGCAGCTCCTGCTCCTCCTCAAACACCGCCACCTTGGTGGAGGTGGCGCCGGGATTGATGACCAGTACCTTCATCCGTTCCCCCTCTCCCGGTGATGTCTTTCACCGAATTACTTAATGAATGATTTTATTATGGCAGTCTGCCGCCGGTTTGTCAATGTCCGGCGGGGAATTTTCCAAAACCCGTCAAAGCCCACAAAATCCTCCTCCGAAAGCTGGTGAAAACATAGAAAAGAGGAGCCGGATGGCTCCTCTCTGGGATCATTATTCGTTGGGCGGCAGACGGTATACCTCCAGTCCGTCGGTGCGGCCCACATAGGCAAAGCCCTTCTTCTCAGCGATGTGCCGGGTGGCAGTCTGCTCCGGGACGCACTCGATGACCGCCGTCTTTCCCGCTCGGTGGGCCAGTTCCACCAGCCGGTCCGTCAGCCGGGAGGCATAGCCCTTCCCCCAGCAGTCCGGGGAGAGCACCCAGCCCAGCTCCATGCTGTCCGGGTCATAGGCGTGGTAGATGACGTAGCCCAGCAGACGGCCGTCCTCCTCCGTGCCATACACAAGGGGCGGCTCCGCAAGCCCTGCCTCCCGGAGGAACTGCTCCGTTTGAAGGCGGTCATAAGGCGGCTCCAGATAGCGCATCACCTGCCGGTCGGACAGAATCCTATACAGCGCTTCGGCGTCCGATGGTCGAAGCCTGCGGATGGTCAGGGCCTTCATCCCCGCATCCCATCCAGCAGATGCTCCGCCATGCGGCGGCCCCGCTGGGCCAGCGGGAAGCCGCCCTCATAGATGCGCCACTCGAAGAGCATCCCCCGGTGCAGCGTCACCAGCTCCTCCACCACCTCCGCCGTGGTCAGCTCCTGCCGGATGCTGCCCTCCCGGCGGCACAGATCCACCAGCTCCCCCAGCAGGCGGTAGTATACCCGCTTCTCGCTGCCCTTCAGTACGCCCTGCTCCGGGTAGCGCAGCCCGTGGATGAAGGCCTTATACAGCACCTCGTCCCCCACGCTGATCTCCAACGACCGGCCCACGAAGTCCAGCAGCTTCTCTCGGCCGGAGCGATCGGTGTCCGCCAGATACGCCTGCTCCAGCACCTGATACGCCTCGTCCACGTGCTGGGTCAGCTGGATAGCCAGTTCGTCCTTGCTTTTGAAGTAGTGATAGATATTGCCCACGGAGCAGCCGGCAGCCTGTGCGATCTCCTCCACGGAGACGTTTTCAAAGCCCTCCCGGTCAAACAGATCCAGCGCCGTCTCCTGGATCCGACGGCGCATCTCCATGGCCTGCCTCTTTCGTGCGGTGATCCTCTCTGCCATCGTACTTTCCCCTATGTCGTAAATTCTCCTTGTATCATACCGTTTTGACGACGGAAAGTCAATATCCCGTTGACGCAGCGGCCTTTGACGGCTACAATAGAGAAAAAACGCAGGAGGCAGCCATGGCCCACATCATCTCCATCACCGATTTCGACACCCCGGAGCTGGACGTCTACGCCCGTCTGAGCCGCTACGAGGGAGAACCCGGCGTAGTGCTCGCCTACGGTTCGATGTACGGCAACACGGAGCAGATGGCCGAACGCATCGCCCGCGAGCTTGCGAGCCGGGGCGTCGGCCCGATCGTCATGTACAACCTTTCGTTCGCCGACGAATCGGTCGTGCTGCGCGACGTGTTCCGCTACGACACGCTGATCGTCGGCGCGCCGACCTACAACGGAGGCATCTACCCGCCCGCGGCGCGCCTGCTCGACCTGATCGCCGCTCGCTGCGTCCCGCAGCGCAACTTCGGGTGGTTCGGATCGTTCTGCTGGGCCGGGGCCGCCGTGCGCGGCATGGGCGAATTCGCGCAGCGCATGAAGTGGGAGCCGATCTGCGATCCCGTGGAGATGAAGCAGGGCTTCTCGTCCGGCTGCCACGACTTCTGCAGCCGGTTCGCCGACGGCGTCGCCGAGCGCTTCCGCCGCTGAACATACACACACCAAAAACTCACAATATGAAAATCGCAGTCGTAGGAACGGGGTACGTCGGTCTGGTTTCGGGGGCTTGTTTCGCCGAAATGGGCCTCGACATCACGTGCGTCGATATAGACAAAAAGAAGATCGACGGGCTGAACAACGGCGTCATCCCGATCTATGAACCGGGGCTGGAAGAGGTCGTCCGGCGCAATGTCGAAGAGGGCCGTCTGCACTTCACGACCGAACTCACGGATTGTCTTGACAACGTGGAGGTGGTCTTCTCGGCCGTAGGCACGCCGCCCGACGAGGACGGCTCGGCCGACCTGAAATACGTGCTGGAAGTGGCCCGCACGTTCGGGCGGAATATCAAGAAATATACGGTGCTGGTGACCAAAAGCACCGTTCCGGTAGGTACTGCGCAGAAAGTCAAGGCCGTAATCCGCGAAGAGCTTGCCCGGCGGAAGTGCAAGGTGCCGTTCGACGTCGCTTCGAACCCCGAATTTCTGAAGGAGGGCGCGGCTGTCAAGGACTTCATGTCGCCCGACCGCGTGGTCGTGGGCGTCGAAAGCGAACGGGCGCGCAAGCTGATGACCAAGCTCTACCGGCCGTTCCTGATCAACAATTTCCGCGTGCTGTTCATGGACATTCCCTCGGCCGAGATGACCAAATACGCCGCCAACGCCATGCTGGCGACGCGAATTTCGTTCATGAACGAGATCGCCAACCTGTGCGATCTGGTAGGCGCCGACGTCGAGATGGTCCGCAAAGGAATCGGTTCCGACGCCCGCATCGGCAGCAAATTCCTCTATCCGGGCTGCGGTTACGGCGGCTCGTGCTTTCCGAAGGACGTGAAGGCGCTGGCCCACACGGCACACGAACACGGCTACACGATGCAGGTGATCGAAGCCGTGGAGCGGGTCAACGAACGCCAGAAGTCGATCGTTTTCGACAAATTGCAGCTGGCGCTGGGCGACCTGCGCGGCAAGACCGTAGCCGTCTGGGGACTCGCCTTCAAACCCGAAACGGACGACATACGCGAAGCACCGGCATTGGTCGTGATCGACCGGCTGCTCGAAGCGGGAGCGACGGTCCGCGCATACGATCCGGTCGCAGCCAACGAATCCCGCCGCAGGCTCGGCGAAGAGCGCGTTTATCATGCCGCGTCGATGTACGAAGCCGCCGAAGGAGCCGACGCCGTCGCGCTGATCACCGAGTGGAAGCAGTTCCGCATGCCCGACTGGACGCTCCTGCGTTCGGCCATGCGCGACAACATCATCGTGGACGGCCGCAATATCCTCGACAAGGAGGAGGCGCTGAACGCCGGATTCCGCTATTACGGCATCGGGAAATAACAGGTGCAGCGGCATCCGGAATGCAATCCGGCAGGCTGCAGGAAGCGGTAACCGTATATAACACGAAGGCCGGAGCATACACTCCGGCCTTCGTGTTATCGTCTCGGCGATCCTACATGCGGACCTTGACGATGATCTTGCGTATGCTTCCCTCGCCCACCATCGGCGCATGGCCGTCCTCAGGCATGAGGATCGTAAACTGACCGGGACGGATCGTGTAGCAGGTCTGCGGCTCGTCGTCGAAGAGCTGAATATCCTTCTCGGCATCGAACCCGCCCAGCGGTTTGCTCAGGACGGCACGTTCGCTCCAGCCGAAGGTCTCGCGCTCGCCGCGGACAAGCACCTGAATGTCGAGATAGGCGTTGTGGATTTCCAGCTTGGCGTCGGCGGGCTTCTTCAATTCGGTATCCATGACATTCACATAAATATCCTTGCCGTCGAGTTCGTGGATACCGGGTTCCATCTTCTCCCAGTCGGTCGAGGCGATGAAACCGAAAGCTTTTTCCAGACGCGGATTCAACGAATAATAGAGCGCACTGTTTTTCAAAGAGTCGAAAATCATAATTATATCGGATTAGTTGTTCATTGCATTTTTCCGCAGCCGGACGACGACGGGATGGTGGTCCGAGTAATCGACCGTGGGCACCTCGTACGAGAGCGCATCGAAACCCTCCGAGCTGAGCACGTAGTCGATCCGCAGGGTATTGAAAAATCCGCGAAACGTATGCGAATAGCCCGAACCGCACTGGCTGAAAGCGTCGTTCAGGCCCTTGGCCATGGTGCGGTAAACGTACGACATGGGCGTATCGTTGAAGTCGCCGCAGACGATGCACCGCGAACGCCACGCCTCCACCACCACCGCGATGCTGTCCACCTGCGCGGCACGCAGCACGCTGTTCTCGCGGAAACGGCCCGCCATGCTCCGCAGTTTGTCCTCGCGCGCCGTATCGGAGAGAAATCCGCGGCTGGTGAGGTAGTCGTTGTCGGCCGCCTTGATCGCCGTCGAACGCAGGTGGTTGTTGAACACCCGGATCGTATCGTCGCCGATCAGCAGATCGGCCCAGACCGAGGTGCCGGGGGGCAGCACGACGCCGGAGCGCAGGATGCGGTATTTGCTCAGGATCACCAGCGGCGCGCCGTAAAGCGAATCGGGCGCCTGCGTACGTCCGAAAACGGCGCTTTCGTACTTCTCGTCCAGCAATGCGAACTCGTCGGACTGCCCGGCCAGCCGCGCGTTGAACTCCTGCAGGCAGATGATATCGGGATTATGGTCGCCGATCAGCTGCAGCACGTCTCCCACGCTGCTGAGTCCGTTCTCGCCGTAGAATCCCCGCACGTTATAGGTCATCACCTTGAAGGCGCGGCGGTCGTACCTCTCGTCGCCGTAATTACGGCGGAACTCAGGTCTGTAGAAAAGCGACACCTTGAAAAGCCCGACGACCACCAGCGCGACCATGATTCCGGCCCGCACCAGCCGCCAGCGGATGATCCAATAGAGCGCCAGCACAACCGTGACGACATAGACCGCCGGTGCGGCCAGCCCCAGCACGGGGAAGAACCACACCCGGCCCGGATCGACGTAGGGGACGAAAAAGGTGACGACCATCGTAACGGCCGTTACGGCCGTCAGGAGCGTCATCAGCAGATCGAGCAGCCGCAGCAACAGACTGCGCCGCGGCTTACGGCCGCGGTCGCTGTCATAACCGCTGTAATAGGTCTCGGACATAGGGTCAGAAACGGATTATGCCCCGCTGTTTCCACCATTGAAGCAGCAGGAAGCCCCACAACATGCCTCCCACATGGGCGAAATGCGCCACATTGCCCACGCCGCGCCAGCCCAAGAACAGTTCGATCACACCGTAGATGACAACGAACCATTTGGCCTTCATCGGAATCGGGGGAATCAGCAGCATGATGACCGCATTGGGGTGCAGGACACCGAAGGCCAGCAGCAGTCCCATCACGGCGCCCGAAGCGCCGACCAGCACCAGCGGGAATTCGCCGAAGGCCAGTGCCGTCAGGTATTGGATAAGCGCCGCGCCGATGCCGCAGACCATGTAATAGGTCAGAAAGCGTTTCTGCCCCAATTCATACTCCAGCGTACGCCCGAACATCCAGAGAGCGAACATGTTGAAGAAGATATGTTCGAAATTGACATGCAGGAACATGTAGGTGATGAACTGATAGACATGGAAAAACGGCGTACCGAGCGACAGGGCGCAGTACTCCATGATCGTATTGCCCGCCTTCGGCAGCAACGCCGTGGCCATGAAGATCAGGACGTTGATGATTATCAGATTCAACACCACCGGGGGCGTCTGGAAATAATTCCTGTTCATAAATTATCTTTTTTCAGTTTTGTTGCGGTTTTCTCCCCGTCCCGTCTCTCAGGGCTGCAAACGCGGCCCGGCCTGCATTCGCAAACCCGATCATGCGGGGAGCGGTTTTCAATTTTCCGCCCCGAAAACAAGCCGCATGGAGCCGGCCGGATCAGGGCGCCGAAAATTTATGCAAATGTACGTTTTTCCGCCGGATTATCCCAACTTGGCCCGGATATCTTCGACGGTTATCTCGGCGGTTATGGCTTTGCCCGATGGCGAAAAGCTGAAATTGCCCGAAGCGGCCAGCCGCGCGAGCAGTGCGGCGGCTTCGTCGCGCGACATGAGGCGCGCAGTCTGCTTCGCGGCTCCGCGCGCCATCACGGCGGCGATCTTCTCGCGCCGCACGTCGGCCAGCGACACGGGCGTCGAGAAGGCCTGCAGCAGTTCGTAAAGCAGCTGGTCCACCGAGTCGGCAGGCATGTCGGCCGGCGTGCCCTTCACCTCGACGGCGCAGTCGCCCTGAAAATCGAGATCGAAGCCCAGCGATGCGAATTCGACGGCATTCTCTTCGAGCAGGGCGTATTCGCTGTCCGAAAGCACCAGCCGTTCGGGAAACAGCAGCTGCTGACTCACCGACGAACCGCTGCCGAGCATCTTCAGGTAGTCTTCGTAAAGTATCCGTTCACGGGCGCGGCGCACGTCCACCACCACGAACCGTCCGCCCAGCAGGGCGGCGACATAGCCGCCTCCGAGCGGCAGCGGATCGGTAAATTCGGGCCGCCCGTCAACGTCGAGACGCTGTTGCTCGACCGTCGCTTCGGAGGGGATGAATTCTAGCTCGCTGGCATCGAAACCGCTCTCCGAAGTCACTTCGAAGCCCCCGCCCGACACGAAATCCTCGAAGGCGTCGTCCGCCGCAGAGGGAATCGAAAATTCGTCGGCGCCGCTGCCGGCCGCAGGAAATCCCCCGCCCCCGGCGCTGCGCAGGCCGCCCGGCAAAGCGACACCCGAACCGTGTCCTCCGCCGCGCGGAGCGAAGCCCGCGCCGGCATTGTCGGAGAGAGTTTGGCCGTTGTCGCTGAACGGCACGTCGAATCCGGCGAAATCGACGTTCGGATCGGGCGCCGACGGGTCGATGTACTCTTCGCGGAAAGGATTGTATTCGCTGTTGGACATGGCCCGCGGCTCGCTGTAGACCGCCCCTTTGGTCAGCACCGGAATCTCGACGATGCCTTCGCGGTCGAAATCCATCAGCGGCACGGCGCCCGTCTTGGCGAGCGTTTCGCGCACGGCGGCGTTCACGATCTGCCACACGGCCTCCTCGTCGGCGAATTTCACCTCGGTTTTCTGCGGGTGGACATTGACGTCGATGCGCGACGGGTCGATCGTCAGGTAGAGGAAATACGACGGCGAACTGCTTTCGGGAATCAGCTTCTCGTACGCCTTCATGATGGCGCTCGTGAGGTACGAACTCTTGAAATAGCGGCCGTTTACGAAGAGGTACTGTTCGCCGTTGCGCCGTTTGGCGGCGGCGGGACGACCGATGTAGCCTTCGATGCGGGCGATCGAAGTGTCGGCCTCGACCTCCAGCAGATTCTGCTTGATATGGCGTCCCACCACATCGACGATACGTCCGGCGAGCGACGCCGCGCCCAGCGTATAGACCGGAGCGTCGTTGGCGTAAAGTTCGAAGGCGATCTGCGGATTGCACAACGCCACGCGCTGGAATTCCGACTTGATCTGCGCCGCCGACGTGGTGCTCTTGTCCAGAAAACGGCGGCGGGCCGGGACATTGTAGAAAAGGTTGCGCACGAAAAACTGCGACCCTGCGGGACACATCACCGGGGTCTGTCCGGCGAACTGGCCGCCGTTGATCTCGGTCTGCGTGCCGACTTCGTCGCCCTCCTGCCGCGTCCGCAGTTCGACCTGCGCCACGGCGGCGATCGAAGCCAGCGCTTCGCCGCGGAAACCGAAAGTATTGAGTGCGTAAATATCGTCCACGGAGGTTATCTTGCTCGTGGCGTGGCGGTCGAAAGCCATGCGCGCGTCGATGGGCGACATGCCGCAGCCGTCGTCCACGATCTGAATCAGGTCCTTGCCGCCGTCGCGGAAATTGACCTTTACGGTGCGTGCGCCTGCGTCGATCGCATTCTCCATCATCTCCTTGACCACCGAGGCGGGACGGTTGACGACCTCGCCCGCCGCGATCTGATTGGCTACGACCTCCGGTAATAATCTGATCTTATCTGCCATCTACTCCTGATAATCGTTGGGTACCACCGTGATAGGCTGCTCCTGCCACTCGACGTCGGAAATGCCCGACTGATCAAGCCCGTTGCGCCGCACCGTCTCTTCGGCACCCGCCGCTTCGGTCTGCGCCGGGGCCGAGGTCCGCGCCCGCAGGAAAACGTCGGCGAGCCTCGGATAGAGGATATAGATGAACAGCAGCACCAGAACCGCGCCCACGGCCATCTTCCAAATGCGTTCGCGGCCCGTCTTCTCCTCCTTGGAACGGCGTGCGGCGCGCGCATCGCGCTGGGTGCGGATATATTGTCCGGGGCGGTATTCGCCGCCGGCGTCTTCGGCTCTTTCGCCCCGAAGCTCGGCACGGCGCTGTTCGCGCGCCTCCTTTTCGGGGTCGTAATAACGCGGTATGTAATTGAATTTGTTCGCGTGCTTCTTGAACGGGGTGAAACCTAACATGGCGTGTCCTCCTATTTTTTTGTAAAGATACGAATTCTTCCGCAATTTTATTGCCCCGAATTCCTTTTTCCGGCACGGACGCATGCGTCCGCCGCGCGCGGGAAGCGGGTTGCGGCCGGGGCGGCTCCCGATCTGCCAATACGGCGGAATGCCGGAACCCGCAGGGGTATTCAGCACTCCGCCGTAGAGACGAAACCGTATCGTTTCCTAACGGAAGAAACTCTTCATCCGCTCGAAAATATTCTGGTTTTTGACCGAGTCGGCCTTCTGGAAACCGGGCTGCCGGGACAACTCCTCGACCAGCCGCTTCTCCTCGGCATTGAGTTTCGACGGAATGGTGATGTCCACCACGATCAGCTCGTCGCCGCGGCCGTAGCCGTTCACGTCGGGCAAACCCTTGCCGCCCAGACGCAGCACCTTGCCGGCATGCGTTCCCGGAGCGATCTTGATCTTGGCGCGGCCGTCTACCGTCGGCACCTCGACCGTACCGCCCAGCAGGGCCAGCGTCACGGTGATATTGAGATTGTGAATCAGGTCGTTGCCGTCGCGCATCAGTTCGGGATGCGGCTCCTCTTCGATCAGCACCTGCAGGTCGCCGTTGACGCCGCCGTGGCGCGCGGCGTTGCCCTTGCCCGTGACGGTGAGCATCATGCCCTCGCCCACGCCGGCCGGAATCTTGATCTCCACGACCTCCGAACCGCGGACAGTGCCTTCGCCCTTGCACTTGTCACAGGGCGAAGTGATGACCTTGCCCGTACCGCCGCAGGTCGGGCACACGCTCTGGGTCTGCATGCGGCCGAAAAAGATGTTTTCGACGCGCGTCACATGGCCCGTGCCGTTGCACGTCGAGCAGGTCGAATAGGAATCGGCGTCCTTGGCTCCCGTACCGCCGCACTTGTCGCAGGCGACGGTCTTGTTGATCTCGAGCTTCTTGGTGACGCCGTTGGCGATCTCGGCCAGCGTCAGCCTGACCTTGATGCGGATATCGGAGCCGCGGTTCACGCGCCGGCCGCCGGACGACGACGAACGGAACCCGCCCCCGCCGAAATGTCCGCCGAAAATATCGCCGAACTGCGAGAAAATATCCTCCATCGAGAAGCCGCCGCCGCTGAAGCCGCCGAAACCGCCTCCGCCGCCCGCCGCGCCGCTCATGCCGGCATGGCCGAACTGGTCGTAACGGGCACGCTTGTCGGGGTTCGACAACACGTCGTAGGCTTCTGCTGCCTCCTTGAACTTCTCCTCGGCCTGCTTGTCGCCCGGATTCTTGTCCGGGTGATACTGAATGGCAGCCTTGCGGTAGGCCTTCTTTATTTCGTCGGCGTTAGCGTTCTTCTGGACGCCCAGCACTTCGTAGTAATCCCTCTTTTCAGCCATCTTCTTACTCTCCTACAACGACTTTTGCAAAACGCAGCACCTTGTCGCCCAGCATGTAGCCGGTCTGGACGACGTCTACGACCTTGCCCTGCATATCCTCTCCGGCGGCGAACTTGGCCACGGCCTCGCATAGGTCGGCGTCGAACTCCCGGCCCTTGACGTCGATCTCGGTCACGCCCTTCTGACGCAGGGTCTCGGTAAATTTCTGCGATATCAGGTTCACGCCGGCGCGCAGCGCTTCGATATCGTCGCTCTTCTGCATGGCATCGACCGCCCGCTGCACGTCGTCGCGCACAGGAAGCATCGCCAGCAAGACGTCGCGGCCTCCGGTCTGCACCAGATCCATCTTCTCCTTGAGCGTACGCTTGCGGTAGTTGTCGAACTCGGCCTGCAGACGGATGTATTTATCCTGCCATTCGGCGGCGGCCGCCGCAAAATCGGGTGCGGCGCCGCTGTCGGCCCCGTCTGCCATTGTGTCAGTCTCCTCCTGCGGCTCGTCTGACACATTGGCACAGGGTTCGCCGTCGCACGAGGGATAACCGTCGCCCGGCTCGAACCCTTCGTCGCCGTTAATGGCTTCATTATAAGCTTTTTCCTTTTTCATATATAGTTGTTTTTCAGATTTTCCGTCTTATAGTCGATCAAATTGTATACCAACCTCCGGAAGGGCCTATCCGATGATGAAAATAGCAGGGCGTTTGTTCATCGCGGGCAGTTCGGCGGCACGCCATTCGCGGACGCGGAGCGTGCGGATGAATTCGCCGGGAGCCGTGATGTCCATGGCCACCGTCAGCCGCGTTTCGGGCGCAAGGGTCTGCAACAGCTGCTCCATCAGCTTGACGTTGCGGTACGGGGCCTCGATGAAGAGCTGGGACTGGCCTTCGGCGTGCGCGCGGCGTTCGAAACGGCGGATCGCCTGCACCCGTTCGGGCGGTTTGACGGGCAGGTAGCCGTTGAAGGCGAACGACTGTCCGTTGAGCCCCGACGCCATGACCGCCATGACGATCGACGAAGGTCCGACGAGCGGCACGACACGGATTCCGCGGCGGTGGCAGGCTTCGACCACCAGCGCCCCCGGATCGGCGACGCCCGGCACGCCCGCTTCGGAAATCACGCCCGCCGAACGCCCCTCGACGAGCGGTTTCACCAGCTCTTCGACCTCACGCCCGGCGACGGTATGTTCGTTCAGTTCGCGGAAGCAGAGCGTGTCGATCGGGCGCGCCGCGCCCGCTTTCGACAGAAACCGCCGCGCCGTGCGGGTATTCTCGACGATAAAATAGTCGAGCGAATCCATAACGGCGCGGTTTGCTGCGGGCAGCACGTCCCACGGAGCCGTTTCGTCCGAGATCGGACACGGGATCAGATAGAGTGTTCCGTACATTTTTTCAGTTCAGCGATTTTTCGTTCCAACAATCCGACACGGTTCGTAATGCGGACATACTGCACGGCGAACCAGAGACTCAGCGCCATGGCCCCGACGATCACCAGACCGGGAAACCCGCCGAGACAGAGCCAGCTGAGCAGAAATCCCGCGATCGAAAGCGTCAGCGGAGCTTTCCGGACAAGAAAGGCCAGTGCCGCGTAGACGCATGCCAGCGCAGCCATGAAAATCCCGACGGCCCGCATCGTCGCGTCGCCCCCGGCATGCACCAGCACGACCACGCCGCCGACAAGCGCGAAAAACGCGGCGCAGAGCATCGCGACCTTCGCCCGGCCCAGCTGGTCGAGGGCCGACTCCGCTTCGACGCGGGCCGTCAGCAGGCGGGTTTCGAGACACTTCACGGCCTGCATCCTCTCCGCCGGACAGTTGCAGGCGGGACATTTGTCCGCTCCGGGCGCGATCAGGCCGCCGCAGTCGTAGCACTTCATCCCGTTATTCCTTGAGATAGATGCGTTTCACACGTCCCGAAACCGAGGTCATGATTTCATACGAGATCGTATCGAGCACACGGGCCATCGTTTCGAGGTCGTTGCCCGGCACGGGCGAGAAGACCGACACTTCGTCGCCCTCCTTCACGCCGGGAATGTCCGTAATGTCGATCATGCAGCTGTCCATGCAGACCCGGCCGATGATCGGCGCAGGCTGTCCGGCCACGAGCACCGACCAGCGGCCGCAGCCCAGATGCCGGTCCAGCCCGTCGGCATAGCCGATCGGTATCGTGGCCGTGGTGGTCGGCCGCGTGAGCTTTCCGGCGCGGCCATACCCCACCGCATCGCCCGCAGGCAGGCGTTTGATCTGCACGATGCGGGTTTTGAGCGTCGAGACGGGACGCAGGGCGTCGTTGTGCCGGAACCCGAAGCCGTAAAGCCCCAGCCCCAGACGGCACATGTCGAACTGCGCTTCGGGGAAGCGCTCGATGGCAGCCGAATTGGCCGTATGGCGGATGACCGGATAAGGCAGCGAGGCGGCGAGCTGCGCGCTCATGCGGTCGTAGAGGGCGATCTGCGCCCGCGTATAGGCATCCTCTTCGGGCATGTCGGCGCAGTTGAGGTGCGAGAAGACCGAAGCCGCCTTGACCTGCGGCGTCGCGGCGAGCGTCGCGCACAACTGCGCGATCTCCTGCTCCACGAACCCCAGCCGGTGCATGCCCGTATCCAGCTTGACGTGAATCGGATAACGGCTCTCGCCCGCGTGCGTCACGGCGTCGGCGAAAGCGCCGAGCGAGTGGAAACTGTAGATTTCGGGTTCGAGCCGGTTGGCGATCATCACGTCGAAGCTGTCGGCGTCGGCGTTGAGCACCACGATCGGCATCGAAATCCCCCGCTCGCGCAGCAGTACGCCCTCGTCGGCGAACGCCACGGCGAGATAGTCCACGCCCTGATGCTGGAGCATCTGCGCGACTTCGAAATCGCCCGCGCCGTACGAACCGGCCTTGACCATCGCCACGAGCCGGGTCCCGAAGCTCAGCTTCGACCGGAAATAGTTGAGATTATGAATCATGGCGTCGAGATCGACCTCCAGCACCGTCGTATGACTTTTGCGGGAGAGCAGGTGCACCAGTTTTTCGAAACGGAAATCGCGTGCGCCTTTCAACAAGATCGCACGCCCGGCCACGGCGTCGCGGTTGATGCGCGCGACGCATTCGTCGGTAGCCGTAAAGAACTCCTTGTCGCAGGCGAACAGCGCGGCATAGCGTTTCAGGCGGGGACCGATACCGATCAGGAAGTCGATTCCGGCGCGTGCGACCATGCCCGCCACGCGGCCGTAAAGGTCGTCATCCGTGAGACCGCTCTGCGAAATGTCCGACAGTACGAGCGTACGGCGGCGGTTCAGCGCCACGCTGTGCAGGTAGTCCAGCGCCAGCGCCAGCGAATTGAGGTCGAGGTTGTAGGCGTCGTTGATAAGTATCGAGTCGTTGATGCCCTCCTTCACTTCGAGACGCATCGCCACCGAAGGAGCCCCGGCGAACGAAGGGGCGGGATAGCGCATCGCATCGCAGAACGCCTCGACGATCTGGGCGTTGCGGCGCGAAGCGGCGTTGCCTATGACCGATTCGGGCACTTCGGGATATGAGGCGGCATCGACGGGACGGCGGTCGGCGAAATGCGCCGCGACCATACGGCCCAGCGGCTCGTAATAGCTGTGGTAGATGATTTTGGAAGCGCTGCGGGCGAGAATCATCTTCTCGTCGCATTTCTGTTCCAGATTGATGAAATTCTCCTGATGGGCGTCGCCGATCGAAGTGAAGATCACCGCGTCGGGGCGGATGATGCGTTCGAGCCGCTCCATCTCGCCGGGTTTCGAGATGCCCGCTTCGAAAATCGCCAGTTCCTCGTCGCCCTCCAGCATCAGCACCGAAAGCGGCACGCCCAGCTGCGAATTGTAACTCTTCGGCGAACGGTAATATTTCATGCCTTCGGGCAGCTCCTCGGCGATCCACTCCTTGATGACGGTCTTGCCGTTCGAGCCGGTGATGCCGACCACCGTGCCCCGGAACTGCGCCCGGTGATAGGCCGCCAGCCGCTGAAGGGCTTCGATGGCGTTGTCCACCTGCACGAAACCGCACTCCCCGGTGCACGAGGAGGCTTCGACACCCCGCTCGACGAGGAACGCACGCACGCCCCGGCTCTGCATGCCGGCGATGAAATCATGCGAATCGTGGTTCGCGCCGCGCATGGCGACGAACATCGGGCGGCACCCCAGCTCGCACGAAAGCGAACGGCTGTCGGTAACGACCGACCGCACCTCGGAATCGCAGCCCGAAAACTTTCCGCCGCAAATGGCGGCAATACGTGAAAGTCTGTAATTCATCCTCTTATCATTTTTCCGTTCCGTCCGCCCTGCGGTCTGTAGGCATCTGCCCCGCATTCGGCCGGAACGCCGCGAAAAATCGTCAGTCCATCTTAAAAGTCACGATCGTAATGCCCGCCCCGCCGCGGTCGGCATGCTCGTCCTTGGCGCTTTCGACCTCAGGAACCGTGCGCAGATAGCGGCGGATCTCCTCTTTCAAGGCCCCCGTACCCTTGCCGTGGAGAATCGAAACCGACCCCACGCCCACCATCAAGGCGTCATCGACGAAATCCTGCACGGCGTCCAGCGCTTCGGCGGCGCGCATGCCCCGCACGTCGATATGGTCCCTGAAATTGAGTTTGCGGGCCGAAATATCGACCGAGACCACCGTACGGGCCGTCTGCGGGCGCGTCGCTTCGCGGAACTCGCTGTTCGACACCACGGTCAGCAGTTTCCGGTCTACCGTGGTAAGTATCTGCCCGAAGGCGACCTGCGCTTTCTTCCCCTTGACCGACTGCACCACGCCGACCATATCCTGCCCGGCCATGCGGACCTTGGAACCGGTTTCGACCTCGCGGGGTTTGGGCGGTTCGGGGGCGGCAGCCGCCGCCTGCGCTTCGCCGCGCTGGGTTTTGCGCTCGATGCGCCGCTGGCGGCGGCGTTCGATACGCTCGATCTCACGGGCCACCTGCGCGTCCTTCTCGGCCGTATCGGCCTGCTCGACCGCATCGCGGAAGTCGTCCAGCTCGCGGCGCGCCAGCCGCGTCAGCTCTTTTTCGGCCTGCGCTTCGCGGATGGTCCTGATCGTATTCTCGATCTGCTTGTTGGCGTCGGCGATCAGCCGCTGGGCCTCCTGCTTGGCCTTTTTCAGAATCTCCTGCCGCTCGGACTTGATCTTCGCCAGCTGCTCGGCATAAGTCTGCTCCAGCTCTTCGACCTTGCGGTCCGTCAGGCGGATGCGGTCGCGTTTCTGTTCCCAGTAATGTTTGTCACGGGCGATTTCGCGCAGCTGCTTTTCGATGTTGATATGGTCGCTACCGGCCTTCTCGCCCGCAATGCGGATAATCTCTTCCGGCAGGCCGATCTTGCGGGCGATCTCCACGGCGAACGAACTGCCGGGCTTGCCCGTTTCGAGCCGGAACAGCGGCCTGATATGCTGCACGTCGAACATCATGGCGCCGTTGGCGATGCCTTCGGTGTTCGACGCATAATATTTGATATTGGCGTAATGGGTCGTGATAACGCCGTAGCACCCCTTGGCCAGCAGGCGTTCGAGGATGGCTTCGGCGATGGCGCCGCCGATGACCGGCTCGGTACCCGACCCGAATTCGTCGATCAGCACCAGCGTCGCGGAGGAGGCTCCGGCCAGCATGTTCTTCATGTTGAGCAGGTGCGACGAGTAGGTCGAAAGATCGTCGTCGATCGACTGTTCGTCGCCGATGTCGATGAAGATCGACCGGAACACGGGCAGCTCGGAGACCTCCGACGCCGGCACGAGGAAACCGCACTGGAACATATACTGCACGATGCCCGTGGTTTTCAGGCAGACCGACTTGCCGCCCGCGTTAGGCCCCGAAATGACGAGGATATGCTTGTGGCGGTCCAGCTGCATGTCGAGCGGCACGACCTCGCGGCCCTGCGCCCGGAGCGTCTGCTGCAGCAAGGGATGGCGGGCGTTTTTCAGCACCAGCCGGTCATCGGTCGAGACGATCGGCTTCACGCAGCCGTTCTCCGAGGCCCAGCGCCCTTTGGCGCGCAGCATGTCGATCTCGGCGAGGTAATCGCCCGAATCGGCGATCAATTCCGCATCGGGACGCACCGAATCGGTGAACTCCGAGAGGATGCGGACAATCTCGCGCCGCTCGGCGTATTCCAGTTCACGCAGTTCGTTGTTGATCTCCACCACCTCGACCGGCTCGACGTAGAACGTGCGTCCGGTGGCCGACTCGTCGTGGATGAAGCCCTGCAGTTTGCGTTTGTTGGCCGCGGCGACCGGAATCACGGCTTTGCCTTCGCGGATCGAAATCTGGGCGTCGGCATCGACGATACCGGCGCTTTTGGCGGCCGACAGCACGGCCTGCAGGCGTTTGGCGGCCTGTCCCTCGCGTTCGCGGACGGCGCGCCGGATCTCCAGCAGACCGGGCGAAGCGTTGTCCTTCACGTTGCCGAAACGATCGACGATGGCGTCGATCCGCTGCACGATTTCGGGAAAGGCCGCGACGCCGCGGCTGCGGGCGTGAAGCGCCGGATATTGTTCTTCGCGGTTGAGAATGAACGCGACGATGCCGCCGACGACCGTCAGCGCACGATGCAGCGTCACCACTTCCTCGACGTCGAGGAATGAGCCTTCGACGCGCAACTTGGCGACGATATGATCGACGTCGGGATACTCCCCGCCGGGAAATTCGTGTTCCATATCGAGCAGCAGACGCATCTCGTCGGCAAGCGTCAGCCGCCGGGCGATCTCGCGCGCCGAAGTCGAAAAGGTCTCGCCGGCCAGCCGCGCACGGGCGGCACGCATGGTACAGCGCGCCGCAACCTGTTCACGAAGCCGGTCGAAGCCGATCTTCTGCTCGAAGTTTGCAGGATAAATCATGGTGCTATGTCGGGTAAAGGGCTACCGCAGCCGCCTGAGCGAATCGCGCTCGGCTTTCTCGGCGGCCTTCGCGGCCTTCCGGTCGGCCCGCTCCTTCATCTTCTCAGGGTTGCGCCCGAAGAGCGAAAGATGGACGTAACGGCCCGGATACTGTTTGACGTCGGCCAGCAGTGCGGAGAGATTCTCGCTGGCCCGGTTGAGCGAATCGTAAAGTTCGGGATCGTTCATCAGCTTGCCCACCGTGCCCTCGCCCTGCGCGATGCGGGCCACCAGATCGTCGAGATGCCCGACGGTCTGCGAAAGCTTGACGGCGAACTCCTCTTCGGAGAACTGCGCGACGACCCGGTCCACATTGCCGATGATGCTGTCCACGCGCTGGGCGTTGTCGCCGAGCATGTCGGAGAACTTCGAAAGGTTCTCCAGCGCGCTTTTCAGGTTGTTTTTCTCGGCGGAAAGGATCTGCGCCATGTCGCCCGTCACGGAGTTGAGGTTGCCGAGCGTCCCGGCGATATTGCCGGCGTTGTCCTCCATCAGCCTGTTGAGGTTGTCGAGCGCACGCGACAGATCGCCGGTGAGCTGCGAGACCTTCTGCTTGAAGAAATCCAGCTCCGAACCGGCCACATCCATCAGGTCGCGGTCGCGGCTCGACCGCAGCGTATCACCTTTATGCAGGTAGGTGTCGGCCGTGCCGTAGGTGATTTCGATCGCCTTGGCGCCCATCAGCCCGTTGCTGAAAATCTTGGCTTCCGAATCGGTCGGAATGCGGTACTCGCGTTTGATGGTGAACCGCAGCACGACTTTATCGCTGCGGGCGGGGTCGAACGACAGGCCCGTCACCGAACCGATCTTGACGCCCTTCATCATGATCGGCGAAGCGTTCTGCACGCCGTTGATCTGGTCGTAAGCCGCATAATATTCGACATTGCGGCTGAAAATATCGAATCCTTTCAGAAAGCGGATGCCCGCCCATGCGACGCCGATCATCGCCACGGCGAAAATTCCGATCTTAACTTCCCTTTTCATATCTCGTATGTTTTTATTTCACGATCCGAGTTCCCCGGCAGCTCACCACAAAGGCGTCGGGGAAGACCTTGCGCACCGCCGCCAGTTGTTTCTGCGCCGCAGCGCGGGTCTCGTATTCGCCGACGCAATACTTATAACGGTATTTGCCGTCGGCCGTATATTGCTTCACCTTGCCGCGGTAGCTCTTGAACCGCTCGGACGAAGCCGGCACGGTCTGGGGGCTGGCCAGCACCTGCACGGTATAGCGCAACGGCTGCGCGTCCTGTTTCGGAGCCGGCTGCTTCGGGGTTTCGGCTTTCGGCGTCTCACGCTTCGGGGCGCCGGCCTTGGGAGTCTCCGTTTTCGGCGTCTGCGTTTTGGACGTCTCCCGCTCTGCCGGCGCAGTCACGGATTCGGATTTGGCGGCGGAGTCCTTCGCCCCCGCCTTTCCGCCGGCCCCGCGCACGGGCTCCTTGCCGACGACCACTTGCTCCGGTTTCTGCTCCGGCTTAGGCGCCGCAGCGGCCTCCTCTTCGGCGTTGCGCGTTTCGAGCACATAGGCCGAATAGCTCTTCACGCCCTCGTAAATCGAACGGGCGATCTCGGTCTGGCCCTTCTCCGACTTCATGTAGGCCGCCTCCTGCGAGTTGGAGAGGAATCCGATCTCGGTCAGCACGCCCGGCATGTCGGTCGCATAGAGCACGCGCAGCAGCTGGGGTTTGATGCCCCGCGAATGGCGGCCCGCCTTCAGGTAGTTGTTCTGAATGCAGCGCGCGATGGCCATGCTGTATTCGCCGTAGGTGAACTGCAGGTTCTGGATATAGGCCCGCACGATGGCCGCCGTACGTTCGTCGGACATGTCGACCAGGTCCTCGCGGTTGTTCTCGAACAGCGCGTTTTCGTTGTAACGCTGCTCCTTGGGGCTTTCGCCCATGATCAGCGTCTCGACGCCGCGCGCGGCCGTGGACTTGGCCGCATTGACATGGATCGAAATGAAGAGGTCGCCGCCGGCCTTGTTGGCGATGTCGGCGCGCGCCTGCAGGTCTTTCGCCTTGTCGGGTCCCAGCGCCTTGTCCGTCTTGCGCGTATAGACCACCTTCACGCCGGGCATGCCCTCCTCGATCATTTTGCCGAGCTTGAGAGCCACCTTCAGCGTCAGGTCCTTTTCGCTGGTTCCGCCGTAGTGCGCACCGGGATCGTTGCCGCCGTGACCGGGGTCGATCACCACAACTTCGACTCCGTGCGCAATATTCCCGGCCGATGCCGCGTTCGTAAGAACGGTTACGGCCGCAAATGCGAATAACAGGAACAGTCGTGTGCGCATATTTAAGAGATCAAGTGTAAGCTTTCTGTAATTTTTTACCTATCTTTGTCGCGCCTGAAAACCCCGCGGGAGGTCGCCGGAGACCTGATTCAGGCGTTTTTGCCGACATGTCGGCAAAGGTACGAAAAATTATTGGAATTTTGGATAAACTTAGGGTAAAATATCTGTTTTCGGCGGCGCTGATCCTGCTCTTCGCCCAGCTGGTGTTCGGCGCGTCCGCACCCCGGAGCGTGTTCGCCGCAGCCGCCCCGGACAGCACCCGCACCCACGATTCCATTCCGGCATATACCCTTCCGGAAGCCGCGGCCGAAGTTCCCGAAGCCGTCCGCACACGCAGCGAACGTCGCGCGCAGGCACGGGCCGCCCGCGAGAAAGCCCGCCGCCACGCCGAATTCGAAGCCATGTCGCAGGAGGAGCGCGACTCGATGTTCAGTTCACAGGTCGATTCGCTCATCGCCCGCCGGGCCGACTCGCTGGCCGGCAGGCAGGCCGACACCGTGGCCCGCGACTCGGTCAAGCGGCCGCGCAAGCCCGGCGCCTTCCTCGACGATCCGATTTCGGGCAAGAACAAGGACTCGCTGGTGTACGACGTCCGCAACAAGATGGTCTACATCTACAACGAAGGCGACGTCACCTATCAGAACAGCAACCTCAAGGCCGACTACATGCAGATCGACATGAACTCCAAGCTGATCCACGCATACGGCAAACCCGACTCGCTCGAAGGCAAGGCCATCGTCACCAAACCCGAATTCTCCGACGGCGGCGAAGCCCCCTACAAGATGGACACGATCACCTACAACCTCGAATCGAAGAAGGCCAAGATCAAGGGCGTGGCGACGCAGCAGGGCGACGGCTGGCTGGTGGGCGGCAGCGTCAAGAAGATGCCCGACAACACGATCAACATCGAGAACGGAAAATATACGACCTGCGACGAAACGGACCATCCGCACTTCTATCTGGCGATGACCAAGGCCAAGGTCATTCCGGGCAAGAAGGTCGTCACGGGGCCGGCCTATCTGGTCATGGAGGACGTGCCGATCTATTTTCTGGGCATTCCCGAAGGCTTCTTCCCGATCAGTTCGGGTCCCAAGTCGGGTCTGCTGATGCCCACCTACGGCGAAGAGTACACCAAGGGATTCTTCCTGCGCGATCTGGGCTACTACTTCACGCTGAGCGATTACGCCGATCTGGCCGTCCGCGGCGGTATCTACACGCTCGGTTCGTGGGAGGCGTCGGCCGCATCGCGCTACATCAAGCGCTACAAGTACAGCGGCAGTTTCAACATGCAGTACTCGAACATCAAGACGGGAGAGAAAGGCGAACCCGACTATATCAAGCAGAGCAACTTCCGCATCCAGTGGACCCATTCGCAGGACCCCAAGGCCAACCCCGGTTCGACCTTCTCGGCGTCGGTGAACTTCGCCACCAGCGGTTACAGCAAGTATTCGGCAACCAACCTCAACGACATTCTCGCCACGCAGACCAACTCGTCGATCGCCTATTCGAAGAACTGGGCAGGCACACCGTTCTCGCTCTCGGCGAACATGTCCATTTCGCAGAACTCGCAGAACAAGACCATTTCGGTAACCCTGCCCACGCTGGTCTTCAACGTCTCGCGCTTCTACCCCTTCAAACGCAAGGAGAAAACCGGCAAGGACCGCTGGTACGAGAAGATTTCGATGCAGTACACGGGTAAAATGACCAACTCGGTGAGCACCACCGAGGACAAAATATTCTCGAAGGAGACGCTCGACAACATGAAGAACGGCATCGAACACAACATCCCGGTTTCAGCGTCGTTCAACCTCTTCAACTACATCAACATCTCGCCGTCGGCCAACTACAACGAGAAGTGGTATTTCAAAAAGGTCGAGCTGGAATGGAATCCCGTCACCAACAGCGTCGATACGCTGCCGGCGCAGTACGGCTTCTACCGTCTGTACAACTACAACTTCAGCGTCTCGACATCGACGACCGTGTACGGCATGTACGACTTCACCAAAAAACGCCGCGACCGCAAGATTCAGGCGATCCGCCATACGATCACGCCGTCGATCGGATTCTCATACGCCCCGGACTTCGGCGATCCCAAATACGGCTATCAGAGCAACTACCAGTCCGATTCGACCGGTACGTTCCGCCCCTATTCGCCCTATTCGGTCAATGCCTACGGCGTCCCCAGTTCGGGACGTTCGATGTCGATGAACTTCTCGCTGTCGCAGAACCTCGAAATGAAGGTGCTGAGCAAGCGCGACACCTCAGGCGTCAAGAAGATCAAACTGATCGACGAGCTGCGGCTCAGCGGTTCGTATAACTTTCTGGCCGACTCGATGGGACTCTCGACCATCCCCATCTCGTTCCGCACCACGCTGTTCGGCAACTTCGGCATCAACCTCTCGGCGACGCTCAACCTCTACAAGCTGACCCCCGACGGAAAACTGTACGACAAGCTCTTCCTTCCGGGACGTATCGAATCGACGGGCTGGTCGTTCGGCTACACCTTCAAATCGCGTCAGGACCGTACGGAACGCGCCATCAACGACATCACGAGCATTCCGCCCGAATACATGAACCCGTTCTACGACCCCTACGGCAACATGGACCCCGTACTGCGAAGGCAGTACATGGCCCAAACCTATTACGACTTCTCGCTGCCGTGGAACTTCGGTTTCAACTACACGGTCAACTACTCCATATCGCGGGGAAATTATCCGCCCAAAGGCTATAAAAAGAACATTACGCAGACGATCGGCTTCAACGGCAGCGTCAATCTGACGCCGAAGACGGGCGTCACGTTCCAAGGCGGTTACGACATCAAGCAAAACAAGCTGACGACCTCGTCGGTCTCCATTTCGCGCGACCTGCACTGCTGGCAGATGTCCTTTTCATGGATTCCGTTCGGCTACCACCGCAGCTGGAGTTTCAACATCGGCGTCAAGGCGGCGTCGCTCTCCGACCTCAAATACGACAAGAGTCAGAGTATGTACGACAATATGTACTAAACGTACAAAAGCCGCCGCCCGTCCGGAAAATGGAAACGCCCTGCCTCGGCAGGGCGTTTCCATATATAATAGGGTGTCCGCACAATCGGGACTGCCCCTGCGGAGCTAAATTTTCCGGACTTCAGGTTCTTTGCGGTCGATGTAGTTCGGATAGCGGAACTGCGGCATGCCGAGCGCCATGACGGCGCAGATACGGCGGTCTCGAAGTCCCAGCATCCGGTTCAGCCCGCCTTTCCCGTCCTGCCGCACGGCGGTCAGCACGAATCCCATGTAGACCTGACTCACACCGAGCGATTCGGCCGTCAGCGAGGCGTTCTGATAAGCGAGGTTCGCGTCCTCGGCGCCGAAGCGGCTCTCCTTGGGCGCATGGATGAACAGCACTGCCGTCGCACCCCGCAAAATGCGGTCGACACCCTGCTCCGCATATTCGCGGCGCATCCGTCTGAACGCCGGAATGTAACGGTAAACGCCCGGCAGCAGCCGGCTCAGCCAAGGCCGCACGAACGGGTTAGACAGACGCTTCACGATCCGGCCGAAGACGCCCAGCGTATATTCGACGATTTCGCGCCGCATAGCGGGGTCCGTCACCAGCGTATAACCCAGCTGGCGGGCGTTGGTCGCCGTCGGCGCGCGGTCGGCGGCGGCAACGATGCGGTCCAGATACTCCTGCGGCACGGGACGCTGGGAAAAAGCGCGGTTCGAACGCCGCACGGCGAGCAGCAGTTCGACCTGTTCGGGCGTCGGCAAAGCCGCATAGTCGATCGAATGCACCTTCTCCGCCGGGAAATCGGCATGTTCGACCGCCCCCGTGGGACATGCCGCCGCGCAATGGCCGCAGACGATGCAGTTTTCGGGTTTATGCAGCGTCACCGCAGCCCCGGCCTTCTCCTGAACGAAAATCTGCGACGGGCATACCTTCACGCAGCGGCCGCAGCGGATGCAGATCGCATCATTTACTCGAATCGTATTCTCCATCATATCTTTCAAATTTTTTCAATATCTTTGGCATCTATCCGACAAACAGCATGCACCCCATCGTCATCAAACATTTCAGCGAAATCTCCGCCGCCGAGTACCACCGCATCGTGCAGGCCCGCGAAGCCGTCTTTTTCCTCGAACAGCACATCACCGAACCCGACGCCGACGAGGTCGATCCGCAGAGCGTCTTTCTCTGGACGGAGGAGGACGGCCGCGTCGTCGCATTCCTGCGGATCATCCCCGCAGGGATCGTCTGCGCCGAGGCATCCGTCGGGCGGGTGCTGGTAGACGCCGGTTACCGCCGCCGCGGGTTGTGCCGCCGCCTGATGCACGAAGCCCTGCAGCATATCGCCCTAACGTGGGGTCCGCAGCCCGTCCGCATCTCGGCGCAGGAGTACCTCGCCGGATTTTACGCATCGCTGGGCTTCGAAGCCGTTTCCGGGACTTACCTCGAAGCCGGCATCCCGCATGTCAGGATGCTGAGACGGTAACAAAAACAATTCCGGCGGCAAAGGAAATCCCTGCCGCCGGAATCGTTTTCAGGATTAATGCTTCACCGACGCCATCTCCGCGGGGTTGTGCTTGTACTTGAACACCAAGGCGAAGACCACGGCCACTACGAGGGCATAGCCTGCGAAGATGTACCACGAATCGGGCCAGCCCCACGCATCGACGACGGCGCCAGCGGCGTACGAGCCGAAGAAGGCCCCGAAGCCGTTGGTCATGATCATGAAGACGCCCTGCGCCGAAGAACGGATTTCGCGGCTGGTCTCCTTCTCGACGAACAGCGAACCCGAAATGTTGAAGAAATCGAACGCCACGCCGTACACGACCATCGAGAGGATCAGGAACGCCGCACCCGAACCGGGATTGCCGATGCCGAAGAATCCGAAGCGGAGCACCCACGCCAGCATCGAAATCAGCATCACCTTCTTGATGCCGAAACGCCGGAGGAAGAACGGGATGAGCAGGATGCAGAACGTCTCGGACATCTGCGAGAGCGACAGCAGGATCACCGAGTGTTTCACGATGGCCGAATCGGCATACTGCGGCATCGACCCGAAGTTCTGAATATAGGTATCGCCGAAAGCGTTGGTGATTTGCAGAGCGGCGCCGAGCAGCATCGAGAAGATGAAGAAGACGGCCATACGCTTCTCCTTGAAAAGCGCGAAGGCGCGCAGTCCCAGCGTGTCGATCCACGACTGCGACTTGACGTTGCGGTCCACGGAACATCCGGGCAGCGAGAAGGAGTAGACGGCCAGCACGAACGACAGGAACGCCGAAACATAGAGCTGCCAAGCGGTGAGCTTGATCTGGATGCCGCCGATATGCGTCAGATCGACGAACCACATCGCGGCGATGAATCCCACGGTCCCCCACACGCGGATCGGCGGGAAGTGTTTCACGGTGTCGAGTTTCGCCAGATCGAGGGCGTTGTAGGCCACCGAGTTGGACAGCGCGATCGTCGGCATGTAGAACATCACGCTCAGCAGCATGCAGCTGTACAAAGGCGCATAGGCCGTCTGCGAAGCCGCCGCCACGAGGAAGGCACCGCTGATCAGGTGGCAGATGCCCAGCAGCTTCTGCGCCGGAATCCAGCGGTCGGCTATGATTCCCATCACGGCGGGCATGAACAGCGAAGCGATGCCCATCGTCGCGAAGAAACTGCCGATCTGCAGTCCCGTGAAGTCGAGTCCGCCGCCCAGATAGGCGCCCAGCGAAATAAGCCACGAGCCCCAGATGGCGTACTGGAGGAAGTTCATAACGATAAGGCGAAACTTAATTCCCATAATTCTCTGATTTTACGTTATTTTAATTTCAGGTTCATTTTAGTTCGGAAACGATTAAAACAAATGTACGAAATTTTTTTCGGAATTTTCTTTGCAATTGAAAAATAAAGTTCTACTTTTGCATCACCAAAACGTCA
>ERZ1106929.1111-NODE-1111-length-25292-cov-7.001823_pt1 | contig 25292 bp, 19 predicted proteins | sample MGYA00403662_ERZ1106929 | MGnify/ENA primary metagenome ERZ1106929 (study PRJEB35170, sample SAMEA104062442) | human gut metagenome | biome: human gut; feature: human-associated habitat; material: faeces | place: Denmark | collected 2013-02-20 ... | reverse complement strand
GCGTCTGCGCGGTCAGTTTCCCGGTCTTGATGTAAAGGGCTATGGTCTTTTCGTTGATTTCATCTTGCATTTACCGTCCTCCTTTCGCGGTAGTCTGATAATGTTAGGGTGGTACGCCGCTGCGGTAGCCGCCCATAGGCTTTAGATACGGACGCGCAAGCCGTTCAAATCCTCGGCGCGGATACCCACAAGGTACCATTCCTGCGCTGCGCTCATTTCAATGCGGGTCGGCTTCCATTTGCCGCCTGTGAATACGTCGAAACACTCCCCGCAATGCAAGCCGCCGTAATAGTCGGCAATGTCAAAGCGAATGTCGTAGCGGTCGGTCTGTTCGTCAAAAATCAAAGCTCCTGTTTTCTGTGCCATAAAAAAATCCTCCTTGTGGTTGTGATGTTTACAGGCTTTCGCCCTCGTTGAATGTATAATCGGGTATGCCCTTTTTCCTTGCGGATTGTTGTATCGTGCCGCCGTACATATCGTGATTGACAAGGGCGGTATAGTAGCTGTCAATGGTATTCGGCGCATTGAACAGCACCGCTTTAAGATACTGCTTGATGTTGCGGATTTTGGTGGTATTCTCTTTCATGCAGTCAAAGACAAATTCAATGTGGCTGCTGTTGAGCTTCATAAACTTTGCCTTGACAAGCTCTGCCGGGTAATCGTCCCCGGCGATACGGATTGCCTTTCTCTTGCTGCATACCGTTTCAAGGATAATCGAAACAATTTCGTCTAAGCGGTCTTTGTCTACCTGCCCGTAGCGTACAAAATGGTCGTACTCGATATTGTCCTTGATGATTTCCTCATAAACGCTGTATGCGTCTGTCGCTTCCTTTCGTTTCCGTTCCGGCGGCGTAGCCGCTTCCCCGTCGTAAGGCAAGGGATTTAGGGAATGGATAGGAATGGAATCGGTACTTGATAAATCCGTATTTATTTTTTCTTTTTTTGGTAAGTCAGTCTTTTGTATATCTTTATTTAATTGCGTTGGATTTTCCAACGTAGGTTTTTCCTGCGTAGGTTTTTCCAACGTTGGATTATCCAATGTTGGATTTTCCAATGTAGGTAAATCCGATGTAGGTGGCTGCGGTTGCTCATATATGACATAATCCGCACCGCGCAAACGTCCTTTCTCGTCGCGTTCCCGGCTGCGGACGATATATCCGGCTTTTTCAAGTTCTTTGACCGCTTCGCGGATTGCGTCGATCTTCTCGCGGTTGATGTGAGATAAGCCCGCAAGGGTATAATCCCAATCTTCGGGTAAGGACAGCATTTGCGAAAGCAAGCCTTTTGCCTTTAAGGTGAGTTCCTTATTGCGCAAGTGGTGGTTGCTCATAACGGTATAGCCCGTATTTCTCTCAACTCGGAAAACTGCCATTTTTTATCACTTCCTTTCTCGGTTTGCGTGGAATATTAGAAAGCCGTTTTTGGCGGTTTTGGTATTGCAGTATGCCTTTACCGTATTCGCGTCTGAAAAGCCTTGTATTGCAAGGGCTTTTTCGCGCCTAACGTTCCACGTTACCGCCTGTTTTCGGGCATAAAAAAACCGCAACTCTTTTCAAGCTGCGGTATGCCAATATGCAGAAAGGGACGCTATCGGTCTGATAACGCCCCTTTTGCTCGGTTATTCAGTTGTAACCTGTTTGCCCGCCGTCCATAAACGCGATGATTTAAGGCTTTTTGCTTGTTTTCTTATCTCACCGCGCTTAAGGGGGGGTGCTGTTTTTTTATTTCATATTTGATTACTTTACAAAGTCTTGAGCAACTTCTGCAATATGCTCTGCCGAAAGACCAAACTGCTTAAGAAGTTCAACAGCAGGACCGCTGTGTCCGAATTCGTCGTTAACGCCGATACGTTTAACGGGAGTAGGGCAATTTTCGCTAAGGCAAGCGCAAACCGCCTCGCCAAGACCGCCGATAATGTTATGCTCCTCAACGGTGATAACTCTGCCGGTTTTCTTAGCCGATTTTATAACAAGCTCCTCGTCAAGCGGCTTGATTGTCGCAATATTGATAATTTCTGCGCTGATACCCTTAGCCTCAAGAGCCTTGCCTGCTTCAATCGCTTCGTTTACCATAAGGCCGTTTGCGATAATTGAAACGTCTGAGCCTTCTTTGATAACTTCGCCCTTGCCAATTTCAAATTTATAATCCTCACTGTGGAAAACAGGAACAGCAAGTCTGCCGAATCTGAGGTAAACAGGACCTTCATACTTATATGCTGCCTTTACAGCCTGCCTTGCCTCGATATCGTCAGCTGGGCAAATAACAACCATACCCGGAATTGAACGCATAAGCGCAAAGTCCTCGCAACACTGGTGTGAAGCGCCGTCCTCACCAACTGAAATACCTGCATGTGTTGCGCCGATTTTAACATTAAGATGAGGATAACCGATTGTATTTCTAACCTGCTCAAATGCTCTGCCTGCGGCGAACATTGCAAAGCTTGAAGCAAACGGAACAAGCCCCATTGTGCTGAGTCCTGCGGCAACGCACATCATATTTGACTCTGCAATACCGCAGTTAAAATGACGGTCTGGATATGCTTTTTTGAAAATTCCTGTTTTTGTTGCTGCTGAGAGGTCAGCGTCCAATACTACAAGTTTGTCGGCACCTTCGCTTGCCAATTCCTTAAGCGCATTACCGTAGCTTTCACGTGTAGCTATTTTCTTAATTTCTGCCATAATTACGCCTCCTCAATTTCTGCAAGCTTTGCTTTAAGCTCGTTCATTGCAATTTCATATTCCGCATCGTTAGGTGCTTTGCCGTGCCAGCCAACCTGATTTTCCATATATGACACGCCTAAGCCCTTAACTGTTTTCATAATAATACCGAAAGGCTTACCTGAGCCGATATTTTCGTGGAAAGCATTAAATGCCTTTTCAAGCTCGTCAAAATCGTTGCCGTTAATTTTGATAACGTTAAGTCCGAAAGCTTCCATTTTCTTATCAATAGGCTCAGCGTTCATAACGTCCTCACACTTGCCGTCAATCTGAAGACCGTTTACGTCAACGATAACGCAAAGATTGTCAAGCTTATATTGGCTTGCAAACATCATAGCTTCCCAAACCTGACCTTCTTCTATCTCGCCGTCACCCAAAAGAGTGTAAACGTTGATATCCTTATCCAAATATTTAGCTCCCTTTGCCATGCCTGCGGCAGCGCTGATACCCTGACCGAGAGAACCTGTTGACATATCAATTCCGGGAACGGTGTTCATATTAGGATGGCCCTGAAGGTATGAGTCAATATGACGAAGTGTTTTTAAATCCTCAAACGGGAAAAATCCTTTAAGTGCAAGCGCACTGTAAAGACCGGGTGCGCAGTGACCTTTTGAAAGAACAAATCTGTCACGGTTTTCCGCTTTAGGATTTTTAGGGTCAATGTTTTTCATCTCGGCAAAATATAAATATGCAAATAAATCAGCCGAGGAAAGACTTCCTCCCGGATGACCTGCTTTAGCCGAATGTGTGCCTTCGATAATGCCCATTCTTATTTTTGTGGCATTTAAAGAAAGCATTTTTTTAGTTTCTTTATTCATAACTTATAGCCTTTCTGCTTACAACGTAAGCTTTAAGTATAATATATAATATAAACCTCGCAAGGAGGGATTATATTAGAAATTTAATTATTTGTCCTGCTTGGTATAAAACGTATCAAGCACTAACTGCATAAGCTTATCCTTATCGGGATAAAACTCCGCATAAACAAAATCGGCATAATCTTTTTTCGTGCTTTCCTGCATATCGCCCTCAAGAGTTACGGTGTCGAAATTTGTAATACCCTTTGAAAGCATAAGAGATGCAAGATATGTTACATTGGAAAGCGAAAGATTAGTCGTGCTGTATTTGCTTGCGGTGTCATAAAGCCTTGTAACAACACTGAAATCTTGGGTAACGGCAGGAATAACCTGAGATGCAAAAGCCTTAACATATTGAACCTGCCTTGCGGTTCTGTTAAGAGAGGCATTTACAGTGTCCATATCTCTCTGCCTTACATATTTTTCAGTCATATCGCCCGTAAGCTTGATTTTGTCGCCTTTCTTAATTCCAATGTCTTTAAAATCATAAAGCGAGTCAACGGTTACACCGCCGATTGAATCATTAATCGGAGCAATTCCGTTAAGGTCAAGCGCAAAATATTTGGTGATAGGCACATCATAAAGAATACGGCTGATTGAATTTGCGGTATTCTCTGCTGATTTTGCCTTGCCATCGCCGTAAGCGTAACTTAAGCAAAGTTGCATTTTTTCACTTCTGAGGAAAATTCCTCTTTCACTGTAAAGGTCAACGTCAACCATAGTGTCACGTGGAATGGCAATTGCCTTTGCTTTGCCTGTTTTTGTATTGATTGTAAGCAAAATGTCGGCGTCGCTCTGCCCGCCTGTGCCTACGCTTCCGTTGTCAAGACCTAAATCACGCTTGTCAACACCCATAAATGCAATTGCGATAACGTCGCTGTTATAAACATATTTATTGCCGTTATATTCAATTGTTTCCTGATAATTTGTTTGGTCAGGAACGTTTTTAAGCTCATTCTTACCTCTTGATTCAAGAAAAGCAAATGTGCCGACAAATGCAAGGATTACCGCTAAAATTATTGCAAGCGCCGAAATTCCGATTTTTGCCGGAATACTCATTTTTTTCTTGTGATGACGGTGGTGTGAAGAATGATGATTTGAAGAATGTGAATGATGCGAGCCGTCGGTGTGATGGTGTGAGGAGTGATGATGCTCGCTTGAATGATGACTGCCTGATGAGTGATGATGCTCACTTGAATGATGATGACTGCCCGATGAATGATGGTGTTCGCCTGATGAGCTGTGCGCCGAACGATGAATTTCACTTTCGCTTTTCGGAGTAATTTCAAAATCCGACTTTTGCGCTGCGTTCTCTTTTTTCTCCGTTGCCGGTACGTTTTCGCCAAACGAAAAATCAATATTTTCTCCTTCGTCACTCGAATTTAACGTTTCTTCTATTTCACTTTTTATTTCTTCGCTGATTTGCTCCTTTTTAGGCAAAACGCTTTCACTTGCTTTGCTCTCCGAAGCCAAAATATCATCAAGAATATTGTCTAAATTAGGGTCAATTGGTTTTTTCATCTTTTACTAATTCTCCGCAAACTAAATATCTACTGCTTTTTTGGTTTGTAATACATGTTGAAAGAACAACGATTTTGCTGTTAATTCCCAGCGGTTTATCAAGCTGTGTTCTCACATTTTTAAGGCTTGACGACGGGTTTTGAATTGTATCCTGCCACTGCTTGATTGATTCTTCCTTATTAAAGTCAAAGCTGTTAAGTATATGACGGTTGTCATATTTAAAGGCTGAAATAATTTGATATGTAAGCCTTCTTTCAGGGGTATAAATGTAAAAATATGGGTGAGAATTAAAGAAATCCTCTTTTTCAAAATAATGAAGTGTTGTAAAAAAAGTGTCCGAATATCCGTTATGCCCGTAAATCACGGTCACAAAATCGTTGAAATCCTTGCTGTTGGCAGCCTCGGTATAAACCGCACCGCTTGCCGACCACGATTTGTCCTCCGCCTTATGCCTCAAATAAAAAGCGTCGTCTGTCTTGCTTTGCACAATGGGATAATCAACCTTTGTGCCGTCTATTTTTATATAAGCATAAATTTCGCTGTTCTTCTTTTTAAGAGATTTGAAATCTATCGGGTTTTTAACAGTGCTCTCAACGCTTTGAGATGCAGTTGTGTTTACAGTGCCGCTTTGCGATGGCGTTTCGTTTCTCTTTTGCAGATATGAGCCGCCGAAATAAACACCGACAAAAATCAGCACGAAAACAACTAAAAATATTACAATCAGTTTGACATTCTTTTTTTTCTTGTTATTAAGTTCGTTTTCTTTTGCATTTTCATTATCGTTCATTTTAATCACCGAGTAATCTCATTTTAAAACAAGTATAGTATATCATAAATTAAATAAAAATAATATAGTAATAATGTAAATTTATATTATTTTTATTACAACAAAATAAAAAACCTGCTTGCAAAAGCAAACAGGTTAATTATATGAATACTAATTAGTCATTTTCTTTCTTCTTTGTAGCTGCTAAAACTGCAATACCTGCACCTGCTGCTGCAATTGCACCTGCCATAACAGCACTTGATGCACCTGTTGCAGGAGATTTTGAAGAAGAATTCTTCTTAGGCTCTGTAGCCTTTGTTGTGTCTTTTTCAGTTGCCTCTGTAGTATTATCTGCAAATTCAACAACTGCGTTTACAACAACTGAACCGTTGTTCCAAGAAGTGATAGCCTTCTGAGAAATGAATGTGATAGTCTGTGAACCGTCAGCGTTCAAAACCTTTGTATAATCTGTGCCTTCAGCAAGACCGAGTGCTGAAAGGTTATCTGTCCAGCTCTTGAAAGTGCCTTCACCGTTATAAGTGAAAGTAACCGACTTCTTAGTCTGAGCGTTTACGCTGTAAGTAACGCCCTGTCTTGCTTCACCGTTTACTGTAGTTTGAGCTTTGCCCTCTTGAAGAGTAGCTGCTGTAGGGCTGCTTACGTTAGCTGCCATAGCAGGAACGGTTACTGCAAACATAGATACAGCCATCATAGCTGCAATGACTAATGAAATGATTTTTTTCATAATTAATACACCTCAATCTAAATAATACAATTGTATCGGGATTTTAATCAATTATAACACTATCTTATCTAAAAGTAAAGCATTTTTTAAAATTTACTGTATAAAATTATATATACACAAGGTATTGCGATAAATGCTTTTTGTTTAGGATATATGTTGTATTTACATTAACTCTTTAAAAATAAAATTCATTGTGTTATACTGTTTATATTAACAAAGTCGAGGAAAATTTTATGCACGATAAATACAAAATCAGTATCAGAAAAAATTATGACTTATTGCTTGCACCGTTCATAACGGCGGCAATACTTCTTGCCTGTTTTATAATTGGAAAAATATATCCTTTCGGAAGCAATAATGTTGAATACTATGATATGGCGCAGGGAATTATACCTAATTTTTATCATATTTGGGATGCATTGCACACTAAGGATACGGCGCTTTGCTTTAATTGGTATTCGGGCTTAGGTGTTAACGATACGGCAAACGCTTCGCTGTCTGTATTTTGGATTGCGCTTCTTGTTTTGCCGAGGCGCCTTGTGGGAAAAGCGATGGGTCTTTATGTCATAATGACTTTTTCGCTTTCGGCTTTCACCTCTGCGATTTTTTTAAAAAAAGCAACTAAAGCTAAACCGTTTATGACAACTCTTTTGTCAATTTGTTATGCCTTTTGCGGCTTTTCCGTTATGTATTACACGAATGCATGGCAGGATACCGTTTTGCTTTTTCCTCTTTATATGCTCGCATGGTATGCGCTTATGAAAAAAGGCAAAATTTTGCCTTATGTATTAATGACGGTGCTTAATGTGCTTTGCGGATACTATGTTTTTATTTTGCTTGTTTTTTACGTTTTCTTTATGAGCTTTTTGTATATTAAAACAATAGACAATAAAGAAAACAGAAAAAGACGTGCCTTTGAACTCGGACTTTCAACCGTTTTGGGCTTTGGGTTATCCGGTGTTGTTCTTTTGCCTAAGCTTTCGCAAACTCTTTCAAGCGAAAGATTTTTGAGCGAAACGGGTTTTGATTTTTCACAAATCGTAAAACAGTATCTTGAAATCGTAAGAACTTATGTTTGCAAGAGTGACGATAAATGGGCAATGCTGTTTTGCGTTTCTTTACCGCTTGCCGTAATGATTTTGGGTATAATTAAAAACAGAAAAAACAAGAAAATCAATATCTTTTTTGTGCTTAATATTTTGCTTCTTGCCGTGCTTATCGTTTGCGAGGGTGCCAATGCGTTAATGCATTTCGGCGATTATAAATATTTTCCTATGAGAATGGGCTATGCGCTTGCATTTTCGTTTGTTTGGGCAGCAGGATATTATTCAAAATATTTAAAATTAAATAAGCTGAATTTTAACGAAAAAACAGGGAAAAACGCTTTGCTTGTTTTATTCAATTTTGTTTTGTTTGTTTGCCTTACGGTATTAACGTATTTTGTGCTTAAAAAGCTTGACGGCGCTTATGAATTTAAGTATTCCGTGCTTTATGCAATGCCTGTTTTGATATCAATTTATCTTGTTATTTTTTGCAGCAAAAACAAGGTGGTTGATTACAGAGCGGCGCTTTCGCTTGTACTTGCCGAAACGCTTGCTTTGAGTGTGATTTTTATTCCTTATTGGCAGACGGATATGCTTGAAAAAGAGCATAATCCTCAGTATATTTCAACGTCGCAGTCACTTGTCAAAAAGCTTGATATCGAAACTTCAAAAACAGACAGAATTAAAACCGTAGGCACTACTTTAAACTGCAATTACGGCACAATTATGCAAAGAGCAACGCTTGCCGATTGGACTCATCTTATTCCGTCCGATATTCAAAGTTCGCTTATTTCACTTGGCTACAGCAGTGAATACACACGCCTTCATGACAGCGGAGGAACTGCTTTTACTGATGCGATTTTGGGCATTAAAAATGTTCTTTCAGTTAAAAGCGAAAGCCCTGAGCTTTACGATAAAATTTCCAAGAAAAAAGGGTATAATTACTATAAGTGCAAATATACCTTGCCTTATGCAATGGCTGTTGATAAGAGCATTTTGGATATTAAGGTTGAAAATGCAAATTGGATGGAGCTTAACAATCAGCTTTATAAATCCTTTACCTCGACTGATGAAAATATAGTTGAAAACGGAAATCTTGCACTTAAATCAAAGACGGATGAAACGGAAATTTATACCTTTAAATCAAAAAGGGGCAATATTTCCTATTTTAAGCTTGACGGTGCGGGCGGAGTAAGGATTTACGTTGACGGTAAGACTTTAAGAATACCGTCGATTGACAGGGAAAAAGCAAAAAAGTATCCCGGCAGATTTAACAGAAATCTTATTTGCCTCGGCGATTTGGGGGATAAAGAGGTCGAAATAAGGCTTGAGCTTAAAGAGGGCAAGTATCAAGACAAAAAGAATTTTAGGAAAAATAATCTCGGCGACGATGATATAAGAAATAAAAATTTCGGCGTTGAAATTGGTCTTATGAGCCTTGAAAAGCTTCAAAAGGTTTGCGATATGTATAACAATTTTGGCGACGTTTCTGCTCAAAATTATTCGCTTGATATTAAGAATGTAAAGGCTGAAAACAAAGATAAAGTATTGCTGATTCCCTTGCAATATAACGGCTGTTGGAGTGCCGAAGTAAACGGCAAAAATGCCGAAGTCAGAAGTGTTATGTCGCTTTTGACTGCGGTTGAATTAAACGGCGAAAGCAATAATATTTCAATGAAATTTATTCCGACAGGCTTTAAAACCGGCATGATAATAAGTGTTGTAAGTGCCGTGCTTTTTGCTGTCGTTTTGATTCTTAGAAGAAAAGAAAGGCTTGCTCCAAAGGCGCTTTGCTCGTTTGTTTATGTGCTTTATTCATTGGCATTTTGCGTTGCAGGCGTTGCAATTTACATTATTCCTTTTGCTTTTTTGATTTATCACAAGCTTTTTTAAATGATTTGTAAAAGCGCCGAATATGCTCGATTTTTGCAGAACGAAAAATATTTTTGTTGCAAAGAGTATGTTGATATGTTAAACTGTAAATGGTTTATTATAATAATATGTCAGAATATATATTATTTTATTCGGCATAAACATAACGGAGGTTAAAAATGAAAGTAGTAATTCTTGCAGGCGGATACGGTACCCGCATCAGCGAAGAAAGCCAAAACAAGCCGAAGCCTATGATTGAGCTCGGTGGCTATCCTATCCTTTGGCATATTATGAAAACTTATTCCCATTACGGATATAACGAATTTGTAATTTGCGCAGGCTATAAGCAATATGCAATTAAAGAATATTTTGCTAACTATTTTCTTCATTGCTCAGATGTTACATTTGATTTTACCGCATCTAATAAAATGACTGTTCACAGCGAGCATGCAGAGCCTTGGAAGGTTACTGTTGTCGATACCGGCCTTGATACAATGACAGGCGGCAGAGTAAAGCGTATTCAGCCTTATATCGGCGATGAGCCTTTTATGCTTACTTACGGCGACGGCGTTGCAGACGTTGATATTAACAAGCTTGTTGAATTTCATAAGGAACACGGCCATATTGCAACTATGACTGCTGTTTCGGTAGGTCAGCGTTTTGGTTGCCTCGGCATTGAGGACGACCTTACCATTTCTTCGTTCAGAGAAAAGAGCGATATGGACGGCAGCCGCATCAATGCAGGCTTTATGGTGCTTGAACCTAAGATTTTCGATTTTATTGAGGGCGATTCAACAGTATTTGAAAAGGCTCCTCTTGAAACAGTTGCTTCTATGGGCGAGCTTGACGCATATATTCATAACGGTTTTTGGAAGCCTATGGATACTTTAAGAGAGAAGATGCAGCTTGAAGAAATGTGGGCAAACGGCACTGCTCCGTGGAAGGTTTGGTAAAAAATATGGATTTATCGTTTTATAAAGGAAAAAAAGTGCTTGTAACAGGTCATACGGGCTTTAAAGGCTCTTGGCTTTGCAAAATTCTTGTAAATGCCGGTGCAAATGTAGTAGGTTATTCAATTGACCCGCCTACAAATCCGAGTCTTTTTGAACTTTCGGGTATTAAAAAGGAAATGACGTCATATATTGCGGACATTCGTGACCTTGATAAGCTTAAAGAAGTTTTTGAAAAGGAGCAGCCGGAACTTGTGTTCCACCTTGCCGCTCAGCCGATTGTTCGTGACAGCTATAAAATGCCTGTTTACACTTATGAAACCAACGTAATGGGCACAGTAAATATTTGCGAGTGTGTAAGGCTTTTTGATTGCGTTAAGTCTTTCCTTAATATCACGACGGACAAGGTTTATGAAAATCAGGAAACTAACGTCGCTTTTACAGAGGATATGCCGCTTGACGGATATGACCCTTATTCAAACAGTAAATCTTGCTCTGAGCTTGTTACTCACAGCTATAAAAAGTCATTTTTTACCGATGGCCGTGTTGCTGTTTCTACTTCAAGGGCAGGTAATGTTATCGGCGGCGGTGACTTTGCAAATGACAGAATTATTCCCGACTGTGTAAGGGCGGTTGAAAAAGGCGATACTATTATTGTTCGTAATCCTAATTCGACAAGGCCTTATCAGCACGTGCTTGAGCCGCTTAAAATTTATCTTATGATAGTTGAGGCTCAATATAAAAATCACGAGCTCGAGGGATATTATAATGTAGGTCCTAATGATTGCGATTGCAGAACTACGGGTGAGCTTGTTACTCTTTTCTGCAAGCTTTGGGGCGACGGTGCAAGCTGGAAGGATGTAAGCGAGGCTAATGCGCCTCACGAGGCTAACTTTTTAAGGCTTGATACAACTAAGGTTAAAACAGTTTTCGGCTGGCAGCCACGCTGGAGCGTTGAAGAGGCAGTTGAAAAGATTGTTGAATGGACCAAAGTATATTTTGACGGCGGAGATATTTCCGCTATTATGGATAAACAAATTAATGAATTTTTTGAATTGGAGGACTGACTGAATGTTAGAAAATAAGACAGAGGAACAGGCAAAAGAAGAAATACTTGCAATGGTTGCGGAATACTGCGACAAATTTAAGGCAAAACCGCCATATAAAGAGGGCGACAGAATCCCTTATGCAAGCCGTGTGTTTGATAATAAAGAAATGACAAATCTTGTTGACTCGGCTCTTGAGTTTTGGCTTACAGCCGGCAGATATTGCGATAAGTTTGAAAAGGACTTCGGCAAATATCTCGGCGTTAAATATGTTTCACTTGTAAACTCAGGCTCATCTGCAAACCTTCTTGCTTTTGCAACGCTTACTTCGCCGCTTCTCGGTGACAGAAGAGTAAACAGAGGCGATGAGGTTATTACTGTAGCAGCAGGATTCCCTACAACTGTAGCTCCTATTATTCAGTACGGCGCAGTTCCTGTATTTGTTGATTTAACAATTCCGCAGTATAATATCGACGCTTCACAGCTTGAAGCAGCACTCAGCGATAAAACCAAGGCAGTTATGATTGCTCATACACTCGGCAATCCTTTTGACCTTCAGGCTGTTAAGGATTTTTGTACTAAGCATAACCTTTGGCTTATTGAGGATAACTGCGATGCACTCGGCAGTAAATATGTAATTGACGGCGAGGAAAAATTCACCGGTACAATCGGAGATATCGGCACATCAAGTTTCTATCCTCCGCACCATATGACAATGGGTGAGGGCGGTGCTGTTTATACTAACGACCCGCTTCTTAACAAGATTGCACGCTCAATGCGTGATTGGGGACGTGATTGTGTTTGCCCGTCAGGTATGGACAACCTTTGCGGTCATCGTTTTGATAAGCAATACGGTGAGCTTCCTCTCGGCTATGACCATAAGTATGTATATTCACACTTTGGATTTAACCTTAAGGCAACTGAAATGCAGGCGGCAGTAGGCTGCGCTCAGCTTGAAAAATTCCCTTCATTTGTTGAAAGAAGACGCCATAATTTTGACAGACTTCATAAGGCTCTTGAAGCTGTATCCGACAAGCTTATTCTTCCTGTTCCTGCCCAAAACAGCACTCCTTCATGGTTCGGTTTCCTTATCACTTGTAAAGAGGGCACCTCTAAAAATACAGTAGTTCAGTATTGCGAGGACCATGGCGTTCAAACAAGAATGCTTTTCGCCGGCAATATTACAAAGCAGCCTGTATTTGACGAAATGAGAAAGTCGGGTAAGGGTTACAGAGTAATCGGCGACCTTTCGGTTACAGACAGCATTATGAACAATACCTTCTGGATTGGTGTATATCCGGGAATGACTGACGAAATGATTGATTATATGGCTAAAACAATTATTGAGGCAGTAAATCTTTAATTTAAATGTTTTTAAGCAAGGCTTTGCCCTCTTTATTTTTAAAATTTTGAGGGTAAGGCTTGCTTTTGTGAATGGAGATTTTATTTAATTTCTTATCGCCATAATAAATAATGACATAAGGGAGAATTTATATAATGAAAATTAAAGTTGCAAATTATATTTCGCAGTTTCTTGTTGACCACGGCGTAACCGACGCTTTTTCGGTTGTCGGCGGCGGTGCAATGCATTTGAATGATGCTTTCGGCCATCAGGAAGGCTTGCACACCACATACAATCATCACGAGCAGGCTTGCGCAATTGCCGCAGAGGCTTATGCAAGGCTTGAAAATAAAATTGCGCTTGTTTGCGTAACATCGGGCCCCGGCGGAATTAACGCTCTTACCGGTGTTTGCGGCGGTTGGCTTGATTCAATTCCTATGTTTATAGTTTCGGGTCAGGTAAAATATACAACTACTTCCCGCTATGCTAAAACTTTAAATCCTGAAATTAACCTGCGTTCGCTCGGCGACCAGGAGTATGATATAGTTAAATCTGTTGAGCCTATGACTAAGTATGCGGTTATGATTGAAGACCCTATGGATATCCGCTATGCTTGCGAAAAGGCTTGGCACCTTGCAACAACAGGCAGACCGGGCCCTGTTTGGCTTGATGTTCCTGTTGATATTCAGGGTACTGTTATTGAAACAGATGACCTTGTTAAAACTTACAATGCATCAGAGGATGACGCTCTTCTTCCGCCGCACGTGGCTGACAGCGAGGTTGAGTATGTTCTTGATGAGATAAGAAAAGCCGAAAGACCGGTTATTTATGCCGGCGGCGGTATTCGTCTTTCAGGCGGATATAACGAATTTAAAAAAGCAATCAGAAAGCTCAATGTTCCGGTTGTAACATATTGGAACAGTGTTGACCTTATTGAAAATGACGACGAGCTTTATGTCGGCAGGGGCGGCAATATGGGTGACCGTCCCGGCAACTTTGCTGTGCAAAATTCAGACCTTGTTATCGCTATCGGCACAAGAATTTCTATTCGTCAGGTCGGCTACGGCTATGATACCTGGGCAAGAGAAGCTAAGGTTATTATGGTTGATATTGATAAATCGGAAATGATGAAGCATACTCTCCACGTTGATAAGGCTGTTTGGGCAGATGCTAAAGATTTTCTTGAAAAAGTTAATGAAATTGCTGAAGATAAAGTATTTACTAATCAAAAATGGCTTGATATTTGCCAAAATTGGAAGCATAAATATCCTGTAACTCTTGACAGGCATTGGAATAACGGCGGTGAATTTGCAAATGTATTTGCATTTATTAAGTATTTGAGTGACCAACTTCCTGAGGAAAGTTATACTGCAGTATCAAACGGCGCTTGTTGCGTGGTAGGCCACCAAAACTATACTATGAAAAGCGGCACAAGATTTATTATTAACAGTGCAATTGCAAGTATGGGATATGGCTTGCCTGCCGCTATCGGTCTTTGTGTTGCCGACGGAAGAAAAGATACAATATGCCTTGAGGGCGACGGCTCTATTATGATGAATCTTCAAGAGCTTCAGACTGTTGTTACAAACAATCTTCCGATTAAGCTTTTCCTTATTAATAATCAGGGCTATCATTCAATCAGGCTTACTCAAAATAACATTTTTTCAGAGCATACTAAAGTCGGTATTGGTCCTGAATCGCACGACCTTTCATTCCCTGAATTTTCAAAGATTGCCGAGGCTTTCGGCTTCCCTTATTACAGCGCTCATAATAATGACGATATGAAAAAAGTTGTTGATGAAGTGCTTGCAAAACCGGGATTTGCATTTTGCGAAATATTTACGGATACAATTCAGGTTTGGGAGCCTAAGAGCAGCGCAAGAAGGCTTGACGACGGAACGATTGTAAGCCCTCCGCTTGAGGACCTTGCACCGTTCTTACCACGTGAGGAACTCAGGGAAAATCTTTATATTAAGCCTCTTGATGATGAATAAAAAACGGTAGGGAATTTTTATGTTAATTAAAATTGCGGCGTGGTGCTGGCATATAATCAGAGTGATTATGGATTGGTGCCGCAGAGTATTTACTAAAATTACAAAGGTTGAAATTAAGGATGACGTTTGGAACGGTTTTGTTCAGTTCGTTAAATTCGGGCTTGTCGGCCTTTCAAATACCGTCATTTCGTATGCAACCTATTATATTCTTGTCCCTTTCCACGTTAATAAATATGTGGCAAGTGTAATCGGTTTTATTTTGAGCGTGGCTAATGCGTTTTATTGGAACAACAGCTACGTTTTCAAAAAGGAGGATCAGGAGCAGCGCTCGCCTTTGCAGGCTTTTATCAAGCTTTTCCTCTCGTATGCGGGAACGGGCTTGGTGCTTCATAATATTCTCCTTTGGTTCTTTACTTCGATTTGCCATATAAGCGATTATGTCGCTCCTGTTCTTAATCTTTTGATTACAATTCCGCTTAACTTCGTGCTTAATAAATTTTGGGCATTCAGAGCTAAGAAAAAGGAAGAAAAGGATATGTAAATATGGAAAGCAAAATCAGAAAAACACTGGTTAATGTATATTCCCTCGTATTGTCAATTTTTGTGTGTTTTATTGTTGGTGTCGCTTTGTCAAAAATACCTGACAAGGTTGATATGCAAGCACTTGAGAATTTAATGCTCAGTGGTGCTTTTAAGCAATGCCGCCCGGAAAGAGCGGAAACACTGCAATATATGATTTTAACGGTTTTGTTTCCTGTACTTTATATGGTATTTATTCCGTTAATAAAAAAACGTTCTGACAACAGTTTGTTTTTTAGTCAAAAAATGCTTAATCTTATAAATTTCGCAATATTTTTGACGTTAGCGTTTTTGGTATTGATAATTCTGTTGTATTCAGATACATCCTATTCGTCAATATCATTAAATCTTTTTTGCGGCAATTTGGCAATTGCAATGATTATATCATTAGTTGTATCAGTTGTTTTTATATTAATTGGCAGTAGAAATAAGAAAAATGTAGGATGCTTATATTTTTTGCTTGCCTTGGCGTTTATTGCTTATGTTTTTGCAAAGTTGATTTCAAAAAATTACGCTTCATCAAACCGTGACTATTTGGTTCATCATTACTATGCTTGGTGGTATCCTATTTATAACGTTTTTAGTTCAAAAACAATCGGCGTCGATTTTAACAGTATTTATGGATTTTATCCTTATATCGCCGTTGCTTTTTTAAAAATCATCGGTGGCGTAACACAGGCGAATATGTCTTTAATGATTGCAATTGCCTTGTGTGTTATGAGTTTTGAAATTTTTTCTTTTTCCTATGTGTTTATTCAAAACAAAACCATTGCTTTTTTGATGTCACTTTCTGCCTGTACGTTGGGACCGCTAAATCTGCTTTATTGCGGCAATTATTATTTTCAATATTTCCCGCTTCGCTCTTTTTTCCCGATATCTCTATTGTTTTTAATTTCTATTCATTACGCTACAAAAAGCAGAAAAGCAAAACATATAATAGCTGCAGTTGCGTGGGCTTCAATTGCTCTTGCCTTGTTTTGTAATTTTGAAAGCGGAATAATATGTATTATCGTTTTTGCAGGATATGTTATTTTGCAAAAAGCGTATTTGTATACGTTCGGCGACCCGAAAATATGGAAAACAATTTTTGCGCAAATTTTTTGTGCAATTGTTTCAATTTTAATTTTTATTTGTACGGTACAATTAATTACTTATTTGAGAAGTGGTCAAGCACTTGGCATTAATGAATTGTTTTTTGGAATATTGGCATTTGAGGGCACAGGGTTCTATATGTTGCCTATTTCATTCGGATTGTGGATTGTTTATATTATCGTGCTTGTTTATGCTCTGTATTCCGCCTTGCCTAAATTGAAAAGTGAAAGAGTGGGCGAAAAACAAATTGCCGATACACGTATTTCGACCGCACTGTTTGTGCTTGCAATTTATGGATTTTGCGCTTTTTCGTATTTTGTAGGGCGCAGTTATTCAACTAATATTTACACGCTTTTGTTTATTACGTGTTTGATATGTGCTGTTGCGGCAGATGATTTTTTAGCCAGAAACCGAACCTCATTTACTCAAAAAAAAGAAAAGCGTAATGATAGATTTATGTTGTATATTAAATTGCTTTGCTGTTTTTTAGTTATTTCTTTTTGCGTAGCAAATCCTGTAATGGTAATCGGTGATAATGTTTTAAGCGGTTCAAATTCTTCGTTTGATTTAAAATGGGTTGGAAACAGCGACAATGAGAATCATAATGACATAGATGAAGTTGCATATAACATCAATGATTGGGCAACAAATGAAAATAATGGAGAAAATCCTCGTCTCTTTATTTATTGGGCCGCTTTTGTTAATGAAATCAATCATGAAAAAACTAATTATTCAGCGTGCGAGCAAATAGATTGGTTTTATAAATCAAATGCTCATTCCTATATAGATTCAATGAACAGTGATACATCAAGTGCTTTCGTTATAGATAATAAAGCCGTGGATATTTTGACTGAAAATATGAATTCTGATTATCAAAATGCGTTGAAAAAATATACATTGGTTAAAACGTTTGTAACTGACACAAAAGTTGGTGAAAATCATACGAAACAATTATATTACATTTATGTTCCGTCACAGGAGTGATACAATTATGAAAAAAGCTATTGTCACTGGTGCAACCGGCGCTGTCGGTACGGCACTTGTTAATAAACTTATAAGTAAGGGGGTTGAAACCCTTGTCCTTGTTCGCAAGGGCGGCAGGGTTAATAAAATTCCTTCAAACCCTCTTGTTAAAATTGCATATTGCTCGCTTGATGAAATGGCAGATTTTCAAAATGAAAATGATGAAAAATATGATGCTTTCTTTCATCTTGCGTGGGCAGGCCCTTACGGTAAGGATAGGGACAATATGTTCTTGCAATCTAATAATATTAAAAACGAGCTTGAAGCGGTTAAGCTTGCTAAAAGATTTGGCTGTGATGTTTTCGTAGGCGCAGGCAGTCAGGCTGAAAACGGCAGGCTTGAAAACGGGCAAAAGGTTGCTCCCGATTCTCCTACCAATCCTAATAACGGCTACGGCATTGCTAAACTTGCAGCAGGCAAAATGAGCAGGATTCTTTGCTCTCAGCTCGGTATAAGGCATATTTGGTGCAGAATTTTGTCTGCTTATGGCCCCGGTGACGGTGCGCATACTATGGTTATGAGTACGATTATCAAATTTTTAAACGGTGAGGATTGCGACTTTACCCCCGGCGAGCAGCAGTGGGATTTCCTTTATAACGGCGATATCGCAAACGCATTTTTCCTTGCCGCCGAAAAGGGCAAAGACGGCGCAATTTATACCGTCGGCTCTGGCAAAACAAGAAGTCTTAAGGATTATATAACCGATATTCGTGATATTGCCTGCCCAAGCGCTAAATGTAATTTCGGCGCAGTTGACTATTTTCCTAATCAGGTAATGTATCTTTGCGCAGATATTGACGATTTGAAAAGAGATACCGGCTTTGAGCCTAAAGTCGATTTCAAAACAGGAATAAAAAATACTGTTGAATGGTATAAGGAACAAAATAATGGCTGATTTAATATTAATACCTGTTTTAGCGCTCCTTTTTGTCGGTGCAAAAAGATATGATAATGGCTTTAATAAGAATTATTTAAGTAAAGATAATACGTTGGCATTAAAAGGTGCGTGCGCTTTGAGTATTGTATTGCTTCATATCGGCGGAGTTACTCAAGCAAAATTACTGCCTGAAATAACAGCGTTTGCTGTATCTGTATTTTTCTTTTTGTCAGGTTATGGAATGATTACCGCTTTAAAAAATAAGGGCGACAGTTATTTGAATAAATTTATTCAAAGGCATACAATAAAATTAGCTATACCGTATTTTGTTGCGGCGCTGATTTATGTAATCTATTTTAGATATGCACAAGGTAATCTTGGCTTTAAATATTATGATGAATACAAAGTTTCGTTTAAAGGGATTGTGTCAGCATTTTTTGAGCATGGTTATACAATTGTAGTTAATTCTTGGTTTGTTATTGTTTTATTTGTTTTTTATTTGTTCTTTTATATCAGCTTTAAGAAATGTAAAAACATTGAAGAAGGTATAGGCTTTTTCAGTTTGCTTGTGATTGCTTTTACAGTTCTTATGTTTTATCTTGCACAATTTAAAGGTTGGTATACTGCTTGGTATATGCAAAATTTTTCAATAATAGTCGGCACACTTTACGGATATAAGAAAGAACTGATAGATAAAGTTATTAAATCACATAAAGGTATAGTTGTGTCGGTATTAGGAGTTATATTGTTTTCGCTTCTTGCGGCATTCGGTGTTTTGAAATATAATACGGATATCGGCGGACATATAAATACTGCCGAGTATTGTGTTCTTACGTGTATTATTCCTATATGCGTTGCGGTTGCTTATTCGTCAATTCAAATTGGCTGTAAAAAAATCTGGGGGGGTATAGGAAAGGTTTCATTTGAACTTTACCTTATTCACGGATTGTTTTATTATATGTTCCAAATGGGACGATTAAAAATTGAAAATAAATTAGTATTTTGTATTTGTGTAATCGCCGCTTCTCTTGTGGCTTCATTTATACTCAATATTATTAATAAATATTTAGTTAAATTGCTTCAAAAACTCTTTAGATGTTAAAAGGAGAAAGAATATGAAAAAAATAGGAATTATGATTCCTTGCTACAACGAGCAGGAAAATATTGTTCAAATTTGCAATGCCGTTGTTAAGGAAATTACCGAGGAGCTTCCTCAGTATGATTATGAAATACTTATTATGGATAACTGCTCTACGGATAATACCCGTCCGCTGATTAGGGAAATTTGCAAAAAAAATCCGAAAATCAAGGCTATTTTGAATGCTAAAAACTTCGGTCAGTTCAATTCCCCTTATTATGGAATGCTCCACGTTGACGGCGATTGCGTAATTCCTATTTGCGCCGATTTCCAAGACCCTGTTGAGATGATTCCGCAATTTGTTCACGAATGGGAAAACGGATATAAAATTGTTTGTGCAATCAAATCGTCAAGTAAAGAAAATAAGCTTATGTATTGGGCAAGAAGTTGCTACTATAAGATGATTAAAAAAATGTCATCGGTTGAACAGATTGAGCATTTTACAGGCTTTGCCCTTTATGACAGAGATTTTATCAATGTGCTTAAAAATCTTAATGACCCGACTCCGTTTATTCGTGGAATTGTTGCCGAGCTTGGATTTAAGAGAAAGGATATCGAGTTTGAACAGCCAAAGCGTAAGGCAGGCAAAACTCATAACAATTTCTATTCTCTTTATGATGCGGCAATGCTTTCATTTACTTCTTATACTAAAATGGGGCTTAGAATTGCAACGTTTGCCGGTTTCGGAATCGGTATTTTAAGCTTTTTAATCGGAATTGTTTATCTTATTATGAAGCTTATTTGGTGGGACAGATTCCCCGGCGGTACTGCTCCTGCAATTATTTGCTCAATGTTTATCGGCGGTATTCAACTTTTCTTCCTCGGTTTCCTCGGTGAATACATTATGAGTATGAACGCAAGAATTATGAACCGACCTCTTGTTGTTGAAGAGGAAAGAATTAATTTTGACGAAAATAAGGACAAAAAGGAATTAAGTGATGAATCAAAAGATTAAAAGAAGTATTAAAGAAATAGATATAAAAAGTAAAATATACTATATTGGTGTTATTTTACTTGCATTGGCGGCTGTTATAGCAGGTATAGTTACCAAAGGCGAAACCGTAAAAAATGTTCTTTTCAATCACGATGACGTTTTTATGGATTTCTTCAACAGCGTTAATAACTGCGGCTTTGCTTATGACGCTTATGATGAATTCGGCGTTATTTATCCTCCGCTTGTTGTGCTTTTTTATAAAGCAATTTCGCTTTTGTTCCCTGCTAAGCTTGCTGCACAGGAAATAAAGGCATCCTCGCTCGGTATGATTATTTTTACAATTTATACCGTTGCGTGCGTTATGCTTTTGATTAAATGCATAAAAAAATACAAAATCGGCAATGGGCTTGATAAATTTTTATTCGCCGTGTCAATGTTTTTAAGTGTGCCTATGATTTTTCTCTTGGAAAGAGGCAACATTTTAATCCTTGTAATAAGCTTGCTTTTTGTTTTTCTTTACGGATATGACAGCGAAAAGGCTTCGACAAGGCATTTGGCATATATTTGCTTGGCTATTGCGGTTTCAATTAAGCTTTACCCTGTAGTATTCGGTCTTTTGCTTTTGAGAAAGAAAAAGAATTTTAAAAATATTGCTTGGTGCGTATTTTACGGCATAATATTTTTCTTTGTTCCGTTTATTTTTATCGGCGGATTTTCACAGTTATTTGTATTAATTAAAAATATTCTTTATACTTCTTCCATGTTCGGCAACAAGGGATATGGCTTTAAGGTTAATATAACAAACACCTTTGCAATGTTCGGCGATTTGCTTCATCACAGTTATATTTTTGAATCAATCGGTAATGCCGTAATGATTTCGGCTGTAATAATCGGTGTATTATTAATACTTTTCGGAAAATTCAACAGCAATTGGAAGCTTTATGCAATTATTTCTCTTTTCTTGGTAATGGTACCGGGCTTCAGCTACGTTTATTCAATTGCTTATATGCTCATTCCTCTTGTAGCATTTTTGAATGAAAAGAAAACAAGAAAATCAGATTATATATATCTTTTGTTATTCATTCTGCAATTCGGTTTATTTATTGCAAAAAAGGACGAACTTTTCTCTCAATTTGAAGGTTCGGAGCTTGCGCTTAATATAACAACCTTGATTGAAAGCGTTGTTTTGCTTTTGATGATGGCAATGCTTTATCTTGACGGCATTATCACAACGTTTAAAAGCTATAAGGGCAAGAAGATTTTGCACATTCCCACAAAGGCTGTTGCAAGCGTTGCAATGGCAGGAATTGTGTTTGTTTGCTGTGTATTTTCGGTTTACTATACCCCCACAAAATCAGGTTTTTCAATAACCTCTGTTGATTGTTTCCAAGTAGATGAGGATAATCAGAAAGACAAAAAAACATTAGAAGATTTTTATGAATTTGCAAAAAAGAATTTTAATAATCAAAAGGTTTTGGCATTCCCTAAAATTGATTTAACAACTAAGCTTTCTGATATTGCCTCCAATGTTTCATATTATGATATTTCATATTATGACAACAGCGTTAAAACTCAAAAGGGCATTGAAAAGTGCAAAGCTGAATATATTGTTATTTATAATGCAATGAAGGCGGATATCAACAATACAGATAAGCAATTAGCTAAAAATGAAAAAAATCAATACTTGCAAATGTATAGACAAATCAGCAAATATTGCTGGTCAAAGGGATATAACGAACTTAAAACCTTTACCGTAAATGACGATATTGATATTACCGTATGGCAGCGTGGTAACGGCAAAAACAAGAAAGAATGGACAAGCGGCGGAAAGGGAACAAGAGATAATCCTTATTTGATTTCAACTGCCGAACAGCTTAATAATTTTTCAAAGTTTGTCAACGCAGGTGCAAGATTTAAAAATAAATATATTATGCTTACCAATGATATCGATATGAAGGATATCAAGGACTTTAAGCCGATAGGCTATGAGCGCAACAACAATTATTTTAAGGGTGTTTTTGACGGAAACGGATATTCAATTAAAAATCTAAATATAGTTGTAGAAAACTATAAAGATGTTTTTGATGATGACATTAAAAATGACGTTGCGCTTTTCGGTAAACTTTGCGGAAAAATCGTAAACTTAACAGTTGAAAATTCTACGTTTAAGGGCTTTTGTGCAGCAGTATTTGCAAGGTCTTGCAGTAACAGCAACAATGCAATAATCAATTGTATTTCTAAAAACAATACAATTATCGGCACACGTTGCGGAGAAATAGTTGACGACTATTGCGGCTCTATCAGAAGTGTGCTTGCAATTAATAATAAGTGCACAAGCAAGGGATATAAGAATGTTGTGGCATATACCGATACTAACAACAATATTGAATCTTGCTACACGGATACATTATATAAGAAAGACAATTATCGCTATTTGCCTTATGATGTAATGACTAATCAAGCTTTTGTGGACAGTCTTAACGATTCTGCAAATCAATATAATGACAAGATTCATTTGGAATACACATCGCTTATTCATAAGATTTATTATAACAAAGGCAAAACCTCAAAGGATATTGATAAAATTAAGTATCCTGACCCGTCTGTAAAGCTCAGCCAATGGGTATTAAACGGCGGTCAGCTTGCTTTAACACATAATAAGTAATAACGGAGGACAGTTATGAAAAGAATTTTGACATACGGCACTTTTGATTTGCTCCACTACGGTCACATTCGTCTTTTAAAAAGGGCAAAGGCAATGGGCGATTATCTCATTGTTGCACTTTCCACCGATGAATTTAACGCCGGCAAGGGCAAAAAAGCGTATCACACATACGAAACAAGAAAGAAAATGCTTGAAGCAATCAGATATGTTGACCTTGTAATTCCTGAGGAAAGCTGGGAGCAGAAGATTAACGACGTCAAGGAATATCACGTTGATACTGTTGTTATGGGCGGCGACTGGGCAGGAAGCGACAAGTTTGATTATCTTAAGGATTATTGCGAGCTTGTATTTCTTGACAGAACACCGGGTGTTTCAACCACCCAAATTAAAAAGGACCTTGGGCTTCAGGAGGCGGTAAGCGGAATTGACCAGCTTCCCGGCGAGCCGGAGGAATAATTTATGATAAAAAAGCTTTATAAAAAATACGAAGAAGTAATTTTGTACGTTGTTTTCGGCGTACTTACAACTCTTGTAAATTTTGTTTCATTTTGGGTATTTAATAAAATTTTAGGTGAAAAATTTTATTTGGTAAGCAATGTAATTGCTTGGTTTATTTCTGTTGTTTTTGCCTATGTTACAAATAAGCTTTGGGTTTTCGAGTCGAAAAGTTGGGCTTTTAAGATTTTGTTAAAAGAAGTGCCTGAGTTTTTTGCGGCAAGGCTTTTCAGCCTTGGTGTTGAAGAAGGCGGCTTGTGGCTTTTTGTTGATATATTCGGATTTGACAGGTATTCGTTTACCGTGTTCAATTTTGAAGTAACAGGAAAGCTTATTGCAAAAGTATTGCTTGCAGTAATAGTTGTTATTTTAAATTATTTTTTCAGTAAGTTTATCATTTTCGCCACAAAGGGCAAGAAAAAGGATAAAAAAGAATGATTTTTTAGGTTGCGAAGAAGTAGCCAGAATTGGATTTTTTAGTGAGAGGAGCTGTACGTGGGTACTGCCCTCTCGCTAAAAATTCAAAGTGCCCAACGTTTTGTCGCCGTATCCTTTAGGATATTAAGACAAAACGTTCAAATGTTATTGATATAAAAAACAAAGGAATTAGAAAAACGTAGATAAATACGTATTTCTAATTCCTTTTCTGTTTCGGCACGGTTATGGCTGCTTATTCACGACCTTATATATGGTCTTTATATGTTTCAGCGGTAATTATTCCGTCATTGACGTGCAACTTGCAAATTCTTGCGTTTCGCCTGTCACCTGCAAGTCCGTCGTCCTCAATATCCCTTGCGTGATAAATCGCATACCATTGACCTTTGTATTTAATCATTGAATGATGGCCCGTGCCTTCTTCAAATTCATTTGCCTTCATAACAGGATGATATGTGTTTTCGTCGGGATATTTTTCAAACTTAATCTTAGTAAGGTCGGTTTCGTCCGTCTTTGCCCTTGCATATCCGATATAATAAGTAGGCTGTAAATAGCAATTGCCCGAATACATAAGATACTGCCAATCGCCCTCTTTAAAATAGAAAGCACCCTCGATTGTGTGCCAATTTTCGCCCTTTTTATATCTGTCACGCATATAGATATCCTCGTCAAGGGTAGGTGTCAGCATTGTAACAGGCTTGCCCTCTGCCTTTTCCGGGGTCAAAAGGCGGTCGCAAACAATATATGTACCAGGTCTTTCACCCTCAAAGGTGTTGGTTGAATAAAAAATAAACAAGCCGTTTTCATTTTTAACAACGTGCGAGTCGATTGAAAATGGGTGCAAAAGCTGTTTTGCGTTTTCAAAAGGACCAAGCGGACTTTTTGATGATGAAACGTGCATAGCCTGATGGTGACCGCCTTGGTCAGGCTCGTCGTCAAAAAATTCAAACGAGCAGTAAAGATAATAAGTGCCATCGATTTCAATCACACTCGGCGCCCAAAAATCGTGAACGCCCTTGCCCTCATAAGTAAAAACTCTGCCGTAAAAATTCCATTTACCGAAAAGGTCATCGGCAAAATATGCGTAAATTCCGTCGCTTCCTGTGGTGTAGATATAGAATTTTCCGTTTGCCTCAAAAATGAACGGGTCTGCCTGACCGATATAATTTTCTTTGTTTATTTCAAGTAAGATCGGAAGAGC
>ERZ1106929.1107-NODE-1107-length-25414-cov-38.294728_pt1 | contig 25414 bp, 18 predicted proteins | sample MGYA00403662_ERZ1106929 | MGnify/ENA primary metagenome ERZ1106929 (study PRJEB35170, sample SAMEA104062442) | human gut metagenome | biome: human gut; feature: human-associated habitat; material: faeces | place: Denmark | collected 2013-02-20 ... | reverse complement strand
GGTACTGCGGTTTTCCCGTGGGAGAGTAGGTAGCCGCCTCTTCAAGGTCAGATCGAAAGGTCTGACCTTTTTTTGTGCTTGTAATTTTGCTGTCAGCTTCTGAAAAACGATCGCTGACCCTTCGGGGCGGGACGAAGCCGCTGTTACAGGCAAGGCTCTGCCTGCCGATCTGTTTGAGGGGGCGTATCTGGGCGGCATATGGGGGCGGTCCTTGTTGGCCTGTTGAGGGACTAGGCTGCCCGATTTGGCGAATATGGCGTAATTAGCGGGAATGTCGCAAAGCCTTTTATTCGATTTTAAAAGAATGGGTGAGGACCGCTTGGCCCTCACCCCATCAGAACTCTCTGTTCAGAATTTGTGAACGGCCCTTACGAAGCGTTCGGCGAATTTCTCTGTTCCTTTTGTGTAGCTTTTGAAGGGTGCATTGGTAAAGACCAATATATGCGCCCTCTTCGCATCTGCTTCCGTCGAATTCCAATAGTCGCGCATACGGCCGAGTTCCGGCTGGCCGTATTCCGCAAGCCGTAAATTCAGGTTTTCTATGGCCTCTTTATGCTCCTTATACGAGTAAGCCGGATTACTTCTCCCGAAATTCCATATGGACTCCAGTTCTTTTTGTGCCGGAAGATACCAGCCCGGACCGAGGTCCTTGCACCACGAAAATGCAGGCAGGTTCGACCACAATAAGTCCGTGTTTGCGATTAATTCCCGTATGGCCAGCATATTTTTCCATCCGTCTTCGATATCGGTGCAGCCGCTCGCAAAGCCTTTTTCTTTCAATGGGTTTTTGTTAATAAAACCCCATGCTGCTTTTCCTTCCACGAGCGACAGGAGCAGTCCGTGCCTGCCATCTTCTGAGACCCGGATGACAATGCCCCGGATACCGCCCTCATCGAACAGCTCTCCGAGCGAATAGCTGCGGGAAACGGGTGGGTAGGGATAGCTCGCGGCGACAGCCTGCGGTTTTTCATCTGCGAAAAGATCCTTGGTGCCGTTTTCATAGGTGATCGAGAACACTTCGCTGCGTCTTATGGAATAGGTGACGCCCTCGGTATGCGTGAATTTCCTGTATTTGACGTCGGTGTCGGTAATCTCTTTCACGACGGCTTCGATCTGCTCGGCATTTCGTTTCAGGATGATATCCTGTGCTGCCGAACTTGCTCCGATCAGACAGCATACGATGAATGACAGTAACTGTTTCATGGCTTAAAAGCGATATGCTATCCGGAGTTTGACACCTACCATCCGATTGCTTTCGGATATATCAAGCGTACTATTGAAGTTCATGAAGATTGCCGCGCCGAGATCGAAATGCCGCGTGGCCCATCCGGCGCCCATCTCGATACCGACGGCCGTATTCGTCACTGTTTTCAGGTCGGCGCCTGACGCTTCGGATTTGACCGGGATTCCGAATTTGAACCCTGCAAAGCAATTCCAGCGGCCGCGCGGCCGATAGACGTAATACAAATCTATATTCATGCAGTTCAGGTCAAAATCCTCTTCGAACATATACATGTCGTAGCTGATTCCCGCACCCGCACCGTGCGGACTCATTTTGTCGAACATATACTCGGCAATCACTCCGGCCGAGCAGACGGGGCCCGATATATTTCCGCTTTTGGACGTTATTGCCGCATATCCGAATTCGGCACGCGGTCCGATATAGAAATGTTTGTCTCGAAGCGGCTCCTTCGTCCTCTTTACGCTCCGGTTGATCTGTGCGTAATTTTCATTCGCAGCCGCAGGAGCTGTTGTGCTGCTCTCCGTCCCGGTCGTTTCCGCAGCCGTGGCCGGTGAGACTGCCGGGGCGTCCAGCGGCGTTACGACCTCGCGGGTTCCGTCTTCGAATCGGATAAGGAAAACTTCTGATGCCGGGAGAGTGTAGAGCGGTCCCTGCGCATTTTCATATTTCCGGTACTTGATTTGCGTGTCGCCTATTTCGGCGACTTTCGCTGCGATTTCTTCGCCGTTACATTTGGTGATGATGTCCTGTGCTGAAAGCTGTAAGACGCCTGTCAGGATTGCCGGAAGGCAGAAATAAATTTTTTTCATGTTTCTTGCTGGTATTGAAGTGCCAGTCCCTCGGCGGTTTCATTGTGCTGGACATATAAAAAACGTGGGACTACACTTTTATTTGCATCTTGCGGTCTTAGGATACCTTGGTAGTCAAATAAAACAGTATAGCCCACGCAGTAACGTGAGCGTCCGTTTTATTCACAACTACCGTTTGAAGTGTCCTAAGTTTCAAGATGTATGAATAAAAGCTGGCGCTTTTTATATGTATGTACCGGCGCTTTTAGTGCGGATCGGCACGTGTAAATCTGGTAAACAGAAAAAATTGTGCAATTATCTCTCCATAGGCATCAGTTTTTTGTCTTGTATGCAAATATAGAAAAATAATTTCTAATTTTCGTTGAACATGCGTTTTATGTCGCGCCACTCCCCGTCGTTGGGGGCCGGTTCGATGCCCAGCAGCCGGCAGAGGATAAGATACATATTCTGGTTCTGGAACGATCGCTGTCGGTAGCCCTTGCGGAAGGCGGGGCCGGAGCCGTAAAATACCATGTGCATATCCCGGTCGCGGTTGTTGAAGCCGTGCGTGCCGCGCTTGCGTACGGGACGCTCCTGCGGGGCGTAGTCGAGCGTCCAGCCCGTTTCGGGAATGACGATGACGTTCGTCAGGCGGGTGGGGTGGGTGCCGTAGTGGAACCGGCGGGGCATCCGCTCGCGCCGCCATGCCTTCATATGGCCCGTGCGGCGCAGTGTGCGCACGGCTTGGTCCGCATACTCTTCCTTGACTTCGAGACCGAACGGCGTGCCGGGAACGACGCGCACGACCTGCGCCGTGTCGAGCAGCGGCAGCAGGTTGATGTAGCGGTCGGGCGAAAGCTCGGCCATGCCGTGGTCGGCCGTGACGATGAAGTTGATGCGGTCGAAGACGGGCGAGCGGCGTATCTCGCGGAAGAAGTAGCGGAGCACCGAGTCGATATGCTCGGCGCGGCCCACGGCTTCGGGCGATTCGGGACCGTAGGTGTGCATCGCGGCGTCGGGTTCTTCGAAGTACCACATCACCAGCTGCGGGATCTCCGCTTCGGGGCGCGTCATGGCGTCGATCACCCAGTCGGCGCGCTGGTAGTAGTCCGGTTTGGACGAGTAGCGGGTCCAGACGGTCGCCTGACGGCCGCCGATCGGGACTTCGCTGCCCGGCCACATGAAGATGTTGGCCGTAAGCCCCTGCCGTTCCGCCGTATTCCAGATCGGCTCTCCGCCCCAGAATCCCGGTGTGCGGACGTCCAGCGAGTCGAAAACCGAGAGCCGGCGTCCCTGCGTGCGGTCGTAGAAGCCGTTGTTCACGACCCCGTGGTGGTCGGGGTGCAGGCCCGTGGCCATGGCGTAATGGCTCGGAAAGGTGTTCGAGGGATAGACTGGGTAGATTTCGGCATAGGTGCCGACGCGGGCGAGCGAATCGAGCGTCGGCGTGTGGCTGCGGCCTGCGAGGTCCCAGCGGAATGCGTCCATCGAAAGAATGACGGCGTATTGTTTCTCCTGCGGAGCGGTTGCGACGGCGCTCCTGCGGGACGCGGCGCATCCGGCGAACAGGAGTGCAAGCAGTATACAGGCGTATCGTTTCATTTCGGGGTGTTTTTGTTTGCGTAAAGATACAAAAAAAGCGCCCGCTGTAACAGGGGCGCTTCTCGATTGCGTAATAATTTATTACTTGCTCATGTAGTTCTTTACGTAGTGGTGGTGCTGGCCGAAACGCTCGAAAGCGGCGCGGTCCAGCTCCTCCTGAGCCGAAGGATCGGCCACCGAGATAATCAGGCGGGCACGCTCCTGCAGCGTCTTGCCGTAGAGGTCTACGGCGCCGTGCTCGGTTACGAACCAGTGGATGTGGTTGCGGGTCGTGACGACGCCTGCGCCCGGCGTGAGCACGGGAGCGATCTTCGAAATGCCCTTGTTGGTGACCGAAGGCATGGCGATGATGGCTTTGCCGCCCTTCGAGAGCGATGCGCCGTATACGAAGTCGATCTGGCCGCCGACGCCCGAATAGAACTTCGTGCCCAGCGAGTCGGCGCATACCTGTCCCGTGATGTCTACCTGCAGGGCCGAGTTGATGGCCGTCACGCGGTCGTTCTTCGAGATGATGTAGGGATCGTTGGTGTAGCCCACGTCCATCATCAATACGGCCGGGTTGTCGTCGATGAAGTCGTAGACGCGCTGCGAACCCATCAGGAACGTCGAGACCATCTTGCCCTTGTCGATATTTTTGGCTTCGCCGTTGATTACGCCGCTCTCCACCAGCGGAAGCACGCCGTCGGCGAACATCTCGGTATGGATGCCGAGGTTCTTGTGGCCGCCCAGCTGCGCCAGCACGGCATTGGGAATGGCGCCGATGCCCATCTGCAGCGTCGCGCCGTCCTCGATCAGGGCTGCGCAGTGCTTGCCGATGGCCGTCTCGGTCTCGTTCGGCTCGGAGAAGTGCGCCTCCATCAGCGGAGTGTCGTCCTGCACGAAGTAGTCGATCTTCGACGAGTGGATCATGGCTTGTCCGAAGGCGCGGGGAACGTGCTTGTTCACCACGGCGAGCACGTAATCGGCGGTCTCCACGGCGGCCAGCGTCGCGTCTACCGAGGTGCCGAGCGATACGAAGCCGTGTTTGTCGGGCGTCGATACCTGAATCATCGCCACGTTGCAGGGAACCGCGCCGCAGCGGTACAGACGCTGCGTCTCGCTCAGGAAAATCGGAATGTAGTCGGCGTAGCCGCTCTGCGTCACTTTGCGGACGTTGCCGCCCACGAAGAACGAGTCGAGCTGGAACACGCCTTCGAATTTTTCGTCGGCATAGGGCGCAGGGCCTTCGGTGTGCAGGTGGTGGATGTGTACGTCCTTCAGTTCACCGGCCTCGCCGCGCGCGCACATGGCGTTGATAAGGCACTGGGGAGCCGAAGCCACGGAACTCAGGTGTACGTGGTCGCCCGATTTGATAACCTTGACGGCTTCTTCGGCAGTGGTAAATTTGATCTGGGTAGTCATTTTTACTTTAAGTTTGTATTGGTTTTAGTTAGCTGGTACCTTGTTTGCGTTTTCCTGTACGTAGTTTTTGATGGCTTTGTCGGAGTAGGTCCAGAAGATCGGCACGTTACGCATCGAAATGATGTTCAGCGCATTGAGCACCAGACCCATGCTGACGTCCACGCGGTCGAGCCGCTCCACGCCCGGCGCGATGTTGTAGAACGTCACCACGATATGTTCGGGCTGGCCGCTGCGCATCGTGTAGATGCGGCCGTAATGGTCCGACGAAGGGTAGGCGAGACCTTTGGCAAAGGCGTAGGTGCCGTTGCGCTCGCCGCCCATGTAAAGCCGGAAGCCGCCGTAAAGCGGCGTGATGTCGAAATGCAGCATGACGGTGCCGGAGATGTTGTCTCCGGCGCAGATGACGTTCGAGATCCGGAAGTCGTTCACGAACGAAGGGGTGCTGATGTCCGAGGGCTGGTGCTCGCGGGCGAACTGCACGACGGCGTCGTTGCGCAGGCTCTCGAAGCGGCGGGCTTCCTGACGGATCTTCTTCTTCTGAGCCTTCTGCAGCGCCTTCTGCTCCTTCTGCGTGAGGTCGGTCCGGGGCTGAACGGCCGATGCCGCTCCGCACAGGGTGCAGAGCGACATCAGCAAAACAATCAGACGTTTCGGCAGCATGGCGTAGCTATTTGCGTTTCACTTCTACCTGTTCGTATCCCTCGACGATGTCGCCGACGCGGATGTCGTTGAACGATTCGATGTTCAGACCGCAGTCCTGACCGTTGGTGACCTCCTTGACGTCGTCCTTGAAACGTTTGAGCGAGCCGAGCTTGCCCGTGTAGATGACGATACCGTCGCGGATGACGCGGATCGGGGTGTTGCGCTGGAGCCTGCCTTCGCGGACGACGCATCCGGCGACGGTGCCGACCTTCGAGATTTTGAAGATCTCCAGCACTTCGACCGAAGCGACGATCTCCTCCTTCATGACCGGTTCGAGCATGCCCTCGATAGCGTCCTTGATGTCGTTGATGGCGTCGTAGATGATCGAGTAGAGACGGATTTCGATCTCCTCCTTCTCGGCCAGCTTGCGCGCCGAAGCCGACGGACGTACTTGGAAGCCGACGATGATGGCGTTCGAAGCGGCGGCCAGCAGCACGTCCGATTCCGAAATCTGACCCACGGCGGCGTGGATGACGTTGACCTGCACGGTCTCTTTCGAGAGCTTGATGAGCGAACCCGACATGGCCTCGATCGAGCCGTCCACGTCGCCCTTGACGATGATGTTCAGCTCCTTGAACGAGCCGATGGCGATGCGGCGTCCGATCTCGTCGAGCGTCACGTGCTTCTGGGTCATGATGCCCTGCATGCGCTGCAGCTGCTCGCGCTTGTTGGCGATTTCGCGCGCCGAACGGTCGTCCTCCATGACATTGAACGTATCGCCGGCCTGCGGGGCGCCGTTCAGACCCAGCACCTGAACCGGTGTCGAGGGGCCTGCGGACTCCACTTTCTTGCCGTTTTCGTTGAACATGGCCTTCACGCGGCCCGTGTAGGTTCCGGAGAGGATCACGTCGCCCACGTGGAGCGTACCGCTCTGTACGAGGATCGTCGAGACGTATCCGCGGCCCTTGTCGAGCGTCGATTCGATGACGGTGCCCTGCGCCTTCTTGTTGGGGTTGGCCTTCAGGTCGAGCATCTCGGCTTCGAGCAGCACCTTTTCGAGCAGTTTGTCGAGGTTCATGCCCTTCTTGGCCGAAACCTCCTGATCCTGATATTTACCGCCCCACGACTCGACCAGATAGTTCATCTGCGAGAGCTGTTCCTTGATGTGGTCGGGGTTGGCGTTGGGTTTGTCGATCTTGTTGATGGCGAAAACCATCGGCACGCCTGCGGCCTGCGCATGGTTGATGGCCTCGACGGTCTGCGGCATGACGCTGTCGTCGGCCGCCACGATGATGATCGCAACGTCGGTGACGGCGGCGCCGCGGGCGCGCATGGCCGTAAAGGCTTCGTGGCCCGGCGTGTCGAGGAACGTGATCTTCTGGCCGTTCAGCTCGACGCTGTAGGCGCCGATATGCTGGGTGATGCCGCCGGCCTCGCCCTCGATGACGTTGGTCTTGCGGATATTGTCCAGTAGCGAGGTCTTGCCGTGGTCCACGTGGCCCATGACGGTCACGATCGGCGGACGCGGCACGAGGTCCTCCTCCTTGTCTTCGTTGTCGTCGTTGATCGCCTCCTGAATCTCCACCGAGACGAATTCGACCTTGTAGCCGAACTCCTCGGCTACGACCACGAGCGCTTCGGCGTCGAGACGCTGGTTGATCGACACCATCAGTCCCAGATTCATGCAGGCCGTGATGACCTGAGTCGGCGTGACGTTCATCATCGTCGCCAACTCGCTCACGGTCACGAATTCGGTGACTTTGAGCGTCGAACGTTCCATTTCCTCGCGTTCGAACTCCTCGTTCATACGCTCGGCTACGGCGTCGCGCTTGTCCTTGCGGTATTTTGCACTCTTGCTCTTGGCGCCCTTGGCCGTCAGACGGGCAAGGGTGTCCTTTACCTGCTTCGAAACCTCCTCGTCGCTCACTTCGGGGCGTACGATCGGCTTGGGAGCCGCCTTGCCCTTGTTCTTGTTGCGGCGGCCTTCGCCCGGTCTGGGCTGGTTCTGGCCCGGACCTCCGGGACGGTTCTGGCTTCCCTGTCCGCCCTGATTGCCGCCCTGACGGTTGCCGCCCGGCGTGTTGCCTTTCGGGGCCTTGCTCACGTCCACCTTCTCTTTCTGGAGACGTTTGCGTTTATGCTTGCCGCCGGCGACGAATCCCGACACGTCCATCGTGCCGAGCACCTGCGGACCCGTCAGGGTCACGGTTTCGGGGCGGAAGATATTGTCTTTCGGCGCTGCGGGTTCGGGCTTGGGTGCCGGTGCTGCAGCCGCAGCTGGTGCCGCAGCCAGAGTCGTTGCCGGAGTTGCGGCCGGAGCGGGGGCCGCCGCGGGAGCCGGTTTTCCGGTTTCGGCCTGCGCCGCAGTCGCCGCGGCCGCAGCCGGTGCTGCGGGAGCCGCAGGTGCCGTCTTGACTTCGGGAGCTGCCGGTTTCTCTGCGGCGGGTTCGGGCTTCGCCGCGGGTTTCGGCGCTTCGACGGGCGCACCGGCGGGTGCGGGCTGGGCCGCACGGGGCTGTTCGGCCGGTTTCACCGGTTCCGCCTTCGGGGCGGGAGCGGGGGTCGGAGCCGCCTTGGGTTTGGGCGACAGGTCGATCTTGCCGAGGATCTTCGGCTGCTGGATTTCATCCTTGACGCTGATTACGTTGCTTTTGATGACCACCTCTTTTTCCTCCTCGCGCTCCTGCTTCTTAGCTTCTTCGAGGGTGATGGTCGTCTGCTTCAGGGAGATACGCTCGCGGATCGACTCGCGTGCATTGCCTGCGGCGCGGTTCGCCCCGAACTCCTTCTCCAGGACGGCATAAGTCTCCGCGTCGACCAGCGTATTGGGCGACCCGTCGCTCTTGATGCCCTTCTTCTGCAGGAAGTCCGTGATGGTATTCAGTCCCACCTTGAACTCCTTTGCAACCTGAATGAGCCTTAATTTTCTTTCGTTACCCATATCGTGTGTTTTCCTTTCTTTCGCTTGTGATTACTCTTCGAATTCCGCCTTCAGTATCGCTACGACCTTCTGGGCCTGCTCCAGTTCGAGGTCGGCACGGGCCGCGATCTCCTCTACGGGCAGCTCCAGCACGCTCTTGGCGCTGTCACAGCCGACGCTCTTCAGGGCGTCGATGATCCAGCCGTCGATCTCGTCGGCGAATTCGGTGAGGGCCACGTCCTCTTCCTCCACTTCGCGGTATACGTCGATGTCGTAACCCGTCAGCATCTTCGAGAGACGGATGTTCAGACCGCCCTTGCCGATGGCCAGCGACACCTGATCGGGTTTGAGGTAGACCGAAGCGGTCATCTTCTCCTCGTCGATGGTGATGCTCGAAATCTTGGCGGGATTCAGCGCGCGCTGGATCATCAGCGACGGGTTGGCCGTGTAGTTCACTACGTCGATGTTCTCGTTGCGCAGCTCCTTGACGATCGAATAGATGCGCGAACCCTTCATGCCGACGCATGCGCCTACCGGGTCGATACGCTCGTCGTACGACTCCACGGCGACCTTGGCGCGTTCGCCGGGGATGCGGACGATCTTCTTGATGGTGATCAGTCCGTCGAAGATTTCGGGAACCTCCTGCTCGAACAGGCGTTCGAGGAACTGGTTGGCCGTGCGCGAAAGAATGATGCGGGGCTGGTTGTTGTTCATCTCGACCGACTTGACGATGGCCTTGATGGTGTCGCCCTTGCGGTAGAAGTCGTTGGGAATCTGCTCCGCCTTGGGCAGAATCAGCTCGTTCTCCTCGTCGTCGAGGATCAGCACCTCTTTTTTCCATACCTGATAAACTTCACCGGTGACGATCTCGCCGACCTTTTCCGAATACTTCTCGTAAAGGCTGGCCTTCTCCAGATCGAGAATGCGCGAGGCGAGGTTCTGGCGCAGCGACAACACGGCGCGGCGGCCGAACGACGAGAGTTTGATCTCGTCGGCGTATTCGTCGCCGATCTCGTAGGTCGGGTCGATGGCCTTGACCTCCGAGACGGCGATCTGCGCATTTGGATCTTCGACCGCGCCGTCTTCGACGACGGTGCGGTTGCGCCAGATTTCGAGGTCGCCCTTTTCGGGGTTGATGATGACGTCGAAATTCTCGTCCGTCTCATACTGTTTTTGCAGTGCGTGGCGGAAAACGTCCTCCAGCACGCCGATCATCGTACTTTTGTCAATGTTTTTCAGCTCTTTGAACTCGGCAAAGTTGCTGATAAGATTGAGATTGTCCATTGTGTCGTTTATCTTGTTTTTAGTTTATGCTTCTGTACCCCGCGGCTTTTTTTCGTCTGCATGCCGGATAGCGTCCCGCTCCGGGGGCTGCTTCTTGTCTGAGGGCCGCTCCAAGCCTGCGTACCGCCCCTCAGCTGCGTTTGCCTCTCATCTGCGTCCTGCTTCCGGTTTTTGTCCTGCTCCCGGTCTGCCTTCTCAGCCTGTGTTTGCTGTCTGCGTTGCCGGACGGCGGCCTATTTGAAATCCAGCCACTCCTTCGTGGACTTGATTTCGTCGAACGCATAGCGGCGCGTGACGGTCACCAGCTGCTTGCGTTTCTTGCCTTCGACGGCCTGCTTCTCCTCGTACGAGATCGTGATGCCCTCGTCGTCGGCAGCATCGAGTTTTGCGAGCATCTTGATCCCTGAATTGAGCAGCACCTCGACCGTGCCGCCGATCAGCTTGCGGTACTGCCGCAGGCTTTTCAGCTCCGAACCGATGCCTGCGGAGGCTACCGTGAGCGAAAAATCCTCTTCGTCGCGGTCGAATTCCGCTTCGACGGCCCGGCTCAGCTCCGCGCACGCTTCGATGGCTACCGACGTGTCGCTGTCGATCAGCAGTTCGATCTCGTTGCCGGGCGTGCAGGTGCAGCCCACGACGAACATATCCGTGCCCTGAAGTTTGCGTTCAGCCGCTTCGATTATCTTTTTCGTGTCGATCATGTTTCTGAAATTCGGTCGTATATGGTATAAAATAAGGGGACTTACCGTCCCCTTACCGCTTCGCTTTGTCTTTCGACACTGCAAATATAATGAAAAATTCCGATATACCAATATTTATACGAAATTTTTACTCCTCTTTGGCCTTGGATTCATAGGGTTTGATGATTCCGCGCTTCGATTCGCGGATGAATTTCACCAGTTCGTCGCGCTCGGCGCTCTGCGGGATTTGCTTTTCGACCTCTTCGCAGCCCGACATGTAGTTCAGTCCGCTCTGGAAGAGGATGCGGCAGGCGTCGTGAATCTCGGCGATGCGTTCGGGCGTGAAGCCGCGGCGCGAAAGCCCGATCTTGTTGATGCCCGCGAAGCGCATCGTGTCGTTGCGCACGATGATGAACGGCGGGACGTCCTGTCCCAGCAGCGCGCCGCCCTGAATCATGACGTGGTCGCCGATATGCGTCCACTGGTGTACGGCCGCATGGCCGCCGATCACCACCCAGTTGCCGACATGCACTTCGCCGGCGAGCGATACGCGGTTGGCGATCACGCAGTTGTCGCCGACGACGCAGTCGTGGCCCACATGGACGTAGGCCATCAGCAGGTTGCGGTTGCCGATGCGGGTCGTGCCCGTCGATGCGGTGCCGCGGCTGATGGTCACGTATTCGCGGATGTCGTTGTAGTCGCCGATCTCGGCCGTGGTCACTTCGCCTGCGAATTTCAGGTCCTGCGGCAGGCAGGAGACCGATGCGGCGGTATGGATCTTGCACCCCTTGCCGATGCGGGCGCCGTCGTGAATCACCGCGCCGGGACCTACCCAGCAGTCGTCGCCGATAACCACGTCGCCCGCGATGCAGGCGAAGGGCTCGACCGTGACGTTGTTCCCGATTTTGGCGTCGGGATGAACATATGCCAGCTTGCTGATCATCTCCTTTACTTTTTATTTTTTACGACCTGCGCCATCAGGACGGCCTCGCATGCGAGCGTTTCGCCCACGAAGGCTTTGGCCTCCACGACGGCCACGCCGCGGCGGATGGGTTCCAGCAGGTGGATTTCGAACTGAAGCGTGTCGCCCGGAACGACTTTGCGCTTGAATTTGACCCCGTCGATCTTCATGAAGTAGGTCGAGTAGTTTTCGGGATCGGGCACGTCGCCCAGCACCAGAATGCCGCTGCACTGCGCCATGGCTTCGACGATCAGCACGCCCGGCATGACGGGTTCGTCGGGGAAGTGTCCCACGAAGAACGGCTCGTTCATCGTGACGTTCTTGATGCCGGCCACGTCGGTGGCGTCGCGGTGGAAAATGCGGTCCACCAGCAGGAACGGCGGGCGGTGGGGCAGCAGGTGGCGGATGTCGTTGATGTCGTAGAGGGGCGGCTTGCGGCAGTCGTACTGGTAGCGGGGCTTCTCGCCGGCCTTGCGGATGGTGTGCTTGAGCTGCTTCATGAACTCCGTGTTGGCGTAATGGCCGGGGCGGGTTGCCCAGACGCGGCCCTTGATGCGTACGCCCAGCAGTGCGAAGTCGCCCAGCAGGTCGAGCAGCTTGTGGCGCGCCAGCTCGTTGTTGCAGCGCAGTTCGAGGTTGTTCAGGTAGCCTGCGTTGATCTCGATGTCGGGCTTGTTGAAGATCTTCTTGAGGTGCTCCAGCTGCTCGTCCGGAACGGGGTTCTCGACCACGACGATGGCGTTGTCCAGATCGCCGCCCTTGATGAGGTTCATCTTCATCAGCGGTTCCAGCTCGTGCAGGAAGACGAACGTGCGGCACGGGGCGATTTTGTCGGCGAAGTTGTCGCCGGGGTTGAAGGTGGCGTATTGGTTGCCGATCACCTTCGAGTTGTAGTCCACGTGCAGCGAGACGGAGAATTCGTCGTCGGGGTAGAGGATGATCGCCACGCCCTTTTCGGGGATCGTGTAGACCATCTTTTCGGTCACGTGGTAGAACTTGCGCTCGGCCGGCTGGTCGGTGATGCCGACTTCGGTGATGGCCTTGGCATAGGCGCAGGCCGAACCGTCCATGATCGGGGTTTCGCCCGCGTCGATGTCGATTACGGCGTTGTCCACGCCCAGCGTCCAGAGCGCCGACATGATGTGTTCGATCGTGCTTACGCGGTGACCGCCGGATTCGATGGTCGTACCGCGCGAAGTGTCTACGACGTTGTCGCACAAGGCGGGAATTATGGGTTGACCCTCGATGTCCGTGCGGCGGAATACGATTCCGGTGTCCGCATCGGCGGGGTTCACGGTCATGGTCACTTTGACACCCGTATGGAGGCCCTTGCCGGAGAAAGAGATCGGGGCCTTCAGCGTTTGTTGTTTTGTCGACATAAGCAGTGTTTCTGAATATTTGCGCCCAAAGATATGAAAAAATCGTTAAAAAACGCTATTTTTGCTCAAAATTATGACAACCTCCGATGGCCGAGAATATACCCGACAATAAACCCAAGACGGTGCGCCGTCCGCGTCTCAAATTGCCGTTCGACAACCGCAAAGAGGATGCCGGCGTGTGGGCCTATGACCACCGCATCGGCTTGTGCGTGACCATTATAGCCTATCTTGTGCTGATGATCGCCTTCGTTTCGTCGAAGATCGTCGTCGGCCGCAGGCCCCACACGCAGGGAATGTTTATCGACCTGCAGACGCTGGCCGAACTGGAGAAGGAGCGCGACCGGCTCGAACAGCAGGTCCGCGAGCGGCAGCAGCAGGACCCGATAGACTGGAAAAGCGTTCAGAATCAGGTCTCCAACGAAAACGCCCTGAACGAGAAACTCCGCGACGACCGCGGCACCAACGCCGCGGCGCTGAACGACGCCGCGGCCGAAGCCGAGCGGCGCATGCAGGCCAACCGCGAAGCCTACGAGCAGGGGCTGGCCGAAGAGCGGGCTATCCGCGAGCGCAACGGCGCGGGGAAGGACGAGGAGCGTCAGGACCGCAAGGTCAAGGGCCGCGTGACGGTCTCCTTTTCGCTGACTGATCCGGTGCGCACCTCGCGCAGCCTCAATATCCCGGCCTACCGCTGCGAGGGCGGGGGCGACGTGGTCGTCGAAATCACGGTCAACCGTGCGGGTGAGGTGGTCAACGCCCGTGTGCAGAGCGGCGGCGACGAGTGCATGCGCGAATCGGCCCTGCGTGCGGCACGGGTTTCGCGCTTCAATATCGACCAGTCGGCCCCTGCGCGCCAGCAGGGGACGATTACGTACATTTTTATCCCGCAATAAGTTCTTTTTGCCCGGCCGGAGTGGGATATTCCGCGGAAATTGTTAACTTTGCCGAAGTAAATTCCGGCTCGGACAGAGCGGTTTCGCCTGCGGCGAACCGATGCGGCCTGCATGCGGCCTGCGCTGTCTCTGTTCCTGCCGCCGACCGAATCGGAGATGCGTAAAATTCTCGTCATACTGTTGGGCCTTTTCGGCTGTCTGCTCTTTTGCGGGGGCGGCGGTCGGACGCTTGCGCATGACGCAGGGCATGTCTCCGTCACGCTTTCGGTCGATCGCGCCTCCGACGCCGTGTGGCTTTGCGAGCGCGAATACAACGCCGACCTGAACCTGCCCCGCGTGCTTGGGGAGGTATCGCCAGCTCCGGCCGCTCCGGTCTTCCAGCGCGGCGGCCATGCCGAATCCGGTCCGGCCGCCGACCGCTATGCCGCGGACCGGCATGCGAGGGGAAGCACGAAAGTAACCTCTGAATTCAAATCGTCTGACCTTTCCGTCGGTCTGCATGCGGTGGATTATTATGTCTACCGTCTGTGCCGGCTCATTATTTAGCCTACGTATTTTTGCCGGTTTCTCTGAAAAAATACTAACGTTAGATAATGAAAAGGATATGGATAAGAATAAAATCTGCGAGGCGTTGTACGCCTTGTCGGGAAATGTTGTGGTAAAACGCCGCAAGTTCCAACTGCTGCCCGCCGTGCTGTTTGTCGCCGGTGCAGCGCTGATCGTAGTGAATAACATGTATGGCGCCGATCTCACGAACAACCTGCGTTCGTCGATCGTGTTCATCGGCGGGATTATGGTCGTCGCAGGCATGATTATGGCTGCGGCCCAGATGTTCGGTTCGGGCGGAGCGCCTTTCCACCGGGAGGAGCGTTGTTTCCTGCTCTACGAGGAGCTCTATTTCGACCGCGGCATCCGCAGCGACGTGATGCAGGCCGTCTCGGACGGAGATGCGGAGCGTCTGCTCGGCATGAAACGTGCGCAGGTTCCGGCGCTGACGGTGGCCCTCTACCGCACGCCCGGCAACCGCTTCGCCGCCATGCAGGCTTTCGAATATGCGGATCTGGAGTACAAGCCGCTGACGGAGCTGAAGATTGCGGATAAGACGGAACTGAAGGTCGCCGATAAAGTGCAAGCGTAAAGAAAAAGATAAGTAATGATAGACATCAGTGGTGAAAATGTAGTATTGGTAGGTGCGTTGCTGCTCTTCGTGGCGGTGATAGCGGGCAAGGTCGCGTATCGTTTCGGCGCCCCCGCATTGTTGCTGTTCCTCGGAGTCGGCATGCTGTTCGGCTTGAATTTCATCTCGTTCCGTTCGGTCGAGATGACCCAGTTCGTCGGTATGATCGCTTTGTGCATCATCCTCTTCACGGGAGGTATGGACACGAAGTTCTCGGAGATAAAACCCATCATCGGACCCGGCGTCGTGCTGGCCACGGCGGGGGTGGTCATGACGGCGTTCATACTGGCCTCGTTCGTGTGGCTGGTGGCTCCGTGGCTGGGGATCGAGATGCCGTTCGTACTGGCGCTGCTGCTCGCCTCCACGATGTCCTCGACCGACTCGGCGTCGGTTTTCTCGATCCTGCGAAGCAAGAAGCAGGGGTTGAAGCAGAACCTGCGGCCCCTGCTGGAGCTGGAGAGCGGCTCGAACGACCCGATGGCCTATATGATGACCATTCTGCTCATCAGCGTGGTGTCGCACAGTTCTGGCAGCGTGGGGATGGGCATGAGCGTGGTGTTCTTCGTCGTGCAGATGATCGTCGGCGCCCTGTCGGGGTACCTGATCGGCCGTCTGGCCGTCTGGACGATCAACCGCATCAACCTCGCCAACCATTCGCTCTACTCGGTGCTGCTGCTGGCGTTCATCTTTTTCTCGTTCGCCTTCACCGACCTGATCAAGGGCAACGGCTATCTGGCCGTCTACCTTTCGGGTCTGGTCGTCGGAAACTACAAGTTGCAGCAGAAACGTCCGCTGACGGTCTTCTTCGACGGTTTTACGTGGCTCATGCAGATCGTGATGTTCCTCACGCTGGGTCTGTTCGTCAACAGCGACGAACTGCTCGAACCCCGTGTGCTGATTCTGGGCGGACTGGTGGGGGCGTTCATGATTCTTGTGGCGCGCCCGCTGACGGTCTTCATCTGCATGGCCCCGTTCCGCAAGTTCACCGCCAAGGCGCGGCTTTACGTGTCGTGGGTGGGATTGCGCGGCGCCGTGCCGATTCTCTTCGCCATCTATCCCCTGATGGCGCATGTGGAGAACGCGGGACTGCTGTTCAACGTCGTATTCCTCGGCACGATCATTTCGCTGCTGGTGCAGGGCACCACCGTGAGCGGCATGGCCAACCTGCTGGGGCTGGCTTACGAAGAGCGCGAATCGGCCTTCAGCGTCGATATGCATCAGGATATGAAGTCGGCCCTTACGGAGGTGGAGGTCAACGAGACGATGCTCGAAAGCGGACACATGCTCAAGGACATCACGCTGCCGGAAAATACGCTGGTGATGATGGTCTGCCGCAACGGCGAGTATTTCGTGCCGCAGGGCAAGACCGAACTGCTGCTGGGCGACAAACTGCTGGTCATTTCGGACCGCAGCGAGGAGCTTGCGACCACTTATAAGGATATGGGTATCGACGACGTGATGAAGCTGGGATAGGCTTCGGCGGCGTCCGGCGCTCCGTATTCCGGAATCCTCCCGTGCGTGCGGCGCACGGGCAATGTCCGGGATTCAGTGACTTAAACCTTTACGGACATTCTATGGTCCCGGCGGCCTTTTCGGTCGCCGGGACTTGTGTTTTCATCGGTTCCGTATGTTCTGGTGTTCCCGGTTGGTTGTTCCCGGTTGGTTGTTCCTGTTCGGCTCCTGTTGTTTCCGCCCGGTTGCCGGCTATTCCCGCCCGGCTTCGGTTGTTCCCGCCCGGCTTCGGTTGTTCCCGCCCGGCTTCGGTTGTTCCTGCGCGGTTTCCGGTTGTTCCCGTTTGGTTGTTCCTGTTCGGCTCTGGTTGTTCCTGCCCCGGCTTCGGTTGCCCTTCCTCGACTTCAGTTGTCCCGCCCCGGCTCTGTTGCCCCCGCCCGGCTTCGGTTGTTCCCGTCCGGTTGTCTGAGCTTCCTGCCGCCGCAGTTTGCAGAAAAAAAGCCGAATGTTTGTGCCGTTCCGTATTTTTTCATATATTTAAGGGTGTCTTTTCGTGCAGGCGGAAACCTGCCGATTTTTGTGCGCCTATGAAAACCAAACGTCGGAAAATTCTATTGTTGTGCATGCAGGTGCTGCTTCCTGTAGTGCCGGGGCTTTGGACCGTGCTGTTCAGGCCCGAAACGGCGGCGCTTTCGCCGCGCATGCTGGTCACTTGGATGCTGTGCCTCAACCTGCTCTTCATCCTCATCTATTGGCGGCGTCTGGGCTGGTCGCGCAGCGAGCGGCTGGACACGGCCCTGCTGCTGGTGCTGTTCTGCTTCTTTCCGCTGCCCGGCCATTGGCTGCTCGACGGCATGCTTGACGGTAGTTTGTGGCTTCAGATCGCATTCTATTGCATGATGCAGGCCGGATTCTATGTGGCGATCGTGCTCGCTCCCGGCTGGGTCGGCCGATTCCAGCAGCGCCGCTACGAGGAGCGCGTGTTGTCGGGCCGCGAGAAATTCGAATCCCGCAAGGAGGTGATGAAGGCCCGCGAGGAGCGTGAGAAGTCCGCGAACGGCTCGAAGTCCGGCGAAAAAGATGACTGAGTCCGGTTCTGGATTACCGAGGGGCTGTTAGCCGAGTCCTGACTATATGATTTCACCCGCGCTGCAACACATTGCAGCGCGGGTGAATTGTATTTTCCGGAGGGTAAGCAGCCGTCTCTGCGGGACTGCCTGCCGTGCGGATCGTTTGCCCTTTGCGGCCGTTAGGGAGCGTGTCCGTGCGTGCGGTTTCGGGAAGCGGTTTTGTCTCAGTGTTTCAGCATCCGGCTCGAAAACGGGATGCGCCGGCCTTCGGAGTCGATGATTCCGGCCTCCAGTATGCCGCCGTTGGTGTCGAAGTAGCGCAGCGAGAAGGAGTGCACGCCGCGCCGCAGGGCGGCCTGTCCGCTGCGTTCGGTGCGGGAGTGCAGACCGTCGTTGTCGACGACCGTTCGCCCGTCGATGGCAAGCGTGCTTCCGTCGTCGGAATAGGTGTAAAACGAATAAATGCCGTCGGCCGGAATGTCGATATAGCCGTCGCAGATCAATCCGATGTTGCCCGTCACGCCGTCGGGAATAACGACGCTGTCGGTGATGAAATTCGCCTGCAGGGGCGCTTCGTCGATGTCCGCGCAGTTGTCGCCGTCGTAATCGTACCAGCGCACCAACAGTCCGTTTTGCAGGTTCCCGGCATCGGCGCTCGGTTCGGCGTAGCGCATGGGGCGGAACGAGGCCCGGCGAATCTCTGCCGCGACGCCGCGTCGGTTGTAGCAGCGCAGCGTGAGCGTGCAGCTGTCGGTGATGCTGAACGGCGCGGTGTAGCGTTGCGACGCGGTGTCGGGAACCGTTCCGTCGAGCGTGTAGTACAGTTCGGCCGATTCGGGCGGCAGCAGACGTACCGTAGCGGCGCCGATAAAGACGTTGTCGTCGCAGACGCCCTCGACGTCGTCGAGCCGGTAGTTCCAGCCTGCGCGTTCCAGCTGACGCAGGTGCAGGGGGAGACGGCGCCGGAAATCGGCGAAGTCCCGCTTTTCCGGAGCGCTCCATGCCGTCTCGGCCACGGCCAGCAGCCGCGGGAAGAGCCGCTCGCCCGCCGCGTCGGCCGTCGGGACATCCTCGGTCCACATGTTGGCCTGAATGCCGAGCAGGCCCTCTTGCCATGCCCGCAGGGATTCCGGAAGGGGTTCCCAGCCGTAAACCTTGCTGAGCGTGTTGCGGTCGAGTTCGCCGTTGAGGTAGAGAAATTCCGAAGGCGACTCAATGACGCGGTGTCCGTTCTGGAGCGCCGCGGTCAGGGTGGAGGGCATCCAGCTGCGCCACCACATCACCGCGCTCTGCGGGGTCAGCCCGTCTTCGGTGATCTCGTCCCAGCCGAGCAGCGTTTTGCCGTGTGCCGCCAGAAACTGCTCCGTTTTACGGGTGAACCATGCCTGCAGTTCGCCTGCGCCTTCCAGCTTCTCGGCCCGGATGCGCCGCTGGCAGTCCGGGCACGTCTCCCACGGCGTGCGCTCCACTTCGTCGCCTCCGATATGTACGTATTGCGACGGAAAGAGATCGAACAGCTCTGTCAGCACGTTTTTGCAGAAGGCGATCGTGCTGTCGCGGCCGATGCAGAGCGGTGTCGAAAAGTGTTTGCCCCACCCGTCGCGGCCGTCGCACGCCAGCTGCGGATAACAGCCGATGGCCGCCAGCGAGTGCCCCGGCAGGTCGATTTCGGGAATGACCTCGATGCCGCGCTGTGCCGCGTAAGCGACTATCTCGCGGATGTCGTCCTGCGTGTAGTAACCTCCGTAGCGGATTTTGCCCTGTTCGCGGCGTATGTTTTTCTCCGGGAGGAGGAATTTCGGGTCGCGCTCGTCGGCCGCGCGCCGCAGGCAGACACTGTCGTGTTTGTTCGGAGTGCGCCATGCCCCGCGCCGGGTCAGGAGCGGGTAGCGTTTGATTTCGATCCGCCACCCTTGGTCGTCGGTCAGGTGCAGGTGCAGGCGGTTGAACTTGTAGCAGGCCAGCCGGTCCGTCAGCGACATGACCTCCTCCTTGGTGAAGAAGTGGCGCGCGACGTCGAGCATGAAGCCGCGCCATGCGAAGCGCGGGGCGTCGTCGATTTCGAGTGCCGGCAGCGATCCCTTTCCGCTCCACAGGAGCTGGCGCAGTGATGCCGCTGCCGAAACGACGCCCTCGCAGGAGCCGCCGCGCAGTTCGATCCGCGCCGGGGTGATTTTCAGGGTGTAGCCCTGCTGCGGCAGCCGGGGATCGAGTTCGAGCGAAAGATTGGCGTTCCCGGCGTCCTGAGCCGCCGCGACGTCTTCCTCCCGGAGCAGTTGTGCGAGGTAGTCGGCCGCCGGGCGGAGCAGCGGGTCGGCCGGGGCGATGCGGATGCCGCCGCCGAGGTCGAACGTTCCCTGTCCGGCCTTTACGGAGCGGGGCGTCGGGATGATTTCGGTGGCGGGGGAGTCTTTCCGGCAGGCCGCGAAGAGCAGGCAGCAGACCGGAAGCAGGTATGCAAAGTGTTTCATGACGTTATTCGAGTGTTACGGTTGTTTGCAGGCGGATATCTTGCGACGACGAGCCGACGGCGATGACGAAGTCGCCCTTTTCCACCACGCGGCGGCCCTGCGGGTCGATAAGCGCCAGCGCTTCGTCTCCGAGCGTAAAGCTTACCTGCCGCTGTTCGCCCGGTGCGAGCCGGATGCGCCGGAAGCCGCCGAGCTGTCTGGGCGGGCGTACCGTCGAGGCGACCATGTCCGAGATGTAGAGCTGTACGACTTCGTCGCCTTCGCGGTCCGAGGTGTTGCGTATGCGGCAGCTGACTTCGAGGACGTTGTCGCCGCTCTGCCGCGCTTCGAGGCTGCCGTATTCGAATGTCGAGTAACTCAGCCCGTAACCGAACGGATAGAGCGGCGCGGCCGTGAGATCGGTGTAGTCGTGGTTCGCAGGGCGTTTTTTGTTGTAGTAGACGGGAATTTGCCCTTCGGCGCGGGGAATGGTGATGGGCAGACGGCCCGCGGGATTGTTGCGTCCGAGGATCGTCTCGGCGACGGCGTCGCCGCCCCGTGCGCCCGGATACCACGCCATCAGCAGGGCGTCGGCCTGTTCGGAGGCCCTGCGCAGGTCGAGCGGACGGCCTGCGATGCAGACCACGATAAGCGGCGTTCCCGTCGCCTTTATGCGCCGCAGCAGCTCTTCCTGTTCTCCGAGCAGCGCGAGCGTCGCTCGGTCGAAACCTTCGCCGCACTCCATGTCGCGCACCTCGTCGTGCGCGGCTTTGGCCGCGCCCGTTTGCAGGAATTCCGTGTCGAAGTCGCGGGCGCTCGATCCGCCGATGACCACGACCGCCGCATCTGTGCCGCGGGCCGCGGAGACGGCCGCCGCGATTTCCGACCGATCGCCGCCGCGCACCGTACAGCCGCGGCTGTAGACGACGCGGTCGCGCCCCAGCAGTTTTTCCAGCCCGTCCCGGACGGTGTTCGCCGCTGTCTGCTGGGCCGTATAATCCCCTAACTGGTTGTAGATGTTGTCGGCGTTGGGACCGATGACGGCTACCCGCCGCAGGCGCCGGGGATCGAGCGGCAGGGTGCCGCTGCGGTTTTCGAGCAGCGTCACCGACTGCCGAGCCGCTTCGAGCGCCAGCTCCGAGTGGGCGGCGCATCCGACCTCCGCGGCGGCAGCTTCGTCGATATAGGGGTTCTCGAACAGTCCCATTTCGAACTTCAGGGCCAGCACGCGCTCCACGGCCCGGTCGATCTCCGCTTCGGCGACGTCGCCCGCTTCCGCGGCCTCGCGGAGTGAGGCGAAGGCGCCGCCCTTCAGGTCTGCGTCCACGCCCGCCCGCAATGCCTGCACGGCGGCTTCCCGGACGCTTCCGGCCACGCCGTGCGTCTCGTGCAGCCCTTCGATGCTCAGCAGGTCGGAGACCACGAAGCCGTCGAAGCCCCATTCGCCGCGCAGGATGTCGGTCAGCATGCGGCGGTTGGCCGTGCAGGGAATGCCGTCTACCGAGTTGTAGGCCGTCATCACCGAGCGCGCTCCGGCCTTTACGGCTGCTTCGAACGGCGGCAGGTAGGTCTCGCGCAGTTCGCGTTCGCCCAGCAGGTTGCTTCCGCCGTTCTGGCCGCCCTCCGATGCGCCGTAGGCGATGAAGTGCTTGAGTGTCGAGAGGGCGTGCCGCGACTGTGAGAGGTCGCCGGAACCCGTGCCGCGGACATAGGCTTCACCGATGCGCGCCGTCAGGTAACAGTCCTCGCCGTAGCTCTCTTCGGTGCGCGACCAGCGCGGGTCGCGGACGATGTCCAGCACGGGACCGTAACAGATATGTCCGCCCTGCAGGCGGATTTCGGCGGCGATGACCTTGCCCATGCGTTCGATCAGCTCCGGGTTCCATGTCGAAGCCTGTCCCGGCGCCGTGGGGAATGTCGTGGCCCCGATGGCCATGTGGCCGTGGGGGGCTTCCTCAGCGAGGAAGAGGGGAATGCCCAGCCGCGAGTGCTGCACGGCGTAGCGCTGCATTCGGTTGGCCAGCCGCGCCGCCAGCTGCGGGGTCAGCCCCGTCCGCAGGTCTTTCTGCGTCCACGGATCGGCGCGGAACGTACCCCACAACATGCCGATATGTCCGTTTTGCACCGCTTCGCGGAAAGCGTCGGTCAGACGGACCGAGTCGCCGTGCCGTTCGTACATCTCCCAGCCGTAAGGCGACGTCAGCTGTCCGATCTTCTCGTCGAGCGTCATCTCGGCCGTCAGTAGTTCGGCCCGTTTCTGCGGCGGAAGGCTTGTGTCGCGCCAGTCGGCGCTGCATGCCGCGGCGGCCGCGCACGCCATCAGCAGTAAAAGTCGTTTCATAGGGGTTGCTGTTTTGTCCAGTCTGCGGGTTCGGGACCCATTTCGAAGCGGAGTTCCCCGCCTGCGGCGATCTCCGCGTAATCGATGTAATATTTCCGGTACGCTTCGCCGTTGAGCGTAATGCGCTGTATGTAGATGTTCTCCGGCGAGTTGTCCGCAGCCGTGATGCGGAATTCCCCGCCGCGGACCCGCAGCGTCGCGCCGTCTACGGCGGGCGAGCCGAAGAAGTAGCGGCCGCCGGCCGGCTCCGCCTGATACATGCCCAGCGCCGAGAGTACGTACCATGCCGACATCTGCCCGACGTCCTCGTTGCCGCAGAGTCCTTCCGGACGGTCGTGGTAGAGTTCGCCGAGGATGCGGCGCACCTTCTCGGCGCATTTCCACGGTTGCCCGATCATCGTGTAAATATAGGTTATGTGGTGGCTCGGCTCGTTGCCGTGGGCGTACTGGCCGATCAGCCCCGATATGTCGGGCGAAGCGTGCGCGCCCATGTCGCCTTCGGCGAGGAACAGCGAGTCGAGCTTCCCGACGAAGCGTTCCCGGCCGCCGAAGCACTCCATGAGTCCTTCGATGTCGTGCGGCACGAGCCATGTGTACTGCCATGCGTTGCCTTCGGTGTAGTCCTGCTCCATGTGGCGCGAGTGGAACGGATCGAAAGGCGTGCGCCATGCGCCCGACGCCGATCTGCCGCGGATAAACCCGGTCGAGGGGTCGAAATAATGGCGGTAGGCCTTGCTGCGGGCGAGGAAATAGTCGTAATCCTCCCGTTTGCCTTCGCGCTGCGCGGCCTGCGCCAGTGCCCAGTCCGCGATGGCGTATTCGAGACAGTATCCGACCGATTCGTTGAACTCATAGGGAATATATCCGTACCTCTTGTAGAGGTCCAGCCTCCGGTCGTCGCGCATGGCCGAACTCTTCATCGCTTCGTAGGCTTTCGCCCGGTCGAAGCCGCCGAATCCTTTCAGCAGGGCGTCGGCCACCACGGGGATGGCCGGATTGCCGACCATGCAGTCGGTTTCGCAGCCCATCAGGTGCCAGACGGGAAGTTTGCCCTGCTGTTCGTGGATGCGCAGCATCGTATTGATCAGGTCGCCGACCTTTTCGGGATGGATGAGCGTCAGCAGGGGATGCGCCGCGCGGTAGGTGTCCCAAAGCGAGAAGGTGGTGTAATTGGTGAAGGTCGTGTCGCGGCGGACCGCTCCGTCGGCGCCGCGGTAGTCGCCGTTCACGTCGCAGAAGAGCGACGGCGCGATCATGGTGTGGTAAAGCGCTGTGTAGAAGATCCGTCGCACCGCCGGATCGGCTGTTTCGATGCGGATTTTCGACAATTCGCCGTTCCATGCCCTGCGGGTGGCTTCGCGCACGGCTTCGAAATCCCAGCCGGGGCACTCCGCCTGCATGTTCCGCCGGGCATTTTCCGCGGAAACGGCCGAAAGCCCGACCTTGACGGTGATGCGTTCGTTCTCCTCCGTCCGAAAACCGAAGCGTCCGTAGAGTTTCCGCCCGCGGGCCGAGCGGCCGTCGGCGGAGAGCGTATCCGCGCCGGTGAAGACGATCCGTTCGAAGGGCTTCGAGAATTCGGCGTGGAAGTAGACGCGCTGGTCGTCGGCCCAGCCCGTCGAATATCGCCAGCCCTCGACCGTACGGTCGCTGCATGCGGTGATGCCGCAGTCGGTGGAGCGGTCCCAGCCCTGCCCGTTTTCGAGGTCGAGGACGATACCCGCGTCGTCCGATGCGGGGAAGGCGTAGCGGCTCATTCCGACGCGCGGCGAGGCGGTCAGCTCGACGCCGATGCCGTAGCGCAGCAGGCGAGTGGCATAGTAGCCCGGCGCGCACCGTTCGTCGGCGCGGCTGAAACGGGACCACATGCCCGACGACGGATCGCCGGCCGTGCCGCGTCCCGGCGTGACTTTGCCGACGACCGGCATCAGCGAGATGTCGTTCAGGTCGCCGATGCCCGTGCCGCTCAGGTGCGTGTGACCGAACCCGATGACGGTCGTGTCGGCGTAATTGTAGCCGGAGCACCAGTCCCATGTCTGCGGGATGCTCGTCGGACCGAGCTGTACGAATCCGAACGGGACGTTGGCGCCCATGAAGACGTGTCCGTGGTCGCCCGTGCCGATGTAGGGATCGACGTATTGCGTGTAATCCTCCGGCACGGCGGAACTGCATGCGCCGCAGAGCAGCGCGGCGATTGCCGGGAGAAAGATGATGCGTTTCATAATTCGTGTCGTTATACAGCGGATGCGGCGGACGCAGCCGCGCCGGCCTTCGCGGGTCCGGCGGCATACGGCCGCAGTCCGTGTCGTGAGCACGGTCGCGCTGTTATGTTTTTTATTGCCGTCTACCGGCCGACGATCTGTCCCTTGACCTCTACCGGGATCTCTTCGTCCTGCGTGCTGACGGTGCATTTCAGGACGAATTGTCCGTCCGGCATGTTTCGGGGATCGAGCGTGAATTCCAGCACCGCTTCCTTGCCGGGGGCGATTTCGCCGGGACCCGACAGGGCGAGGTGTCCGCTGTCGGTCCGGTAAGCCAGCCGCAAGGTTTTCGCGGAAGTGTTCAGCAGCCGGAGCTGCCGTGTGCGTTTGGGGTCGCTGCGGCTCAGCTGCCGCATGCCGATCGCCCTGTTGTCGGCGCGCAGCGCCGCGGAGAGTGCATAGGGATACCTGATTTCGGCTTCGGGAATCCGGCTGATTACGTAGCCCTTGACGACCAGCGTGTTGAATTTCCGGTAATTGCCGTTGCCCGCGATGACCGTCAGCCCGATGGAAAAATCCCCGTACCGGTCTTTGGGGTCGAAAGTCACTTCGACGGTCCCTTTGCCGCCCGGCTTTACCGGCTTGCGGCTGAATTCGGGGCGCGCGCAGCCGCATTGGGTATGCACGTCGAGCAGCGTCACCTCCTTGTCGGCGATGTTCGTGTATTCGAAGCGCAGTTGTACCGTTCCGTCCGTTTCGGCTACCTTTCCCAGATTCTTCACCGGCTCTTCGAAGCGCAGCAGGCGCGGATTGGCGGCAGGAGCCACCTGCGGAGCCAGTATTGTCGCGATGAGAGCCATCGCCTTGAGGATGCGCATGGATTTCCTGTTTTTTAAGGGTTGCGGGCGGCCGCTTTTCCAGATCGGAAGAGCA
>ERZ1106929.1105-NODE-1105-length-25445-cov-9.394565_pt1 | contig 25445 bp, 20 predicted proteins | sample MGYA00403662_ERZ1106929 | MGnify/ENA primary metagenome ERZ1106929 (study PRJEB35170, sample SAMEA104062442) | human gut metagenome | biome: human gut; feature: human-associated habitat; material: faeces | place: Denmark | collected 2013-02-20 ... | reverse complement strand
GGGGCATCTTCATATGCCATTGTATTTTATAGGGACATTTACTGAATATTCCTAAATAGCTTTTTTTTGAAAATGTTCCCTCAGTTTCCGGATGGCACTGTATTTGAGGGTTTTTACCGTGTTGACTGAAACATCCAGCAAACGTGAGATTTCCTTATTTTCCAAACCGGATAAGGCCAGACGGATGATTCGGGCACTTTGTTCCGGTAGCTGGCCGATAGCGGTCAGCAACATCTGGTTGGTTTCTTCTTCGATGAATAAATTGAAAATCTGGGGTTCCTCGGATTCCGGGTTTTCGAGGCGGGCATAACGGTTGTTTTCCCTTTCGATGCCCCGGAGATAATTCAGGGCTTCATTTTTAACCGAGACAAAGAGAAAATTCTCTATCGATTCGATTGTGTTGTATTTTTCCTGGTTTTCCCAGTAGCGGATGATGATTTCCTGAACAATATCCTGGGCGACAGCTTCCGATTTGACGAACTTTAGGGCAGAAGTATATAAAGCCGCATAATGCTTGCGGATAAAATTTTCCAATTCTGCATATTCTTTCATGGGCTGTGACCTTCATTTGGCAAGACAAATATAGTGATTAAAATCATCCCGATTTGTGGAATCAGGAAATAATCGGTAACTTTGTTTTGGAAAACAATTAAAAATCCGCAAGCATGGGCGACAAGATATATCCGATAGGCATTCAGAATTTCGAGAAAATCCGCAACGAGGGTTATTACTATGTCGATAAAACGGCTTTAATTTACCGATTGGTGAAAACGGGCAGTTATTATTTCCTCAGCCGTCCGCGCCGTTTCGGGAAAAGCCTGCTGATTTCCACGCTGGAAGCCTATTTCCTCGGGAAAAAGGAGTTGTTCGAGGGGCTAGCAATGGCGCAGCTGGAAAAGAATTGGATACGCCGCCCTGTGTTACATCTTGATCTGAATATCGGGAAATATGATGCTCCGGACAGTTTGGACAAAATCCTTGAGGAAGCCCTGTCCAAATGGGAGATTACGTACGGCACCGGTGTCGGGGAGACGACCCTCGCCCTACGCTTCAAGGGTATCGTGGAACGTGCCAGCCAGCAATCCGGTCAGCGGGTAGCCATCCTTGTCGATGAATACGACAAACCGCTTTTGCAAGCCATCGGCAACAAAGAGTTGCAATCCGCGTATCGCAACACGCTGAAACCTTTCTACGGTGTGCTCAAAACGATGGACGGCTACATACAATTCGCCATGCTGACGGGAGTAACGAAATTCGGCAAAGTGAGCGTGTTCAGCGACTTGAACAACTTGATAGATATTTCCATGGACGCACGCTATGTTGCCTTATGCGGAATTACCGGAAAAGAAATTCAGGACAATTTCGAGGAAGATTTACACGAGTTAGCCGAGGCGCAGAAAATGACTTACGAGGAAGCCAAAGCCGAATTGAAAGCCTGTTATGACGGTTATCATTTTGTGGAAGATTCCGAAGGCATATACAATCCTTTCAGCCTGCTCAATACTTTCTTCAAAATGAAGTTCGGCAGTTACTGGTTTGAAACGGGGACACCGACTTACTTGGTGGAATTGCTCAGGCGCTACCACTACGACTTGGAACGCATGGCAAACGAGGAAACCAACTCCGATGTGTTGAATAGCATTTACGGCGACGAGCAGCCGATACCCGTTATTTTCCAAAGCGGGTATCTTACGATAAAAGGGTATGACAAACGATTCGATCTATATCGTCTTGGTTTCCCGAATAAAGAGGTAGAAGAAGGTTTTATCAAATTTTTAATGCCTTTCTATACCCGTTTCAACAAAATAGAAGTTCCTTTCGAAATACAACAATTCACCCGTGAAATCGAAATGGGGCAACCGGATGCCTTTTTCAGGCGTTTGCGAAGTTTCTTTGCCGACACGCCCTACGAGGTGGCAACCGACTTGGAACGTCACTACCAGAATGTATTATTCATTGTCTTCAAACTGGTAGGATTCTACACGGAGACGGAGTACCGTACTGCTGAGGGGCGGGTGGATCTCGTGGTGAAGACTTCAGACTATATCTATGTAATGGAATTTAAACTGAATGGAACGGCAGAGGAAGCCCTACAACAAATCAATGACAAACGTTATGCCCTTCCTTTCGAGGCAGACAGGCGCAAGGTGTTCAAAATAGGCGTCAACTTTAGCGCGAAGACACGAAATATCGAGAAGTGGTTGATAGAAGTTTCGGAAAATGTTCTATAGGCGGCATCCCCTCCAGGGAGGCCCAATCGGACGGGGCACCTCTGTACCTGTTCTTCGGCAACATAAATCCGGACTGTTTCTCCCCGAGCGAGTATGCGGTAATCTGATACCATCTCAGCCCTTCGAGGCAGACTGCTCGAGGTGTTGTTAAAATTTATTTTTTTTTTAAGTTTCATTCATCCTTTACCTGCTTCTGCGGTGTCTTAGTATAAAAGGACATGAAATGGATTTACAAAAGGCATATCGTTTAGCTACAATTATCATTCGGGTAAAACTGGGGAATGTGACGGAAGAGGAGCGTTCGGAATTGCTGGACTGGCTCGACGAGAGCGAGGAGAATCGCCGGACATACAAAAGGATTATTCGCGGAGAGGCGATTCGCGAACGGATAGCAGGAGAAGAACGGATCGGAAAAGAGACCGATTATGAGAAAATACGAATTTCGGTCGTCCGGAGTTTGGTGGGACGCAGACGGAGCCGGCGTGTGCGCTTATGGAGGAGTGTGGCTGCTGCGGCTTGTATCTGTGCTGTGGCGGTGACTGTTTTGTGGGAATTGTCCGGTGTGCGGGCGGTACCGGAGGCTATGCCGCTGGCCGGACAACAAACAGAGACTGCTAAGGTAAAACTGATCCTGCACTCCGGTGAACAGATTGCTTTGGAGCAGAAGAAAGAACAGAGAATCGAAGCAGGGGATGCAGTGATTAAAAATGAACACGGACAACTGATATATGAAAGTAAAAATAATCTGGCGACCGAAGAGCTGTTCAATAAAGTGGTAACCGCTATCGGGGGAGAGTATGCCTTGATTTTGAGCGACGGGACCCGGGTATGGCTGAATGCGGACAGCGAGTTGGAATATCCCGTGGAATTTGTTAAAAAAGAACGTATCGTGAAATTGAGCGGGGAGGCTTATTTTGAGGTGGCTCCGAATCCTGAACAGCCTTTTATCGTGGAAGCCGGAGGGATACAGACCCGGGTATTGGGAACTTCATTCAATATACAGGCTTATCGTAATGAGAAATCGGTATATACGACCTTGCTGACTGGAAGTATCCGGGTGGCGGTAGCAGACGGCGGTGATGCGGTGGTGCTGACTCCGGGACGGGAAGCGATTTGGGAAAAGGGAAGCGGGGCTATTCAGGTGGAAGCTGTCAATGCCGAGGATGCGATTGCCTGGAGATATGGGAATTTTATTTTTGAGGAAGAAGATATCGAAGTGGTTATGCGGATGTTGTCCCGCTGGTATGAAGTGGAATTTGTATTCGACGGAGGAAGGAAAGAAAAGCATACTTTCAGTGGACGGATGAGTAAAGACGAATCCCTGGATACCGTGCTCGAGACCATTGAATTAGCGGGAGGACCGGAATTCCGCCGGGAAGGAAATATCATACATCTGATTGAAAAATAAACCGGAGTTGTTTTGGCCAGCAACTCCGGAATAAAGACCTTGTCCCAAAACAAGGTATTGTCTAACTATTTTATGTACAAATTTATGAAAAAAAACGAAACTAAAAAATCGTTTGGAAAGCTTTTGTCCTGGCGGCAACTATGGTGTTGCTGTCTGATGCTGATCGGAGGACTACTACTAACAGACCGGCCGGCTTTTTCACAAGCCACAACCCAAGCCAATGTGTCTTTAAAATTAAAACAGGTGACGGTATTGGATGCGCTGCGGGAATTAAACCGGCAATACGACCGACAGCTGATGTTTAAGCGGGAGGAAGTGGAGCAGGTGAAGGAACCGGTCTCTGTCGATGTAAAAAAGGTAACTCTTTTGCAAGCCGTAGAGGCCTGTATCCGGGGAACCGGTTTGGTGGCAACCGACCGCAACGGGATTATTGTCATCGGTCCTGCGCGGCAAACCACACCTCCTGTTTCCCGGGTGATTCAGGGTATAGTGAGGGACGAGCAGGGAAATCCGTTGCCGGGGGCTACGATTAAAATCAAGGGTACCCGGATGGGTACTGCGACCGATTTCGAAGGCCGCTTTCAATTGGCTTTAGCCGGAGATGCACAGGTGCTGGAAGTATCTTTTATCGGTTATCGGACAGTTGAAGTAAACGTACAGGGGAAAAAGGAAATTGAAGTCAGGCTGCAGCCCGATCAGGCTGAAATGGAAGAAGTGGTGGTTACCGGTTATCAGACGATCCGGAAGGAACGAATGACCGGTACGACGGCGACGATTACCGCCAATCAGATTGCAGGCCGGGGATTACAGTCGATCGACGAAATTCTGAATAGTACGATCTCGGGGTTGAATATGATCAGTAGTGGCCGGCCCGGACAGGACGCACAGATCCAGATTCGTGGGGTAAATTCGTTGACGGGGAGTACCGAGCCGATGTGGATTGTCGACGGTATGCCGTTACAAGGAGAGATTCCCAACATCCAAAGCGGTTCTACCGATTTGCAGGCGACTATTTTTACGACCGGAATCGGTAATATTGCACCGGACGATATCAAATCGATCACCGTATTGAAAGATGCTGCCGCTACAGCGATTTACGGTGCCAGGGCTGCGAACGGGGTGATCGTCGTCGAAACGAAAAGCGGACTTTCCGGGAAAACCCGGTTTAATGCTTCGGTGAATGTGGGGATTACCGAACGACCCCGGAATAACATCGACATGATGAATACTGCGGAGAAAATCCAGTTCGAACGCGAGATCTTTTACGATCAGCAAGGATATATCTATACCCCCGGGCGGGTGACTAAATTATTGCAGCAAGCAGCCTATGGAGAAATTTCTTCTGATGAGGCCGAACGGCGAATCGGCGAATTAGCTAAAATCAATACCGATTGGTTTAAAGAAATTTATCGCACGGCGATCAGTCAGCAATACAATTTCAGCATGTCGGGAGGTAACGAGAAAACACAACATTACGTTTCCTTGAACTACCTGAAAGAGGTCGGTACCGAACCCAATAATAAGTACGATCGGTTGGGGATGAACATTAAATTAACCCATAATCCTTCCGAAAAAATCCGGATTACCGGCGGGTTGGGAGCCACTATGAAAAACGACAGAGTGACGGCCAGTAGCGTAAATTCCCTGGAATATGCAATGTATGCCAACCCTTATGAACGATTGAAAAATGAGGATGGTACAAAGGCTTACGATATCAGCTACAATGCAAAGGAAAGTAGTATCCGGGACGGGCTGGATTGGGATACCTTCAATATTCTCGACGATCTGAACCGAAATACCAATACCAACCGTTATCTGGATGCCGAGCTTTCATTGAAGGTGGAATGGGAAATCGTCAAAGGCCTGATGTTTACGACCCATGGGGTTTATAATGCCAATTCCAACCATAACCGGATTATCGAAGGAGCGGATACCTATACCAATTTTATCAATAACTGGTATTCCTACAAGGGAGAAATTCCGCATGACATGGTGAAGGGCTCTTTGCGGGAGGCTACAGGATATACCAATGCCTATACATTTCGGAATACACTTCAATATACGGGGGAATATGCCGGAAAACATTATATCTCTTTGTTTGCCGGGCAGGAAATACAGGAGCGGACCGCTTATAATTCCTTCAATTATTCTCCGGTATTCGACGAAGAACACCGGATCGTCGGATTCCCTGAAATGGACGGTATCGACGGATCGGAAATCAATTATAACGCCTTGGGAGGGACAGGAAAGTCGGTCAGCAAAATGTCTTCCTTTTTTGCCAATGCCTCATATTCCTACCTGGATAAATACATTTTGACCGGAGCATTGCGCTATGACGGTTCGGATATCATCGGAAACGACAACCAGTTTACTCCGCTATGGAATGTCGGTTTACGCTGGAATCTGCATCGGGAGGAATTTATGAAGCGGTGGATGTGGGTAGACCAGTTCGCTGTCCGGGGTGGTTTCGGATATACCGGGAGTATCGACAAGAATGCACTGCCTTTTGTGGTGATGACCCTCGGACAAAGTGTGATTTATGACGGGCAAACTGTACCGACTTCTTTCAGTTACCCCAACCCGAATGTAAAATGGCAGACCAAACAGGATATGAATGTCGGCCTGGACCTTTCGCTATTCGACTATCGGTTGGAATTGGGGGTGAATTACTACCACAATATCACCCGGGATGTGCTCGACCGGAAAGCTTTACCCTATTCTTCCGGACGGAGTGAGGTGACGGAGAATGTAGCCGATATTTATAATAGCGGATGGGAAATCGATCTGGGAGTAACGCTGTTGAAAAATAAATCTTTTCAATGGTATGCCAAAGCGAACATTGCGATCAACGATAATAAAGTGAAAAATACGTATTATAAGGACACGGAAGATCTACCGAGAGCAACCTTGAGTAATGCACATCAATTTGTAGAGAATCAGCCGGTGAACGGTTGGTATGGGTATAAGTTTGCAGGAATCAATCCCATCAACGGAGCGGTAATGACTTATACCGGCAATGGGGAGGCGACCTTGGATATGTCGGTTAGCGGAGCTACATGGCCTACCCCTTCGGTGTTTTATTTAGGAAATCTTACTCCTCCGGTCGTGGGCGGATTTTCAACTTCTGCCAATTGGAAACAATTGATTTTTTCTGCTAATTTTGAGTTTAAGACCGGACATAAAATCAAATCGTTCAATACCTTCCGAAGCCTGGATGCCCGTAATCGTCACACCTCCGAAGCGAATCGCTGGCGTGAACCGGGAGATATCACCAATGTACCTGCTATGTCGGAAGCCTTTACCACCTATTCTTCCTATATGTACGATATCTTATTGGAGAAAGGAAACTACCTCCGCTGTAGCTATATGACGCTGGGATATAACCTGAAACCCGAATGGCTGCATAAAATAGGTTTCAGCACTGCCCGGCTCAGTTTTACAGCGAAAAATCTGTTTACGATTTCCAGTTATAGCGGGATCGATCCGGCACTGATGGGTTCGTTCGGTTATCCGAATTCCCGGAAATATACGATTACTTTAAATGTTGGATTCTAAAATTGAAAGAGATGAAGAAATTATTCTTATATGTCACCCTGATTCTGAGTTTTACTTCGTGCGAGAAATATCTGGAAGTGAAACCTTCGAATATTCTGGCCTTGAAAACTTATGACGATGTGAAATCTTTATTGGGGTCGCATTTGAAATTATACACCGTGACTTTTTTCAGCTCCCATGAATTGGCAGGAACGAACGTTCCCTGGAGAACGGACGATTTGTATTTGTTTTTCGGTTTTTATAGTGACGATTTGAATACCGATACCTGGCTGAACGGAAATTGGATGGCTAATAATAAAAGAGCGTTGTATACAAACAGTTTGAACTGGCAAAATACCACAATGCCCGGGACGATCTGGGGAAACTATTTCAGTAATATCGGTTTTTATAATACGATTATCGACGAACTGGCGAATGTCAGTGCTTCACAGGAAGAAAAAGATATCGTCGAACAGGAAGCCCGTTTTCTGAGAGCCTGGTATTTGTTTAAAGTGTTGCAATATTTTTCTCCCTATCACAGCAATGAACTGGGGATACCGTTTAATACCGATTCGCAAGCAGTCGGAAGTTATAATAAACAGCGGAAAACGCAGGCTCAGGTATATCGGTTTTTGATCGATGAGTTGACTACGGTCATTGATTGTAAGACAGAACCCCGGGCGACTTATAATATTTTTTACGATAAGAATCTGGCCCATGCTTTGCTGGCTGAGATCTACCTTTTTAAAGGCGGTTCGGGAGCTGGCGAGAAAGAGGATTATGTTCAGGCAATTACGCATGCACAGGCGGTTATGAAAAATTATCCGTTGCAGGGGATAGATGAATTCAAACCTTTTGAAACCTATAAGACAAGTGAGGGGGGAGTATATAAAAATAAAGATCAGGCCTTATTGTCCTTTTTGTGGTATACCGGAGATGCGGGCATGTACGGGACGATGGAGGCTTATGGTTTACTCGAATTTGTCCGGGATGAACTGTTCGAATTGTTCGATGAAAACGATGTTCGCCGTTCCCTTTACTTTAATCCCGAAAACAAGGCTATCCGTAAATTCAAGGATCTGCCGAATTCCTATGGGGTGTTACACTTTTTCCCGGTTTCCGAAATGTATCTGATCGAGGCTGAAAGTTATGCCCGTAACGGACAGGAAGGAGAAGCCCGGCAAGCCTTGGAAGAGTTCCAACGCCATCGGATCAGAAATTATCAGGGATACAAAGGAGCGGATTTGTTACAAGAGATTATGAATGAACGGCGGAGAGAGTTTTGCCTCGAATACGATATGCGGTGGTGTGATCTGATCCGGATTCAGAAGGGATGGTCCAGAAATTCTTACCAAAATCCGGAAGAAGCCGTCTATATGCTGGAAGATAATGATTTCCGTTTCTGTTTCCCTATCCCTTTGCTGGAAGAAATGCAGGAAAATAATCAGATCGAACAAAATCCCGGATGGAATATGTTGTAATCCTAAAATGATGAATAAGATGAAAATAATAGGTTATATTTTGCTGATTGTTTTGCTTTTTTCGTGCGAAAAGAGTGAATATGAAACCTGGTTGTACGAACCCGGAATCGAAGCCGTCGATTCGGTGGCTATTTATCCCAATAGTCCCGTTTTGATCGCGAATGGTAAAGCTCAATTGAGTTTTCTTGTAAAAGCTTATTCGTTTGTGAAAGATAAACGGACGATCGAACAGGTGATCGATGGGGAACATATTGTCAAAGACTCTGTGTTTACGAAGATTTCTGCAATGAAAATGGATCGTTTCGAAGCATCTGAAATACAGATTAAGACCAGGGATGGCAAGTTGATCGAGGGACAGAAATTCTCGGCCACCGAAGGGGCTGGAACGGATGTTGAATTTGTATGTACTATTCATGGGATAGAAAGTGAACCTTGTAAAGTGCATTTGATCGCCGATCCGGTAATGGATTTTCCGACTATTACTGTTCCGGTTGTTTTCCATCTGTTGGTTACAGATAAAAATATCAATAGGTATGATGGCATAACGACCGGGTTGTTACAGGGATTTATCGATCGGGCCAACAAGGTGTTTGCGGGAACTTATGCCGACGATCCGGTAGCCGTCGACAGTAAAATTCGCTTTGAATTGGCTACGGTGGATGTACGAGGGAATAAACTCGCTACCCCGGGAATAAACAGAGTGGAAATGGGAACTCCTGCTTATGGCGAAGTTGCCGGTTATATTAACAAGAATTTACTATGGGACCCGAACCGGATATTGAATATCTGGGTAAACGATGAAATTTATGGGACCAATGCTTATGCTCCGGCTTATATTTTGGATAACGGAACCGCTGTACCCGGTTTGAAAATGAATTCGGTTGCTACAGCTGATGAAGTAAGTTTTACTTCGTATAGGGAAGTAGGCATTACTCTTACTGTGAGTTCGATATTCTCGATCAATAAAGGGGGCTATGAATATTATCTGGGTACACATTTCGGATTAATGCCTACGGTGTTCAGTACTTATTCGGGAATTCCCTTTGTTAACGGAGATGTAGATTTTTGTTCGGATACTTATACTTATGAATTAGGGCCTATTGCTTTGGAAAAGAATACTTATTCGGATGATAAACAGGCTCCGGTGATTTATTATAATTCCTGTAATATCATGGATGAAAGTTCGGCATCGACTTCCCTGACCTATGAACAGGTTTTGCGTATGAGGAAAGTGATTGCTAATTGTCCGGGACGGATGTTCGATTAATATAATAACCATGTGCTGATGTGCTCCCGGGAGTTACTCCATAATGAGCACATCAGCACATAAATTTTATCCCATAATCCAACGAGCCTTTCTACCCAATAACCGGTACATCAGGGCTGTGAATCCCCACGCACACAGGAAAATAAGAATTGCCATTACCGGCACCTGTAGCGGAATCGGCAGATTGAAATTACCGATCAGTAAAAAGGCCGGGCCGACTGGAAAGTAATGTACCATGTAAATGCCGAAACCACATTTCGTGATATTGGCGAGCGAACGGATGAGGGCGGGCGTAGAGACGACTACTTTTTGCAAAGCCAGAAAAACCGCCAGAGTCATACATAACACGTTAGGGCTGCAAAAAGTGAAGAATAATTCCATATCCGATTCGGTAGCTGCCGGATTATGGGCTGCTGCACTAAAACCGGTAAAAGTGACGGAATAGCCGGCTGCAAATAAGAGAGCGGATAGAAGCAGTGTTTTTCCGACGGACCAGGAATTTCCTTGTTTGACATAATGCCCGAGCAGGAGATAACCGTTGAAACCTGCAAAATAATATAGTGTCCCGAATTCGTTCCAGGTGGCGGTGCCATAGAGATAATGCGAAATATATTCGCCCATATACGGGAGAAATAAGCTGATCACCCAAATCCACAAGTAAGTTTGTTTCATTTTACGATCGGCCTTATCGATCCAGGCAGAGAAAAAGGGCATATACAGATAAAGTCAGATCAAAAGGTAAATGTACCACATATGATTCTCTTTAAAGGAGAAATTGAAAGGAATCATGGCGATGTCTTTCAGCGAATCGCTGAAAGACTGGGATTCATTTCCTTGTACATAACAGAAAAAATCGCCGATAATGGATTTCGGAAGCCCGACAACTCCTGTAAACCACGGGAATAAGTTGTAAAGCACCGACCATATCAAAAAAGGAAATAATACCCGGAAAATTCTTTTCTTGTAGAAAACGCCTAACGGTTGTTGACCAACTGGGAGTAAGAGTAATCCGGTCATCATGGCAAACAGGGGAACCGACGGACGAAATAATGAGCCGTATACAGAAGCCCGGAATTTATATTCGGGTAGGGTTCCCAGGGTCGGGGAGATGTAAAAGGGATCGATACAATGTACGCCGATTACCATAAGCATTGCTGTAAGCCGGACGATATCCAGCCATACGATGCGTGAAGGAGAGGGTAAATCGTGATTCATGTTATTCATTATTTGTTATTCGTCTGATTATTTAATGTCGCAAAAGAATGAAATATTTGTCTCAACTTCCGTGAAATATTGGCCAATAACTAATAAAAATTGGTCATACCGGAAAAAAATTCTGTATCACTTCAAAGTTAAAAATGTTAAATCTTGTCGAATAGAAAAGGAAATGAGCGATTATGCGTTTACTTTTGTATAAACATAAATCGGTGATGAAGAGGATTTTATTCATGATTATATTAGGGCTGGGAGGACTGATGCCGGTAAACCGGATATTAGCCCAGAGAGCTGTCGACTTGTTTCAGGATTATAGTTGGGAACAGGCTAGTTTACAGGCAGCCCGGGAAAATAAGCTGGTTCTGGTCGAAGTGGGACCGATCGACCTGAAAGTGGAGAGAGGAATACAGACGAAACCCGATCTGGTGAATTATTTGCAGCGGAATGTGATTGCAATCCGGCTGAATGCGAACGATACGAAAAACAGTGGATTTCAAACGCGCTTATTGATGTACGAGCCTCCCCTGTTTGCTTTTTTTATGCCTTATGGAGATTTGCTGGAAATGATAAAACCGGGGGAGGTACTTCAAGATCCTTCTGCTTTAAGAGAAACACTCGAAAAGGCGAAGGAACGGGCTGCAGTGAAAAAAAGAAATAGCCGCTCTGTTCGTTTCGAGGATTTGCCGTTCGAAGAAGCTTTGGCAAAAGCGGAGGAAGCGGAGCAGCCGGTATGTATTTATTTTACCGCCGACCGGTGTCAGGCTTGTTTGTTATTGGAGAAAAACGTGTTGAACCTGGACGAGGTGGCCGATTATTACAATGACCATTTTGTCAATCTGCGGGTGAATACCTCGCGGACACAAGAGTTGGCCCGGCGATATGGGATAAAACAGTGTCCTGCTTTTCTGTTTTTGAATGCCAAAGGGAAAGTGATTTACCAGGGTGAAGGGGCGGAAACAAAGGAGCAATTGCTGGACAATGCTGCTCTTGCTTTGAAAAAAGCCGGAGGAATTTCGTTTCAGGAATTATCGGATGAGGAGGCTCGGGCTAAAGCGCAACAGGAGAATAAACCGGTGTTTATCGATTATTATATTCCGGGTGGTGCACATAAAGAGATGTTGCGTACCGTATTTGCCGACCCGGAAGTGGCTGCCCTTTTCGAGCAGCAGTTTGTCAATGTAGCCCGCGAATCGGGTCAGGCGGTGTTGGTTTTTACGGATGCGGGGGGAAACGAATTGCACCGGGTGAGAAATATCATGAGTCCCGAAGATTTGCTGCAGGAGGCCCGGATGGTGTTGGAAGGAAAAGGATTGGCCGGAATGGAGAAGGAATTCCGTCAGGGAAGTCGCCGGCCCGAATTTCTGAAGAGTTATATGGCGATGTTGGGGCGGGCTGATAGATACAGGGAAGCCGGAGAGATTGCGGCGGTTTATTTTTCGGCTTTACCTTCGGATTGTCTCCGGGATGCTGAATATTGGGATATTTTCGACCGCTATTATATGCTTGCCGATACAGACCTTTTTCAATATGTATTGACTCACCGCAAAGAATTGTACGACCTTTACGGAGAAGATAAGGTTCGGAAAAAGATAGCGGCGGTCTGGATTGCCGGGGCTGAAAATTTTGTTCAGGACGGCGTTTTTGATGAGGTCGGTTTCAAAGCTTATACCAAACGACTGAAAAAAGAAAAAGTCGAAGAGTGGCGGCAAATTGTCCGGAATGCCCGGATGCATGCTGCCGAACGCACCGGGGACTGGCGTACATTCGTCGATTTGGCAGAGGAAAAATGGTACGAAGAAAAAATTCCCGATGCCGAATTGTACAGCTGGGGAGTGAAAATCAATGAAAATTGTCCTGACGAAGCTATTCGTTACAAAGCGGCACACTGGTTTGTACAAGCAGCTCAGGAAATGGAACGAAAAGAACGGGTCACCGGAAAAGTAAGCATGAGTTCATATAAAGGCTTTTTTGAAAAACTGGCGGACGACCTGGTGGGAAAAAAGTAATTGCGTTTGTGTTCTAATCGTTGAAGCTGAATTTGACACGATTGACAATGGAACGTCCCAAAGTCAGCTCGTCGGTATATTCCAGATCATTGCCGATAGAGATGCCTTTGGCAATGGTGCTGATGACGAGATCTTCTTTATTCTTCATTTTTTTGAAGATATAATAGCCGGTAGTATCTCCTTCGATGGTGGCACTGAGGGCAAAGATGATTTCCCGGATCGGTTCCTGCTCTACCCTTTCAACTAAAGAAGTAATGTGCAGATCGGCAGGACCGATACCGTCCATTGGAGAGATGATTCCTCCGAGCACATGGTATAAACCGTTGTATTGTGAGGTGGCCTCGATCGATAAGATGTCTTTGATGTTTTCTACGACGCAGAGCGTCGTGTTATCTCGTTTCGGGTCTGAACAGATCTCGCAGATTTCACCGTCGGAAATATTATGACATCGACGGCATTCCTTGATGTTTTTCTTCAGGTCACCGATACTTTTCAAAAAGTCGTCGACTTCCTGCACATCTTTCTTCAGAAGATGTAATACGAATTTCAGAGCTGTTTTACGCCCTACTCCCGGCAGGGAAGCAAACTGATCGACCGCTTTATCTAATAACCTTGAAGAATTCACCCTTTTTTCCTTTCTCCTTTTTTCTTTCTCCCCCTCACTCCTCCCTCAAACGAATATCTTTCACTATCATCTGAATATCGTTTTTCCCCATAAATTCATTTTCCTGGAGCGTATAACAGATATCGAAAAATCCGCCGGAGTTCACTTTATCATAGAGATGCCCCATGCCGAAACCGATGCCGCTCCGGTCGTTACAGGCCCTGGTATCGTCGACAATGACCAGTTTCAGGTGTTCGTTGTTACGTCCCACCCGTTTGGTGCCGATGAAGTTTGTTACTTTCTCGGTCATGAAGACCGGGATGGTATTGTTGGGACCGAACGGGGCGAATTTTTGCAGCATATGATACAGATCGGGAGTGATATCGGTCAGCTTGATTTTAGCGTCGATATTGATCTGAGGGGTCAACATTTCATCGTCGATCGTTTCCCGGACAATACGTTCGAATTTTTGTTTGAACGGTTCTATATTTTCGATTTTCAAGGTCAATCCGGCAGCATATTTATGCCCGCCATAATTCTCCAGAAATTCACTGCATTGCGAGATAGCGTAATACAGATCGAAACCTTCGACCGACCGGGCTGAGCCTGTCGCCAAGCCGTTCGATTCGGTAAGAATGATCGTCGGACGATAGAAAGATTCGGTCAGGCGTGAAGCTACGATCCCGATCACTCCTTTATGCCAGTTGGCATTGAACAATACGGTCGTTTTTTTCGACGGTTCGAGTTCCGATTGGTTGATGTGACGAATGGCTTCCTCAGTGATATCGTGATCCAGTTTTTTACGTTGGTCGTTGAAAGTATTGATATCCGAAGCGATACCGGCAGCAGAGCATTTCTCGTCGGCTGTCAGTAACTCCACCGATTTCCGGCCTGATTCGACCCGTCCGGCTGCATTGATCCGGGGACCGATTCTGAAAACGATGTCGTTGATCGTAATTTCTTTATCGATCCCGGAAATTTTTATAATCGTTTTTAATCCCAGACTGGGATTGGAGTTCAACTGCTGTAACCCGAAATAGGCCAGAATCCGGTTTTCTCCCGTGATCGGGACGATATCGCTGGCTATGCTGACGCATAACAGGTCCAAAAGCTTGTAAAGCTCCGACATCGGAAGATTGTGCTTCAGACTATGTGCTTGTACCAGCTTGAAACTGACCCCGCAGCCGCTCAGCCATTTGTAAGGGTAGGGACAATCCGGACGTTGGGGATCGAGCACCGCAATGGCTTCCGGCAACGTATCTCCCGGAGTATGGTGGTCACAAATGATGATATCCACCTGTCTGGAATTGGCATATTTGACTTTTTCGACTGCTTTGATTCCACAATCGGTGATCAGCATCAATGAAAAACCGTTTTCTGCGGCATAGTCGATTCCTTTGATCGATACCCCATATCCTTCCGTATAGCGGTCGGGGATGTAGTATTCCAGATTATCGCTGTTACAGTGGTGTTTCAAATACTTGTATAGCAGGGATACTGCCGTCGTCCCATCGACATCGTAATCTCCGTATATCAGTATTTTTTCATCTTGGGCGATCGCCCGGTCTAAACGTTCTACTGCCTTGTCCATATCTTTCATTAAGAAAGGATCGTGCAGCATATTCAGGGATGGATAAAAAAAAGATTGTGCCTGTTCCGAACTAGTAATACCCCGTTGCAGCAGTAAGTTCGCTATAACGGGGTGACAATTTAGTTTTTTTGAAAGTTCCTCTATCTTAGTAGCCTCCGGCGGAGTATTGATGACCCATCTTTTTTTCATTATACTTTTTTCCAATTCTGCTACAAAGTAGCGGAAATTCCTTGTTATTTCAAAGTGTAATCTAGATTAATTTCATATAACAAAATCTGAAAATTGAAAATATAAAATTAAGAAGCTCTGTTACAAAAATTTGCACGATTCGTTTTTTTTATTCAGAATTGCATTCTCCGGATTATGAATGCCATGTATATTTGCTTTGTCTCCCCCTGTCCTATTCAGTGCGATAACTCTCACATCGGAGTATCCGGGAGGCAGTCTCAAGAGATGGGACATTTCCAGATGCATCGGCTAAGTTTCCTCCCATTTGTTTGCAGATGTCGAGAAATTTCACTTATATTGCATAGAAGTTGTGCATACGATACTTGTGAATCAGAGAATTATGTGTTATTAATTTGTTGGATATCAAGAATATGTGCAATTTTTTAAACATAGATATTTTAACTTTTTTATTCCGTTAACGAGTAGTGAATGTATTATTTTTTTTTACTTAAGAAATTACAATTTTACAAATTTGCCCAAATAAAGGTTCGATTCTTTTTGCGGGAATCTGCAACAAGAATAATCGACAGATGACAATTGATCATGGAGAATTACCGGAAGCTTCGCTTCCATGAAAAAACAGATTAATAAAGAAAAGCAGAAAGGAAAATTAAATGTATATCCATTGATTTATAATTCGATAGAATAAACTTAAGACTGTGATTCATCCTTGTCGATTGTCAATTATTCCTTGTCAATAGACCAAGCACCCGCAGAGACCAAGGACTTTATAAACTTTATAAACTTTCGACTAAATTAAACGAACGAGTATTATTGTTGCTGGTCGCCTCGCAGTTCTTGGGGATTTCTCGCATGGATGAACAGGATAATCGTGTCGGCTTTCGGTTTTTGCCCCTTTTTAGGCGTTTTGCAGATGAATTTGTAATCGAACCATACATCGGCCTCGCTTTCCTTGATTCGTGTCTGTGCAGGTCTTAAAACCTTTTGGTCGATCTGTGCGTTCGAGTAGGAGGCCGGGATCTCCAGGTCTTTGCAGAATTGCTCGATCGAGTAATAATACTCCCGTCTGTCCCGTTGGCTGCAAATGATCTTGTAGAGCCGCTTGGTGTAATTGCCCCGGAGGGTTAAGGCGATGTTCTTCCCGTACCTTGTACCGCCGACACCCGTACCGTAGTAGAGCAGGAAAGGGATCGCCCAGGGGTTGAGCGTCAGGGCTACCCGGTTTGTGCCTTTGATGTTGTGTACCGTCGTTATCACCACCCCGAACGTTTCCACCGTCTGGTGGATATTGGGATGTACCCAGCGAAAGGAAAAGTTTTTCCGCATCATGGCGATAGCCTCTTTCAGAACTTTGCTTTTGTTGTTCTTCCCCCCGGCTTCGTCGCATTTGATCTCGACGACAGGCTGGTTAAAGAGGTCTTTAGGCAGTTGTTTTTCCCTGGTCATGTGTTGCTGGATCTGGTCGCTTATCAGCGTCAGGAGGTTTTCTTGCCACTCGGTCACGGAGTACTGGCCGAATGTTACGTTATTCGGCTGGATTAACATTACTTCTTCCTCCGTAGGAGGAATATAGAGGGTGATGTCGTTGGTCGCCATAGGCTTGTTTTTTTGAGTTCGGGACAAAGTTAAAGAAATAAAAGATACTGTCAAAAAATACTTGGTATTTTTTGGTGTAACCTTTAGTAAAATGGGTATTTATCGGAGGGGTCTATTTTAGTAAAATGAGTATTTTTCCCCTTCGGATTTTAGTAAAATGAGTATTTTAGGTTGTATTTTTGTGTTTGTAATGATTTGTTTTTCAGTTAATTACAAACACAAAAATACTTTCTTACGAAGAACCTCTACAAAGACTATTCTCACAAAGAAGGAAAATCTTACGGAATTGCAGGTTTTGGAACGGGTGAAAAATGCACATTTTGAAAGCGGAAAAATGAGAAACGGAGAAAAACGAGCGGAGCGTTTTTTTAGGGTGATTTTTCCGCGTGTTAAAATATGCAAATTTTCGTTTTTGTACTATAAAATTAAAGAGAATCGGAACGATTGCGCCATTTTACAAATGTACACTTTTTTCGGGCGGTGTACATTTGTAATGCGCATTTCGTGGGCTGGGTGTCTGATGTATTGAAGCGAAGCCGTGCGGAGCGTTCCAGGAGCGACGAGCGAAGCAAGGAGAGAGAGAACGACGGTTTACCGAAGTAAGTAAGCAGTCATTGGACTTAGTCCAATGCTGATTTTTTAAATCACTGATATATAGTTATTTACTTGTTTATATGTATGCGATTTGCATACATATTGCATACATTATTTTGATAATTCATTGAATTATAGTATATTGTAGCCGATATTTATGTATGCAAACCCCTATACGTGAAATTATGGCAACAGCAAGTAAAGATACGTCTATCCGTATAAAGGAGAGTACAAGGTTTAGGCTTGATATGCTGAAAGGAAGCAAATCGCACGATACGTTCGTAGCCGAAATGTTACTCTATTTTGAAACGACGGGGATCACTCCGCAGTCGAATGTAATGCCACCGAATGTTGCGGCCAAAGAGCAGGCAAGCCGGGTGATCGAGGTTGTCCGGGGCATCGAGAAATCCACTAACGTAAGGCTGAAAAACATCGAACAACTCCTTTTGTCGCTTGTCGGGGAAGTGAAAACGCCGGGGGACAACCCGGACGAATATATGCACATCTCACAGGTGCAGGAACTTTTGGAGCGTTCCAGGCAACTGGAACAGGAAGCCAGGGAAAACCGGGAGAAGGCCGGGAAGCTGCAAACGGATCTCGAAATAGCCCGGCAGGAGAAAGGAACTCCGGCCGTCGGATGCAACACGCACAAGATCCTGGAGATCGTGGAGCGCATCGACGAGGTGAAGAAGATACCGACGTTCAACGATACGGTTTATGAGATAGACCGTAATACGCTGGATATGTGGGTGAAAAGGTTAAAGGACGAACTAAAGAAATAAGCCTATGTTTGCCAAAGTACACCCGGCCGAGGACGTGAAAAGCGGAAATACGGGAAGCTGTCACGACCTGGTGCGTTATCTGGAAAAGGAAACGGGGGAGGGGCAGCGTTTTTTCTCCCATACGGAGCAGGATATTTCACCTGAACGGGTAATTATGGATATAGACGGGAACAGAAAGGCGTTAGGGGCTAACGACGCTAAATTCTTCATGCTTTCGCTCAATCCGTCGCAGTCGGAACAAATGCACCTTATCGGCCGGAAAGTGGACGATTTTAAGGAACTTGCACCACAGGAGAAAAAGAGGTTTTCCAAAAGCTGGAGGCGTTCACCCGTTCGGCTATGGATGAATACGCCTTGAACTTCGGACGGGACAATATCAGGGGAGGCCGGGATCTCATGTATTACGCACGTGTGGAAACAAAACGATCCTATCATCCGGAAGATGAAGAGGTGAAACAGGGGATCGCCAGGATCGGAGAGCCTAAACCCGGTCTGAACTTGCACGTTCACGTAATCGTTTCACGCAAGAGCCTGGACGGGAAAGTGAAACTTTCTCCGGGGGCTAAATCGGCCGGGAACACCTGGGAACTGGAGGGCAGGGAGACGGTGAAACGGGGGTTTTCACATGAGGGCTGGAAAGTCAGTGTACAGGAATGTTTTAACCGGAAATTCGATTACCAGGCCAAAGAGGGGGAAACTTATGTACGTCCGCAGGTATCGGCCGAGATCGGGAAGGTCACGAACCCGGAGCTTAAAAGGATATTGCAGGACGAGCAGTTTACGGCGGCAAACCAGATCGTCGCAGCCATGAGGGAACAAGGTTACACGCACCAGGTAAGGAAGGGGGTGCATTCCTTTTCACGGGAGGGTGAAGTGTGCCATGTTGAACACAGGCTTTTGAAAGCGTTCGAACAACCTCTGTCTGACGAGCAGCTAAAAAGCATAGCGGAACGTTTCGACTTGACAAAGTACGAGGCGAATCCGGCCGGGTACAGGGAGAACGGTTTGCAGGTAAAGGATATAAGTTTCTCGACGTATGTAAAAGATGAAGCACAGAAAGGGGAAAAGGCCTTGAAAGAGGTCGCTTATAAAGTGGTTTATGACGAACAAAACCATACGACGGTATCGTTCGCAACAGTCCGGCAGTTCGCATACGAGCACCGGATAAACCTGGTGAAAAGCGAACCGACGGCCGAAGCCGTCTTGAATAAGATCAAGAACCCGGAGCTTAAAAAACTGTTGGAGAACTACCGTTTTACGTCCGCTAACCAGATTGTCGTAGCCATGAAAGAGGAAGGCTACACGCATAAGGTACGGAAAGGGGTACATTCCTTTTCACGGGAGGGTGAACGGGTGAGCATACGGCACAAGGATCTGAAAAAATTCGCCGATCCGAAACTGGAGAGCCGCCACATGGAGGGTATTATCGAGCGGTTTAACCTGTACAAGTACAAGCAGGAGGGCGTGGCCTACCGGGAAAACGGCCTGGAGGCCAAGAATATTTCTTTCCTGACATACCAGAAAGTGCCGATCGAGCCGGAAGAGGATAAAAGCGTGACCGGAAAGCCGGAAACAAAGGAGGAAGCGCAGCAGCCACAGCAGGAAACGCCGGGGAGCGAGGCACATCCGGAAGAAACGGAAAACGAAGCGGAGACGCCCATGCCTGAACCCGATCCGGTGAAATACAGGAAAGAGCTTAAAGAGGTGTCTTATGATGTACTGTTTGATAGGGAAACGAAAACCTATGTGCCGATTTCGGCGATCCGGAAATACGCATACGAGAATGAGATCAATCTGATAGACCGATACAAGCATGGGTACGCAGTCCATCGTGAATGTGGAGGATATTTAGCCTTGCGATCCTTGCGCTGATCCCTGTCGGCCGGGTGGGGGCGCAGGACAAACGTTCGCTGATCGTGGAGGTGTTGCAGACCGCAGGGGATTACGGGGACATCGCCCCGGTGTGGGGGATCGTCCAAAAGGACGGGGATATTTACCGTTTCGTCCCCTCTGTCGCACCCCTGAAAGAGAAATACCGGATATCCGACCGTTACGGCTACCGGACGCATCCGATAAGCGGTGAAAGGCAGTTTCACGCAGGCCTGGATATGGCGGCGGTGTATGCGGCTACCGTACACGCCGCAGCCAGTGGGACGGTGACGTTCGCAGGTGAAACGCCCGGATATGGGAAAACGGTAGTCGTTACGCACCGTTTCGGATTTCAGACCAGATACGCACACCTGACACTCATTTACACCCGGAAAGGTGCGGAGGTGGAAAAGGGGGAGGTGATCGGGTTCGTGGGAAGCACCGGGATAAGTACCGGGAATCATTTGCATTATGAGGTGATAAAAAAACAAAAGAGAATAAACCCTTTAAATTTCATTTATGGAACTAAATATGTAATCGGTAACTTTGCAGTGTCGAAAAATGGCAAAGTAAATTAATCACTTTCGGAAGAACAGAAAAAAGGCATCCATACCTTTGTGATAAGAAAAGCTCAATGAATATGGATGCCGAAGAACTCACAGGTTCCCTAAAGAAACTTGTAATGTGGTACAAAGTTAAAGAATTAAAATCAAAAGGCCTAAACAAAACGCAGATAGCTCGTTGTTTGGGAATTAACCGTAACACCGTTCGTAAATATCAGTCGATGAGTGAGAGCGAGTTTATGAACAGCCAGAGCTATCGTCGTAATTATAACCATAAACTGGACCCGTATGAGGATTTTGTACATAAGAGTCTGGACTCTCATCCTTATCTGTCGAGTAGCCAGATACGAGACTGGCTACGTGAACAGTATGAAGACTTCCCCGATGTAGGGCAAAAGACAGTTTACAACTACGTGCAGTACATCCGTCGCAAATATCATATCTCCAAGCGTGTCGGGCATGGTAACCGTCAATACGAGAAGCAACCAGACACAGCCTATGGAGAATACGCTCAAGTTGATTTTGGCGAACGATGGATGTATGATAAGGAGCATCATCCGGTCAAAGTCTACTTCTATGCCATTGTCTTATGCCGGAGCCGATACAAGTATATTTACTTCAGCCGGAGTCCTTTTACAACAGCCTTGACGGTTTATGCCCATGAGTTGTCGTTTGCCTATCTCGGAGGCAAACCCAAGAAGATCATCTATGACCAGGACAAGGTACTGATCGTCAATGAAAACCTTGGAGATGTCCTGCTGACCCGTGAGTTCCATGCCTTCGTGAACGAGCAGCACTTCCAGCCGGTTTTCTGCCGTAAGTCAGATCCGGAATCGAAGGGAAAGATAGAGAACGTGGTGAAATACGTGAAGTACAACTTCCTTCGTGGGCGCACGTTCCACTCGATAGATCAACTGAACAAGGAGGCGTTGGAATGGCTTGAACGTACCGGAAACGGAAACGAGCATAGCCTGACACATCTTATCCCTTCGGAGGAGTTCCAGATCGAGAGGAACTGTCTGCTACCTTACCATGGGATACCGACCGAACCACGGCAAAAGATGAAGGAGTATTATGTACGCAAGGATAATACCATCTGTTATCACAGCAACTTCTATACGCTCCCCTGCGGGACCTACAAGGGGCAGAGCACTACAGTATGGGTTCAGGAATCGGAAGAGGAACGTTTGGAGATCTTCGACAAGGAGACGGGCAAGCAGATAACCAGCCATCCGTTATGCAAGGAAAAGGGCAAGACCGTGTCCAACATGGCCCATCACCGTGTCAGAAACGTTCCCCGTGAGGATATGGAGAAACGTATCGTGGACTATGCCGGTGGTGACAGCATAGCCAGTGAGTGGATGAACGGTCTGCGTGCCGGCAAACCCCGTTACTACTGGGACAATCTTAACCACATCCTCCGTTTTATGCGAACCTTCTCCCGGGAGACATTCCATGAGGCTATGGAGATATGTCTGGACAGAGGAGCCTATAACGCCCTGATGCTGACAGATACCGCCAGAAGTATCCAGAAAAGGAAGAAAGAAAAGCCGGCAGACCTGCCACCCATGTCAACCGCCACAATCCCGACGGTAGCACAGGAGATGCCTGAAAAAACGAATATAAACCAATATAGCAGCATATTTAAATGAAAGGAAACGAACAACTGAAAGAATACGGCAAACGCCTACGGTTGTACCATCTGTGCAACCATATGGACGAACTGCTGCACGTCGCTCAGCAGGACAAGCCCACTTACCATGAGTTCCTGATGGGCCTCTTAGAAAGAGAAATCACGTGTCGTGAAAAAAAGGATTACGAGAGAAGACTCTCCGCCGCACGTCTGCCGCAAAGACATGATCTTGATCTGTACGACTTCAACTTCGCGGAAGGAATCACACAGTACCAACTGAAGGAGCTACGCCAGCTGCACTGGATGGAGCAGGCCTGCAATGTCGTACTTATGGGACCTTCCGGTACAGGGAAGACCTTCATTGCGGCAGGACTGGTCTATGAGGCCGTAAAGGCCGGTCACAAGGCTTACATGATGACGATGGAGGACATAGTGACATGCTTGAAAATGAAGGAACTGTCCACCTCCGCAATGATGACCTACAACCGGATTGTACATGCCGGTCTGCTGGCTATCGATGACATTATGCTCTTCCCCGTGAAAAAAGAGGAAGCCACCGCCTTCTTCAACCTGATAAACACCCTGCATGAGAAGACATCCATCATCATCACAACAAACAAGGCTCCCACGGAATGGACACAGATGCTGGATGACGAAGTCCTGACCTCGGCCCTGCTCGACAGGCTTCTCTATCGGTGTGAAGTAGTCAAACTGACCGGTACAAGCTACAGGTTGGAAAACAGAAAGACAATCTTTAAAAAGGATAAGAATAAAACTGAACCTGTTGAGTGATTAACCCTGCTTACCGATAAACGATTAATCTCACTTTACTAAAATATGCTACTTCCTAGCTTACTGAAAAGTGGTGATCAAGTTTACCAAAAAGTGATTAAGCAACTTTACCAAAAAATGCTGCTTTTAAATTTGCTTATTACAAACTAAATAATGAATTGAAAGTAGAAAGGATCAGGCTAAGCCTGACGGCGAAAAGTGTTGCCGAGGAAATGGGGATCAGCCGCCAGCAGCTTTGCAACATCGAGCAGTCGGAAACCGCCCCCGTGGTGGTGAAATACATCGCTTTTCTAAGGAGCAAAGGGGTGGATCTGAACGCTCTGTTTGATCGTATTATCGTGAACAAATAAAATAAATCGTATGAGAAAATTAGTTACCGCCTTGTGCGCTTTGGTCTTTTTGTCGTCTTGCGACGACGAACTGAAACTTGTCAGCCGGGATTTTTCCGTGACGCTGAAAAGTATAGACGTGGGTACGGCCGTAGTGGGGAAGCCCGTTAATTGCACCCTTACGATCTCGGATCTCGATCCGGACAACGGGGATCAGATATTGACACGCTTTGAGGTCAGGGACGGGGACGGCGTTATCCTGGTGGATAACAACGAATACAGCCCCGGAGAAACGTTTGAATATGATTTCAAGGCAAACAATCGGCTGGATTTCGATTTTATCCCGGCAACCGAGGGAGAGGCGTATATCGTCATGGGGGTAGCCAGCGAACTGGTGACACGATCCGACAGCATCAAGCTGAAAGTTTCCAGCCCGGAGATAAACATACGCTTCCAGAACGTGCCGGATCTTATGCTGGTATCGGAGGAAGCGGAATTTTATTTGCAGCTTGATACGGAACTTTACGGGGTGAAAGCGTCGGCCAGGTTCGTAAAGGGAAGCGGCCGGGTATATATTTCCGGGTATGATGCGACAAGGGGCGAGGACGTGGCACTGGAAAAAAACAACCTGGTGACGTTCCGGCCGGATGCGACCGGGCAGGCGGTGATCGAGTTTACCGTTTCAAGCCGTTACGGTCTGCCAGTGAAAGAGAATGTAACGATACAAGTAAATCAATGAGGTTATGAGAAAAATTGCCGTATTATCGCTCTTTTTGTGCCTGGTGGCCGTGTGCAGGGCACAATATATCGGAAGCCAGTATATGAACGTGAAGCTGGGCTATATCGTGGATGAAAGTCAGGTGCAGGGGACGTTCGGTTTTGGAAAGGTGTACAAGGTTTTCAAGGTGGGGGCAAACCTTAATTACCGGAATCTAAACCGGGATCTGGTAAAGGCAAACACCGTGACGGTCGGCCCGGAGCTGGCCTATTACGCCCTGAAAGGACGGAAATTCTCGCTTTTGGGGATCGCAGCCGGGACGATCGGATACCAGAAAGCCAAGGCGAAAAGCGATCTTGTGTACCTGGCGAAAAGCAAGGCTTTCGTGTATGGATACGAGGTCGGGATAAGGCCGGAAATGTTGCTAAGCCCGAAAGTGGCTCTTTTTGCCGAATACAGGTTTGAAATGTTGTTTAACTCCATTCTCCGGAATAACAACCATGTCGGCCTGGGGTGCGTGATCTATTTATAAACTTAAATAATTGAAGGTATGAGAAAGTATTTGTATTTGTCGGCCGTATGCGTGTGCATGGCATTGTGTTTCGTCGGTTGCAGCAAGGACGACGACGAACCGGGAGGAAAAGGGGCGATGTATGAGGTAACGATCGAGCAGTCGGGAGATTTCCGCAGCTTCATTAAGTCGGTCGTGGTAGTCGCCAACGGTACGCGGTTGAAAGACGGGGCGACGGGGGAAAGCCTCGCAAGCCCGTTGATTCTAAGCGATGAAGAACTGGCCGTCGAAAAGGTGACGTTAACCACGACGGGAAAGGCGATCGAGTTCGCCGTTTCCGGTAGTGTCGTGGACGGGGAGGACGGTGTCGTGAACGAGCCGATGCAGTGGGTTGTGACCGTTTACAAGAACGGAAAGGAGATCGAGAAAAAGAGCCTTTCTTTCCGGGACGGAAAGGAGATTGGCACGGATGATCTGAATCTGTATTATAATTGACGTGACGGCCTGAATGTCCCCCGGATGAATGTTCGGG
>ERZ1106929.1097-NODE-1097-length-25609-cov-3.904946_pt1 | contig 25609 bp, 18 predicted proteins | sample MGYA00403662_ERZ1106929 | MGnify/ENA primary metagenome ERZ1106929 (study PRJEB35170, sample SAMEA104062442) | human gut metagenome | biome: human gut; feature: human-associated habitat; material: faeces | place: Denmark | collected 2013-02-20 ... | reverse complement strand
GCTTGCCGGCCAGACGGATCAGGAAGCAGATACCGCACACACCCAGCTGCAGGGCCATAGCCACCCAAACACCCACAAGGCCCCACTTGGCCGCCAGAATGGCCGACAGCGGCACACGGATGCCCCACATGGTGCCGAAATTCAGCAGCATGGGCACCAGCGTACTGCCGGTCCCCTGAAACACGCCGCTGGCCACGATGGAGGCCCCGAATAACGGCTCCGCGAATGCCTCGATCCGCAGCACCCGCACGCCCAGCTCAATGACGGCCTCGTCCACCGCCATCATGCCGATCATGGCCGGGGCCAGCACATACAGCAGCGTCCCCGTGATCACCATCAAGCCCATGCCCAGCGCAACCGTCAGCCAGCCCAGCCGATAGGTCAGATCCTTCCGCCCGGCGCCTACGCTCTGGCCCACCAGCGTGGAGGCCGCCGCCTGCACGCCGAAGGCAGACATATAGCAGAGACTCTCCGCCGTTATGGCGAAGGAGTTGGCCGCCGTGGCGATGATGCCCAGCGGGGCCACGATGGCGGTGGTCACCATCCGGGCGGTGGAAAGAATGGTGCGCTCGCCCATGACGGGAGCCGAGATAGACAGGCAGCGCTTCAGCTGTGCCGCCGTAAACCGTGCCTTTTCGCCCCGCCGCAGGTGCAGCTCCGGCGACCGCACCAGCAGGATATAGGTCAGCACCACCGCAATGACCACCTGCGACAGCGCCGTTCCCATGGAGGCACCCAGAACCCCCAGACCGAAGCCCGGCAGCGTCACCCCCAGCACCCGCAGCGTTCCGCTGGGGAAGATGAGGAAGGCGTTGAACACCACGTCCAGCAGGCACATCACCGCCATGCAGATGCCGGGGGTTTTCATGTTGCCCGCCGAACGCAGCAGTCCGCCGCAGAGGTTATTCAGCTGCATGAAGGGCAGCGACAGAACATATACCAGAAAGTAGGCGCTGGCATCCTGCCAGATGGCGGGGTCTGCCCGCAGCCAGCGAGGCAGATTCCCGGTGATGCCCAGCGCTATGGCCATCATCACAAGGCTGAAGGCCATGCACACCAGAAAGGCCAGCTTCATGATGCCGCGGGCTTTCTCCGACTGTCTGGCTCCCAGCGCCTGCGCCACCGCCACGTTAAAGCCGATGGTCAGCGCAATGCACAGATCGCCGAAGAGCCACGAGGTGGTCGCCACCACACCGATAGCGGCGGAGGCATTGGAGCCCAGCTGGCCCACCATGGCCGTGTCAATATACTGCATCACCACGGAGGAGATCTGAGCCAGAATGGCCGGCCAACTCAGCTGAGCGATCAGCAGCAGCAGCTCCCGTGTGGAGATGGGCTGTCCGCTCTGTAATTTTTTCAATCCTTCACCCTGCATTCTGCACCCTCCTTCATGGTTGTAAGCTCCATTCTAACGCAGGGATGCGGCAGTTGCAACCCCCTATTTTACGGTTTTTCCTGCTTTTTTGCGAAAAAGCATCCCGTGTGCCGCAGCACACGGGATGGAAAGTCAGCAAAAAGCTTCTGACCGCTCCGGAAAGGCCATGCAGACCGTTGGCCTATCAAAATCCTCGCAGAGTTCGCCACCCGCAGGCGGCGAAAAGGTCTGATCCATTTTGGCTGAAGACCGGTGCGTCAGTCAAAATGCCTCTCAGACCGCAAGTATGGAATTTCTGCGGTCTGACGCAGAAATGATGCACGCAGCTGGCTGGGGCCTTTGGTGCAAAATCCAATGGATCTTGCACCAGATTTTTAGAACGACACCGTCAACAGCATCTTGAACCGCTCCTGCCCGTACACCGCATGGGGGATATCCTTGGGCATGATCAGCGTCTCGCCCTGAGACACCAGAAAGACCTCGCCGCCCACGGTGAAGCGGCCGGTACCCTCCAACACCGTCACCATGGCGTCGCCGCCGGCGGCATGGGTGCTGATCTCCTCGTCCTTTTCAAAGGCAAAGAGGGTCATGCTGAGCTTGCTGTTCTGCACCAGTGTGCGGCTGATGATCTGGCCGTCCTGATAGTCCACCTGCTCCGCCATGTGCAGAACCTTCTGCTTTTCAATATTCTTATACATAATGGTGTTCCTCCCACACAATAATAATGAGAATAGTATGGCCCGGTGCGCCGTTAAAAATCCAGCTTTGTCCGGACGCAGATCTCACGGATCTTGGCCTGCAGGCGCTTGAGATCCTCGAAGGTCTCCGGCTTCTTGCCGGGGCCCCGCAGCAGGGCCGCCGGGTGGTACATGGCCATTTTCTCCATGCCGTCCTGCCGGAAAAACAGGCCGTGCTCCTGCGTGATGCGGAAATCAGGCTTGATGAGCTCCATGGCGCTGATGCGCCCCAGACACACCAGAATTTTCGGCTGCATCAGCTCCATTTGCCGCCGCAGATAGCCGCTGCACGCCTCCTTCTCGGTGTTCAGCGGATCCCGGTTCTGAGGCGGGCGGCACTTGACGCTGTTGGTGATATAGATGCGCTCACGGGACAGGCCGATCATTTGCAGCATATCGTCCAGCAGCTTCCCGGCCCGGCCCACAAAGGGCTCCCCCTGCTTGTCCTCGTTGGCGCCGGGGGCCTCCCCCACCAGCAGCACCTCCGCCGCCGGATCGCCCACGCCGAACACCACCTGAGTCCGCTCCTGTGCCAGACTGCACGCCCGGCAGGCCAGACACCGCTGCCGCAGCTGTTCCCACTGCTGGTCCATGGCCGCTCCTCCTCTCTCACATTCGATAGTACCATCGATATCAGGCGCATTGACCCTTGCTTATCGACGGTATCAGCATAGCAGAAAAAAATGGCTTTGGCAAGTGGGGATACCCACTCTCCTCCGGGACACACTGTCTCCAGAAAGGAGACGCTGCCCATGTACCTCTGGAGCTTTCTGACCTACGGCTTTCTGGGCTATCTGCTGGAGAAGGTCTATGCCCTTGTCACCCGTTCCCGCCACACCGTCCGCAAGGGGTATCTGCTGCTGCCGGTGTGTCCGGTATACGGCCTTGCCATGCTGGCGGTGCTGGCTCTGCCGCCGGATATGACGGACACCTTCTGGCACTTGGCCCTCTACGGCGGGCTCACCGCCACCGCCGTGGAGTACGCCGTCCACTTCTGCTGCGACAGGCTGCTGGGAGTCATGTTCTGGGACTACTCCTCCACCAAAATGGACCTGAACCGCCGGGTATGCCTGCCCTTTGCCCTGATCTGGGGGCCTCTGGCAGCCATGACCGCCCGCTATATCCATCCGCTGCTGCGGCCGTGGCTTACCGCCGTGCCGCCGTGGCTGACGCTGGCGGTATGGCTGCTGCTGACCGCCGACAGCTTCTTCACCGTCCGTCTGCTGCTTCAATATCACGACATCGATCTGCTGGGCTGGAAAACCCTCCTGCGCCGCCACTCCGCCGCCTGACCTCTCCGTTCACAAATCGTTTACACGGTGCCGCTCCATTTGTTCTTGACGGTGCTTCCATTCCGTGGTAATATTTAGCACGCTAACATTTAGCCAGCTAATGATTCAGAGAGGAGGGATCTGCCTTGAGCAGTACCTGTCAGAGCGATCATCTGGGACGGCTGCTGGGCCAGTGCGAGCACCGGATGCGGATGGTCATGGACCGCTCGCTGCGGCAGTACGGCGTCACTCCGGTCCAGTGCCGGGCGCTGATGTACCTGCACCGCCAGCCGGAGCCGGTCACCCAGCGGCAGCTGGAGCAGTATATGGCCGTGAAGCCTTCCACCATCAACGGCATCGTGGGCCGTCTGGAGGAGAAGGGCCTTCTCACCAGAGATGCCTGCCAGCAGGACGCCCGGTGCCGTGTCCTCCGGCTGACGGAGGAGGGCCGCCGCTTCCGCAGTGACTTCATCCGCATCGCACAGGCCACCAACCGGCAGATGGAACAGGGCTTCGCCCCGGAGGAGCTGGCCGCCCTGCACCGCTATCTGGAACGGGTGGCGCAAAATCTCGCAGCGCAAACGGAGGAAACAGAACTATGATACGCAAGCTTGCCCCGTATACCAAGGGGTACCGGGTCTACATCCTGCTGGGCATCCTCTGCTCGGCAGGCGAAGCGGTGCTGGAGCTGATGCTGCCCAAGGCCATGAGCAGCATCGTGGACTACGGCATCGGCGGCAACGGCGGTGCCGGCGACCGCACCTACATCCTTACCATGGGCCTGAAGATGGTGCTGATGGCCCTGATCTGCCTGGCGTTGGGCGTGGGCGCAGCGGCGCTGGCCGCCAAGGCCGGCATGGGCTTCGGCGCCAACGTCCGTGACGCAGAGTACCGGCAGGTACAGCGCTTCTCCTTTTCCAACATCGAGCACTTTTCCACTGCCTCCCTCATCACCCGGCTCACCAACGACGTCTCGTCGGTGCAGATGACCCTGATGATGGGGATGCGGATGCTGGTAAGGGCTCCGGTGATGCTCATCACCGCTCTGGTGATGGCCCTTCGCATCAGTCTGCAGCTGAGTCAGATCTTTCTGGTGATCCTGCCGCTGCTGGCGCTGATGGTGTTCATCATACTGCGGTATGTGGGGCCCTTCTTCACCTCCCTGCAAAAGGCCACCGACGGACTGAATCTGGTGGTGCAGGAGGATCTGAACGCTATCCGTGTGGTGAAGTCTTTCGTCCGGGAGGACCGGGAGAAGGAGAAATTCTTCCAGCGCAGCGAGACGCTCCGCCAGACGGCGGAGCGGGCCTTCGGCTTCGTGGTGACCTTCATCCCCATGGTGAACCTCATTATGGGCGGCACCATCGTATCCATCATGTGGCTGGGCGGTCACTATGTGGCCGGCGGCCAGATGCTCTCCGGCGACCTGCTGGCCTTCTTCACCTACGCCTCCGAAATTCTCATGGCCCTGATGATGGTGGCCATGGTGATGATGGTACTGACCCGCTCCATCGCCTGCGGCAAGCGCATTGTGGAGGTGCTGGAGGAGCAGCCGGAGATCACCGACGACGATGCCGTGAAGGAGATCGCCGACGACGGCACCGAGAGGGAACTCACCCTCTCCGACGGTTCCATCCGCTTTGACCACGTTTACTTCAAATACCATCCCGACAGTGCCGAGTGGAACCTGACGGACATCGACTTCTCCATTGCCAGCGGCATGACCGTGGGCATTCTGGGCGGCACCGGCAGCGCCAAGAGCACACTGGTGAGCCTGATCCCCCGGCTGTACGAGGCCACGGAGGGGTCTGTCTATGTAGGTGGCCACAACGTCAAGGACTACACCATGGAGACGCTGCGGGAGGGCTGCGCCATGGTGCTGCAGAAGAACACCCTGTTCTCCGGCACCATCCGGGATAACCTCCGCTGGGGCGACGAGAACGCCACCGACCAGGAGATGGAGACCGCCTGCCGCATGGCCTGCGCCGACGAGTTCATCTCCCGGATGCCCGACGGCTACGACACCCGCATCGAGCAGGGCGGCACCAATGTCTCCGGCGGGCAGAAGCAGCGCCTGTGCATTGCCCGTGCCATTCTCCGCAAGCCCAAGGTGCTGATCCTGGACGATTCCACCTCCGCCGTGGACACCGCTACCGACGCCAAGATCCGTGCGGCGCTGAAGGAGGCTCTGCCCGGCTCCACCAAGCTTATTATTGCCCAGCGCATCTCCTCCGTTATGGACGCCGACGTGATCTTAGTGCTGGACGACGGCAAGATCTCCGGTATGGGAACCCATGAACAGCTGATGGCGTCCAATCAGATCTATCGGGAAGTCTATCAGTCTCAGCAGGAAGGGGTGAGCATCGATGGCTGAACAGAAAAATTCCATGCCGCCCCGCCGTCCCGGCGGACCCGGCCACGGCCCCCGCAGCCACGGTTATCAGCGCCCTCAGGACCTGCGGGGCACGGTGAAGAAGCTGCTGCACTATGTAGGCCGCTATAAGGGTCTGCTGGTGCTGGTGGCCGTCTGCCTGCTGCTCAGCTCCGTGGGCTCCGTGGCCAGCAGCTACTTTCTCAAGCCCGCCATCAACGACTACATCCTCCCCGGCGACTTCTCCGGTCTGCTGAAGCTGCTGGTGCTGATGGGGCTGGTGTTCGTGCTGTCGGCCTTGTGCTCCTATGTGTACTCCCGCATCATGGTGCGGGTGTCCCAGCGCACGGTGGCCGCCCTACGTCAGGATCTGTTCGATAAGCTGCAGGAGCTCCCCCTGCGCTACTTCGACACCCACCAGTCCGGCGACCTCATGAGCCGCTTCACCAACGACATCGACACGGTGTCCGAGATGATCAACAACAGCTTCGCCAATGTGCTGTCCAACTCCCTGACGTTCCTGTGCACCATCGGGATGCTGCTGTATCTGAACTGGGCGCTGACCCTTATCACCTTCGCCTTTCTGGGGCTGATGCTGCTGGTGGTGAAGGTCATCGGTGGACGCAGCCGGGTCAGCTTCCAGCGGCAGCAGGCCGCTCTTGGCGACCTCAACGGCTACATTGAGGAGATGATCGAGGGCCAGAAGGTTATCAAGGTGTTCCACCACGAGCAGCAGGCCATCGACCAGTTCTCTGCCCGCAACGATACCTATCAGACGGCGGCCACCATGGCCCAGACCTATGCCGGATCCATGATGCCCGCCACCGCCAATCTCTCCCGCATCAACTACGCCGTCACCTGCTGCGTAGGCGGACTGCTGGCCATGGGCGGTGTGTTCGATATCGGCTCTCTGGGGGCCTATCTGCTGTACGTCAAGCAGGTGTCCCAGCCGGTGAGCCAGATCAGCCAGCAGGTGAACACCATTCTGGCCGCCATGGCCGGCGCCGAGCGTATCTTCTCCGTCATGGAGGCCCAGCCGGAGGAGGACGAGGGCCAGACCACCATCGTCCGGGTGGAGAAGAACGGCGACACCCTCACCGAGGTGCCTCAGCGCACCGGACACTGGGCATGGAAGAAGCCCGACGGCTCTCTGACAGAGCTGCGGGGCGACGTGCGCTTCGACCACGTCACCTTCGGCTACGATCCGGATAAGGCGGTGCTCCACGATATCTCCCTCTTTGCCGAGCCCGGCCAAAAGATCGCCTTCGTGGGCTCCACCGGCGCCGGAAAGACCACCATCACCAACCTCATCAACCGCTTCTACGACATCCAGCAGGGAACCATCACCTACGACGGCATCGACGTCCGGGAGATCCGCAAGAACTCTCTGCGGAAGTCGCTGGGCATCGTCCTGCAGGATACCCACCTCTTCACCGGCACCATTGCCGATAACATCCGCTACGGCAAGCTGGACGCCACGGATGAACAGGTCCGGGCCGCCGCCAAGCTGGCCAACGCCGACACCTTCATCCGCCATCTGCCCCAAGGCTACGACACCGTCATCACCGGTGACGGCGGCAGCCTCAGTCAGGGGGAGCGCCAGCTGCTGGCCATTGCACGGGCTGCCGTGTCCGATCCCCCGGTGCTGATCCTGGACGAGGCCACCTCCTCCATCGATACCCGCACGGAGAAGCTCATCGAGCAGGGCATGGACTCCCTGATGGAGGGCCGCACGGTGTTCGTCATCGCCCACCGGCTCTCCACCGTCCGCAATGCGCAGGCCATTCTGGTACTGGAGCAGGGTCAGATCATCGAGCGGGGCAACCATAAGACACTGCTGACCCAGAAGGGCAAGTACTATCAGCTGTATACCGGCCAGTCCGAGCTCAGCTGACGGCGCAGTGAGCCTTCAGATTCTCATAACAAAGGAGGCCGGACTCTGTCCGGCCTCCTTTGTTATGGGCTTATGTATCCAGATATGTGTATTCGTCCATGCCCCTCTGTCACTCCGCCCAATGACAGGCCCGGCTGACGGCCTTTTTCCACAGGCGGTACTCATCGTCGCAGTCCGCCTGGGGCCGCTGGGGCAGGAACACCCGCTGGCTGCGCCGCAGGGCCGCCAGCTCCTCCGTATCCCGCCACAGGCCGCAGGCCAAGCCCGCCAGCGATGCTGCGCCGAAGGCGGTAGTCTCCACCATGGCGGGGCGATCCACCGGGATCCGCAGCAGATCCGCCTGCATCTGCATAAGGATGTCCGACACGCTGGCACCGCCGTCGGCCCGCAGGGCCGTGATGTCGCACCCGGCATCCTGCCGCATGGCCAGCATCAGATCCGTCACCTGATAGGCGATGCACTCCAGCACCGCACGGGCGATATGGGCCCGGCCCGTACCACGGGTGATGCCCAGAATGGCCCCACGGGCGTACATATCCCAATAGGGCGCCCCCAGCCCGGTGAAGGCCGGAACCACCACCACGCCGCCGGAGCTTTCCACGGATTCCGCCAGCCGGTCACACTCTGGGGCGGAGTCCACCAGCCGCAGCTCGTCCCGCAGCCACTGGATGGTGCTGCCGCCGTTAAAGACGCTGCCCTCCAAGGCATAGGTGGTCCTGCCCCCTACGCTCCATGCCACGGAGCTCACCAGCCCCGCCCGGCTGCGGACCGGCTCCGTCCCCACGTTCATCAGGGTAAAGCAGCCGGTGCCGTAGGTATTCTTGGCCTCGCCGGGATGGAAGCAGGCCTGCCCGAAGAGGGCCGCCTGCTGGTCGCCGGCGGCACCGCACACCGGTACTCCTGCCAGCGTCTCCAGGCCGGGGATGCCCGGCTGCACCGTGCCGTAGACGGCGCTGTTCTCCACCGGCCGGGGCAGCATACAGGCAGGGATCCGCAGCAGACGGCACAGCTCCTCGTCCCAGCACAGCCGGTGGATATCAAAGAGCATGGTGCGGGAGGCGTTGGAGTAGTCGGTGACGTGCTGCCCCGTCAGCCTCCAGATGAGCCACGTCTCCACCGTGCCGAACAGCAGCTCCCCCCGTTCCGCCCGCTGCCGGGCGCCGGGAACATTATCCAGAATCCAGCGGATCTTGGTACCGGAGAAATAGGCGTCGATGAGCAGTCCCGTGGTGGAGACGATGCGCTCCTCCAGTCCCTGCCGCTTCAGCTCCTCGCACAGCTCCGCCGTCCGGCGGCACTGCCAGACGATGGCATTATACACCGGCTGGCCGGTGGCCTTATCCCAAACGATGGTAGTCTCCCGCTGGTTGGTGACGCCGATGCCGGCGATGCTGCCCTCCGGCAGCTCCCGGATGGCCTCCGCCGCCGCCAGACGCTCCGTGTCCCAGATGGTCATGGGGTCGTGCTCCACCCAGCCTGCCTGCGGATAGATCTGGGGAAAGGGATGCTGGGCCTTGGCGGCGATCTGCCCCGCCCGGTCAAATACGATGGCACGGGAGCTGGTTGTCCCCTGATCCAGTGCCAGAATATACGATGCCATAGCCGTCTCCTCTTTTCTTTTTGGTGAGTTTGTGATATACTGTCCATAGAATGATTCTTATTTTACCATAGGAAGGATGAAATTTCCATGACAAATCTCACCGAGTTCACCTTTCTCTCCAGCGACGGCAAGACTCAGCTCCACGCCATGCAGTGGCTGCCAGAGGGAACGCCTCGTGCCGTGCTGCAAATTTCCCACGGCGTAGCCGAGCACATCGGCCGCTACGACGGCTTCGCCCGCTACCTCAATGAGCAGGGGATCGCCGTGGTGGGCCACGACCATCTGGGCCACGGCGGCTCTCTGCCGGAGGGCGGCACCCCCGTCTACTTTGGCGACGGCACCCCGTGGGAGACGGTGGTGGCGGATATCCAGCTGCTGCACGAGCAGCTGCGGCGGGAGTTTTCCGGTGTACCGCTGTGCCTCATGGGTCACAGCATGGGCTCCTTTCTGGCCCGCAGCTACCTGATCCGCTATCCCGGCACCCTGCGGGCCGCCATTATCATGGGTACCGGCTGGCAGCCACAGGCCAAGCTGACCGGAGGCCGTGCCGTGGCGGAGGTGGTCTGCGCCGCACAGGGACCCTCCGCCGCCAGCAAGCTGGTGAACGATCTGGCCTTCGGCGGCTACAACAAGGCCTTTGCTCCCAACCGCACCGGCTATGACTGGCTGTCGGCGGACTCCGAAAATGTGGACCGCTACATTGCCGACCCCCTCTGCGGCGCCGATGCCACGGTGGGGCTGTTCCGCCAGATGCTCCACGGCATCGCCTTCAACCAGAACCCCAAGAATCTGGCCCGCATGGACAGCAGCCTGCCGGTGCTGCTGATCTCCGGCGACCGGGATCCGGTGGGCGATATGGGCAAGGGCGTCCGCCGCACCGCCGACGCCTTCCGCAAGGCGGGCCTGTCGGACGTGACTCTGAAGCTGTATCCCGGCCTGAGGCACGAGATCCTCAACGAAGGCCCCATGCGCCAGACGGTCTATGAGGACATCTGGCACTGGCTGGAGCCGCATCTGCCGGCCCGTTAAAATCTCGCTAATTGAAATACGGTTTACCCGCAAGAGGGCAGCCTGCAGCTGTCCTCTTTTCTTTTTAGAAAAATACTGGCTCCATTTTGTCATTTCTGTCATTCGGTCAGTCAAAAAATACCAGTTTTCAACATTTTTCTCATACTTTTCTCATATCAGACTAATATGTCGTTTTTATAGAGAATTTGTGAGAATTTTTTGAATAAATTACGAAAAATCGGCTGACTTTGCCGTGGAATTGGGGTATATTATAGCCCTCAAACGTACAGGATCCGACATTGTCGAATGCGTCGACGCGGGCTGTGCGTTTTATTCCTGTCTGTACATGACGGGCTTTCGACCGGGAGGTGAGTGAAATGGCCTATATGCGCTTGGGCGATCTGCTGGTGGCGTCCGGGACCATTACAGGGCAACAGCTGGAGCGTGCTCTGGCACTCCAGAAGGAGACAAAGCAGCGGTTGGGCGATGTGCTGATCCAGAACGGCTTCATCACGGAGGCGCAGCTCATCGACGCTCTGCGAGTGCAGCTGGGCGTGGACTTTGTGGACCTGACGGCCATTTCCATCCCCGTGGAGCTGGCCCAGTATGTCCCCCGGAACATCGCCAAGAAATACTGCGTGGTGCCGGTGAAGCTGGTACGCAACAGCCTGTATCTGGCCATGAGCGATCCTCTGGACTTCGTGGCTCAGGATGAGGTCAAAACCGCCTCCCGTAAGCGCATCATCCCCATGATCGCCACCCGCAAGGCCGTGGAGCAGGCTATCAGCCGCCTGTACGGCAACGAGGGTACGGCACGGGTCATCGAGGAGATGAAGCGAGAGGCCGGCAGCAGCAGCGATGTCATCCCCGCCCAAATGGCGCAGGACACGGCGGACCCTCGGGAGTCCGCCCCCACCATCCGCTTCGTTAACGCCCTCATCGAGCGGGCCTATACCGAGCGGGCCAGCGACATCCATCTGGAGCCGCAGGAGGGTGAGATGGTGGTGCGGATGCGCATCGATGGTCTGCTCCGCCGCATCCTGACGGTGCCCGCCGACCTGCAGAATACCGTGATCTCCCGCCTGAAAATCATGGGCGGTATGAATATTGCCGAGCATAAGATCCCGCAGGACGGCCACGCCATCCAGTCGGTGCGGGGCCACAGTCTGGACCTGCGTATCTCCTCCATGCCCACGGTGTATGGCGAGAAGATGGTGCTGCGTCTGCTGGACAAGTCCGCTCAGGCCCTCAGCAAATCCCAGCTGGGACTGGAGGGGCAGGATCTTGACAACTACAACGCTCTGCTGCGAAACACCAGCGGCGTCATTCTGCTGGTGGGGCCCACAGGCTCCGGTAAGTCCACCACCATGTGCAACATGATCCGGGATCTGTCCCGTGAGGAGATCAACATCGTCACGCTGGAGGACCCGGTGGAGTACCACATCCCCGGCGTCAGCCAGTGCCAGATCAATGAAAAGACCGGCATGACCTTCGCCAGCGGCCTGCGAGCCATCCTGCGTCAGGACCCGGACATCATCTCCGTGGGTGAGATCCGGGACGGCGAGACGGCCTCCATCGCCATGCGGGCCGCCATCACCGGTCATCTGGTGTTCTCCACTCTGCACACCAACGACGCCGTGTCCGCCGTATACCGGCTCAAGGACGTGGGCGTGGAGCCGTGGCTGGTGGCCAGCGCCCTGCGGGGCGTGGTGAGCCAGCGTCTGCTGCGGAAGGTCTGCCCCCACTGCAAGAAGGGCTATCAGCCCTCTGCCGAGGAGCTGGCCCTGCTGGGGATGCCGGAGGACAGCCATGTCACCTTCTATAAGGGCGAGGGCTGTCCGGAGTGCCATCACTCCGGCTATACCGGTCGCCGGGCCGCCTTCGAGATCCTGATGCTCAGCGGCCGCCTGCGGCGGCTCATCAGCGAGGGCGCTAACGAGGAGCGGCTGACGGAGGAGGCCCGCAAAAACGGCTTCCGCTCCATGAGGGAGAGCTGCCGCCGGCTGGTGCTGGAGGGGGTCACCTCCGCCGAGGAGGCCGCCCGCATCATCAACACCACAGTAGACGAGTAATTGCGTAAAACCCGGCACGGAAGGAGCGGAGACACGCCATGACCACATACCGTTACAAGGGCCAGACCAAGGACGGAACGGCTGTATCCGGCGTCATCCGGGCCTATGACGAGTTCGAGGCCGCCAGCCGCCTGCGGGAGACCGTAGCCGTTATCACCCGGCTGGAGGAGGTACGGGAGAAGAAGGAAAACATCTTCAACCGCCCCATCGGCCTGAAGATCAAGGAAAAGGAGCTGGCTCTGATCTGCTCCCAGTTCGCCATTATCCTCTCCGCAGGGATGTCCATTCAGCACTGTGTGGAGATGGTGGCGGCCCAGACCAGGAACCGCCACATCCGCCAGATGCTGGAGAAGGTGGCCGAGGAGGTGGGCGCAGGCTACTCCATGGCCCAGAGCTTTGAAAACAACGCCCCCTATCTGCCCAAGACCTTCATCGAGACGGTCCGGGCCGGAGAACAGTCCGGCACGCTGGAGGAGTGCTTCCAGCGGCTGCACCGGTACTATGATAAATCCGCCAAGACCAAGGCCAAGGTGGTCAGCACCCTGACCTACCCCGCCATGGTCATTGTGGTGGCCATCGTCGTGTTTATCATCATCATCGCCGTGGCCGTCCCGGCCTTCAACGATGTCTTTGCCGAGATGGACACCCAGCTGCCGGGCATCACCCGTGTGCTGCTGGCCACCAGTGACTTCTTCGTGGGCTGGTGGTGGCTGCTTCTGCTGATCGCCGCCGGGCTGGGCATCGCCTATATGGTGGCCCGCCGCTCTGTTCAGGGCCGGAAGACCATCGCCGCATGGAGCCTCACCAAGGCCCCCCTCCACCGACTCCATACCCTCAACGCCGCCGCACAGTTCGCCCACAGCATGGCCACCATGCTGACGGCCGGTCTGCCGGTCCCCAAGGCTCTGGATGTGACCGGCAACGTGATCAGCAACTACACCTTCGCACTGGCCGTGCAGGAGGTGAAGCAGAAGGTGGAGCGTGGCCGCACCATTTCCGAGAGCATGGGTCAGATCGAGTACTTCCCCAAAATGCTGACGGAGATGGTGGGCGTAGGCGAGCAGTCTGGCTCGCTGGAGGAGACGCTGGACGTCATCGGTGAATACTTTGACAACGAGGTGGAGGTCACCACCGCCCGCCTGCTGTCGGTGCTGGAGCCCATCATCACCATCGCTCTGGCGGTGATCGTGGTGGTGCTGCTGCTGGCGGTGTATCTGCCGCTGTTCACCCTCTACGGCGGAATGTAAGGCCGCCGCACCCAAATTCGTATCCTATCCGTATAACAACCCTGTACGGATCAAGATAAAAACCGCAAAAAAATAATAGGAGATTTAGAACTATGCTGAAGAAACTGCAGAACAAGAAGGGCTTCACTCTGATGGAGATGCTGATCGTCGTCGCCATCATCGCTGTGCTGGTGGCCATCGCCATCCCCGTGTTCAACGGTGCCCTGACCAAGTCCAAGGAGGCCGCTGACGTGGCCAATGTCCGTGCTACCTATGCCGAGTGGCAGACCGCTATGCTCACCGAGAACACCAAGGCTCCCGCTGATAAGGATGCTTTCCTGAAGGGTCCCGCTGGTAACGATACCCTGACTCTGAACTATCCTGACAAGCTGACCGTCGCCAACGGCACCATCACCTACACCGCTTCTAAGCTGACCGATACTGCCAACGACAACAGCAAGGTCTACACTTGGACTCTGGGTACGCCCGAGATCAACTGACATCCGCTTGTCACATTCACACGCAACAGTTCCCGCACCGGCCCGGCCGGGCCGGTGCGGGGCGACCCGTCTCTCATCGGGCGGGGATGGCCGTGGGTTGGCGTCCCTCCCCGCTCCGTGAGAGCAGTCCCATCTAAAGGAGAGCCTTCCCCATGCTGTATGCCGATCCCTTCCTAACTGTTTACTGCTGCCTGCTGGCCGCCCTGCTGGGTGCGTGCATGGGCAGCTTTCTGAACTGTGCAGCCTGGCGCATCGTCCATGGGGAGAGCGTGCTGCGTGGCCGGTCCCACTGCGACGCCTGCGGTCATGTGCTGACGGTGCGGGACCTGATCCCGGTGGTCAGCTATCTGGCCGCCCACGGACGCTGCCGCTACTGCGGGGCCAAGCTCTCCCGGCGTCACGTTCTGGCCGAGGCCGTCTCGGCGCTGGTGTTCGTGACGCTGCTGCTGCATTATGATATTTCGCTCCAAGCTCTCGAAGGCTGGTGCGTGGCCAGCATCCTGCTGGTCTGCTCCTTTGCGGATTTGGAGGGGTACATCATCCCCGACCGTTTTATAGCGGTCGGCGTTGTGCTATTTATCATCACTCTTTTCTTCGCCCCCCAGCTGCCCCGGCGGGCGCTGGACGGCGCCATCGGCGGTCTGGCGGTGGCGGGGTGCGTGCTGCTTCTGGTGCTGGGAATGGAGAAGCTGCTGGGCCGTGAGGCCATGGGCGGCGGCGACATCAAGCTCCTGTTCCTGACGGGGCTGTTTTTGGGCTGGAAGCGGAACCTTCTGTGTCTGGTGGCGGCCTGCGTCATCGGCATCGTGTGGGGACTCCTGCAAAAAAAACGGGACGGCGGCGAGGCCATCCCGTGGGGCCCCAGCATCGCCCTTGGCGCTTGGCTGACGGCGCTGTGCGGCCAACAGATCATCGACTGGTATCTGGGGCTGCTGTAATTCTTGAAAGTGAGGACGAGCATTTTGGAAAAGATCGTTGGCTTTGACATCGGTGAGAGCAGCGTCAAGCTGGTATATTTCGCCGGTGCGGACCTGAAAAAGGCCGTCACGGCGGAGCTGCCGGACAACATGGTCTCCGGTTCGAGGATTTTGTCCATGGACGCCATGGCGGACTTCCTGCGCCAGACGGCCAAAAGTAACGGCATCCCCCTGACCCATGCGGCGCTGGTGCTGCCCTCCACGGAGGTGTTCACCCGTGAGCTGGTGATGCCCGCCATGACGGAGCAGCAGCTGCTGTATAACCTGCCCTATGAGTTCCGGGACTATTTGACGGAGGAGAAGAACAAGTACTTCTTCGACTATTCCATGCGGGAGGTGCTGCGGGACGAGTCCGGCCAGCCCACGGAGATGAATCTGCTGGCCTGCGCCACCCTGAAGAGCACCGTGGAGAGCTATCGGACCATGCTGCGCCGGGCGGGCTTCCGCCTGCGGGTGCTGACCCCCAGCGAGTGCGCGTACAGCGCCGTGCTGCAGGCCTACTACCGCCGCACCCGGCAGGAGGGCCGTGACCTGTGCGTGGTAAATCTGGGCCACAGCGCCACCTTCCTGTATATCTACCGGGGCGGCCGCTTCGCCAGCCGCCGGGAGATCGAGGTGGGGATGTCCGATCTGGAGCATCTGGTGGCCGATCAGTGCAGCGTGGACGTCCACGTGGCTCACGAGTATGTGCGCCAGAACTACAACCATGTGCTGGAGTCGGAGCAGGCCCGTGAGCTGTATGGCCGCATCGCCGTGGAGGTGGTGAAGGCCGTGAACTTCTTCAACTACAACAACCGGGAGCGGGAGCTGACGCAGCTGTGCCTGTGCGGCGGCGGCAGCGCCATTCAGCCGCTGTACGACACCATCGCCGATACCACCGGCATGACGCTGCACACCTCCGCCGAGCTGCTGGGCCAGCGGATGTCCACCGAGGAGCCGTGGATGTACCTGCGGGCCATCGGCGGCGTGGATCTTGGCATCAAGGGGGGCCTGCGATAATGGCAGAAAAGATGAAAAAGGGGCCTTCGGAGGTCGGTCGCAAGACCCTCAAATGCCCCCATAAGCAGGGCATCAATCTGAATATGCGGGAACAGAAGGGCAATCCCCGTCTGACCCTGCTGGTGGGCTGTCTGGCCATCGTCATTCTGGCGGGCTGCGTGGCCAAGTTCGGCGTCATCGACCAGTACCGCCGGCTGGATGCGGCACAGGCCGCCTACGCCTCCGTTCACACGGAGTATACCCAGATGCAGGAGCTGCTGAAGGGCTACGACCGTCTGCTGATGGAATACCGCACCTACTCCATGGAGTGGGCCACCGACGGCAGCGAGGACAACGGCACTCTGGTGGACCGCCAGAAGGCGCTGGATCTGCTGGAGCAGGAGATGCTGTCCCGTGGACGGCTGGTATCGCTGCAGGTATCCGGCAACAAGATGATGGTGTCCATGTCCGGCATGAGTCTGGATCAGATCTCCCGGATGTTTGACGTGATCCAGCAGTCCCCCATCGTCAGCAATGTGGAGCTGAATCTGGCCTCCACGGAGGACGGCAACGTCTCCACCATTCTGGACTTCACCGTCCGCATCACCCTACGCAGCGCAGAGGAGGCAGACAAATGAACCGGGAATTGACAAGACGGGAAAAGATCCTGCTGCTGGTGCTGATCGTGGTGGTGCTGGTGGCGGGCTACTGTAAGCTGATCCTCATCCCCATCAACGATCAGATCTCCAGCTATCGGCTGAACATGGAGGCCGAGCAGACGGAGCTGGACGCCAATCAGGGGAAAATGGCCCAGATGCAGAAGATGCAGAAGGCCATCGACGAGATCAAGGCGGCGGGCGAGAAGCGCACCATCCCCCAGTACGACAACAGCGGCAAGCTGATGATCGAGCTCCACGAGATCATGAGCGACACGCTGGACTATTCGCTGGACTGCTCTGCGGGTACCGTGCAGCAGGACTATATCATGCTGCGGCCCATCGTCATGACCTTCCGGACCTCCACCTATGCGCAGGCCCGGCAGATCGTGGATCGGCTGTGCTCCAGCGAGAACATCAGCCAGATCTCCGACATGAATATGAACACCTATACCGAGGGCCGCAACAGCGGCACCGTGGAGACCACGCTGGTCATCACCTACTTCGAGATCATGTCCTGAGGATGCCGTGGGGCGGGGAGCTTTTTCTATGACTGAGAGAAAACTACAACGGAATAGACGGGGCTTCACGCTGACGGAGGTGCTGCTGGCGCTGGCCATCCTCATCATCCTGCTGGCGCTGGCCATGATCCCCATCAGCCGCCACCAGCGCAGCATCCGCCAGTCGGAGCTGGATTCCAAGGCGGAGACCATCTATCTGGCGGCTCAGAACCGCCTCTCCCAGCTGCAGGCCAGCGGCCGCAGCGACGAGTACGGCAAGGACCGGGCCACGGCCCTGAACAACATCCCCTGGGACGCCGAGCAGGATAAGTACACCACCAGTACTCTGTACTACGTCACCTCCGCCGCCAAAAGCACCGACACCTCCGCCGCCGGGAGCATCCTGCCCCGTGAGCAGGTGGAGGCGGAGCTGTGGGACGCCAACTGGGTCATCGAGTATGACCCCGGCAGCGGCAGTGTTTACGCCGTGTTTTACAGCGAAAAGCCCATGCAGTACAGCTTCGACGCCTTCAATCCCCTGCGCTCACGGGATCGCCGGGTGCAGGAGGGGGCTACCGTGGGCTACTACGGCGGCGACAGCGTCCAGAGCGAGGACACCGGCAAGCTGACCCCCAAGATGGAGATCATCAACAAGGAGCGTCTGCTGCTGAAGGTCACCTGTGACACGCCCCGTGACCCCCTGCACTTCTATGTGACGGTGACGGACGCACAGGGTCACTCCACCGGGCGGATGGAGCTCACCGGCTCCGAAGTCAACGTCTCCTACCGCACCTATACCGTCACCATGGTGCTGGACGACCTGACGGAGGGCAAGCGCTTCTCCCAGCAGCGCCGCTTCCGGCAGCTGACCCCCGGCTCCGACCTGACATTGAAGGTGGAGGTGGAGAGCGACAGCCGTCTGGTGGACTCCGTCACCGGCAAGCTCACCACCAACAGTCTCTTTGCCGAGGTGCGGGACGGCGGCACCACCGCCGTGGTCACCTATGCCCGGCATCTGCAAAATCTGGATGAGGGCTCCGGTCTGCCCGCCGCCATCACACGGGCGCTGCAGGAGCAGGATATCCAGTTCGTCAACACCGGCATGGACGACGGCTGGGACAGCTGCTATCCGGGTCGGAATTTCACCCCCATCTATAACGAGAACCTCGCCTATTACGACAGCACCGTCGCCGTAGGCACCCAGTCCTATCACCCTGTGATCTATGAGCTGCCGGTGGATACCGACGGCGACGGCGGCCTGTTCGAGAGCTTCCGGGGCACCTTGCGAAACATCCGTCTGTGCGGTGCCCAGATCAGCGCCGGCGGCAATGTCGGCGGTCTGGCTGGCTCCCTCCGGGGCGGCACCACCATTGAGGGCTGTCAGGTCTACCTGAGCCCCACCCGTGACAAGCTCAGCAGCAAAAACGAGCAGGATATCTGGATCAGCGGCGCCACCGCCGGTGGTCTGGTGGGCCGCTGCGGTTATGACCTCACCGTCCGCAACAGCTTCGCCTCCTCCGTGCTGGAGGGTGGCCGCTACGCCGGCGGTCTGGTGGGCTACATCAGCGGCACCCGCACCGTCTATGTGGAGCACTCCTACGCCGACTGCTACCTCTATGCCTCCGGCACCACCGGCGGCCTCATCGGCAGCTGCATCGGCACGGCGGACATCACCCTGCGGGACTGCTACACCGCCGGTTTCCAGGAGGCCGACGTCATGGCGGGTCTGGTGGGCGGTGAGTTGTCCTACGGCGATGTCATCGACACCTGTTACAGCGCCAGCGCCCGTCTGAACGGCAGTGAAAAGCTCACCTACTCCACCGCCAAGCCTGCGGATGTCACCACCGACAAGCCCGATATCACCAGCACCTACTATATGTCCCACGGCGACCACGACATGGACGGCACGGTCTTTGCCGACTATGAGCAGTGGAGCGGCCGCAACCGGGCCGACGCCATCAAGAAGTACCTCAACGACGCCTTCACCGCTGAGACCGGCGGCAGCGACACCGTGGCCTATAACCTGGTGGACGGCATGGGCTTGGGCGCTTACTCCTATCCCCGTCTGATGGGACTGACCCACTACGGCGACTGGCAGGCTCAGTTCGAGGCCGGTACACTGGTGTACTACGAGGTCTATTCCGACGGCAGCTACGGCTTCCGTGGCGCCAATAAGTCCACCGTCAAAACCACCGGCACGGTGGCGGGCGACGGCTACGGCATGGTGTACAGCACGCTGCCGGAGCAGGATCTGACGGTGCGCTATTCGCTGGGGGGCCGGGAGGTCACCTCTACCCTGTACCGTGCCAACGCCATCGACATGGGCGGGGGCTACTACCTGCTGCCCATGCCCCGGACACTGGTGAACACCACCGAGGTATCCACGGACTTCTACCGCCGGGTGCAGGTGGAGGACACCACCTACTACTTCAATCCCCATTTCACCTGCTGGGTATCGGAGGGCTCCGAGGCCCCGGAGGCCCCCAGCGAGATCGGCATCCGCACGGCCCGGCAGCTGAATAACCTGAGCCTGTACTATGAGCAGTACAGCCCCCTGCTGGCCAAGGACACCACCCTCCAGCAGGAGCGCAGCATCGACTACTCCGGCTACGACTGGGCGAACTACGGCCGCAGCGGCGCCGCCGTCACCAGCCAGCAGCCCATCGGCAGCAGTGCCGTCGTCCCCTTTACCCACATCTATGACGGCGGCACCTATCCCATCGCCGCTGTGCCGCTCCAGAGTCCCAACGGCGGCGACTACGCCGGACTCTTCGGCCTGAATCAGGGTAGTCTGCGGAATGTGGTGCTCACCACCGGGGAGCAGGACTACTCCGTGACGCTTCGGGGCATCCTGCGCCTGCGTACCGCCTATGTCGGCGCTCTGGCAGGCCGCAATGACGGCACCGTCTACAACTGCGCTGCGGCGGGCTACTCCGTCACAGCCCACGCCTATCAGGGCAGCGTCCTGTATATGGGCGGCTTCGTGGGCTATAATGCCGGGACCATCCGCTCCGGCAGCGTTAGTACTCCCTCCCTCACCGCCAGCAGCAACTATGCCCGTCTGCTGATGGGCGGCTTCACCGGCGGCAACAGCGGTCTGGTGAGCCAGAGCTACGCCATGGCCAACGTGGAGGTACTCCAGATCCGTGGCGGCGGCGTGGCCCTCAGCGGCTTCGCCGGGGAGAACATCGGCTCGATCCGCAGCAGCTACTGCGCCACGGCCCTTACCTCCCCCGGTGCCGATACCTACGGCTTCGCCCCGGCCACCGGCAGCACCTCCGGCTGCTGCTATCTCAGCGGCGGTACCTATCGCTTCGTGGGACAGGTCCATCTGTATGATTACAGCGACCAGTCCGGCGCACGGGCCGTCAATGAGCAGGGACTGAAGGCCCTGACCCTCACCGGCTTCTCTTCCGCCGATGCCAGCCACACCTATCACCACAGCAAAACCCTGAACACCGACGGGCAGGCCTATCCCTATCCCACCGGTCTCACCGGCCACGGCAGCCCCGTCCACTACGGCGACTGGGTGACCCCCGCCGATCTGGGTACGCTGGGCATGGTGTACTGGGAGCACGAGGAGGGCGGCAGTAACCCCGGCTATCACTTCTCATACATCGGCTTTGAAAACGGCGTCCGCAAGGACGGCAGCAGCCTCTGCACCGCCCACGACGACGGCGGCAAGATCACCGCCTACGGCTACGGCTACTACTGGTCCAAGGGCGAGACGGAGCCCCTGCTGGAGACCCAGCGCATCGCTCTGGACGGCCGCAACACCGAGGCGGCGGCGGAGCTGGAGAAGCAGATGCCTCCGTTCAGCTTCGTCACCTATCAGACCTCCGACACCGGTCTGCGGCTCCTCAGCGGCACCACCGGCAACGGCTACTGGTTCCTGTCTCAGGGGGATGTGTGGTTCACCTACACCGTCAGTCCCTTCTTCGCAGATTCCTACGCCGTCACCGCCGTCAGCACCGGCATTACCGGCGGCACCACCGGCGTGGAGCCCGGCACGGATGCCCTGCCCTATCAGGTGCGGTCCGTGGAGCAGCTGCAATACATCAACTGGAGCTACTACGACGATCAGGGCAGCTCCACCCGTGACGTGACGGGCAGCGGGAGTATGTACAAGTACTACCCCTATCTGCAATATAGCCGTGTCACCTGGGGCTACCAGAGCAAGGAGGATGCCATTGCCGGCGACTCCACCGGCGGCACCCGTCCCATCCGCACGTGGAAGCAGAGCCATGACCTCAACGGCCAGAGCCTGGCGGATCCCACGGATGCCTCCCTGAATTACAGCTTCCACCCCATCGCCGGTTCTGTCTACGACAGCGGCAGCAGCACCGACTACCGCATGGTGCTGTACAACTGGTTCGGCAGCAAGTACGACGGCCAGAGCTACTACATCAAGAACGTGAACATCGACTCCTACTGCTACAACGTGGGCCTCTTCGGCACCACCGCCGGCGCAGAGATCGCGAACATCGTCCTTTATAGTGACAACGGCGCCGTCATCCAGCGCAATACCGATCCCACGCCCTCCAGCGGCACCCGGACGGTGCGCCAGTATTCCACCTCCTACGCCTTGGGCGGTCTGGTGGGCATCGCCTATGACTACAACAGCAGCATGGGCAACGGCAGCATCACCAACTGCGCCATCGCCGTCTACACTGTGGCCGACAACAGCCGTAACAAGCAGCATCTGGGTGAGGCCGCCATCGGCGGGCTGGTGGGTGTCTCCAGCGTCAACCTCAACAAGTGTTCCGCCGTGGTGGATCTGCAGATCAACTGCACCCACGTCGATACCAACGGCTACATGAACGCCGCCCGCTACGGCAACTATGTGCGTGTAGGCGGTCTGGCCGGCGGTGTACGCTTTGCGGTAACGGACTGCTACACCGGCGGTACCATCACCGTTGGGAAGGAGACCCTGAAGGAGCGTGTCCCCGTGGGCAGCAGCAACAATGTCTTTGCCGACGGCAGCTCTGCCGTCCGAGTCAAGATGAATTCCGGCGGTGTCTCCGGCCCCGATACCTATGTCTATATCGGCGGTATGGGCGGCAGCGGCTTCTCCGCCAGCTTCACCAACTTTGTCAATCGCGTCGACAGTTCGGATGGTCAGCCCACTTTCAATAACTGCTACACCTACATGGAGTTCCCGGACATGGAGGGTACCATCACCGGCATCTCCCTTATGGGCAGTATTGCCGACCGAGCCGGTGCCAGCACCAATGCAAAGCTCTATATCAATAACTGCTACTACCTCAACAGCAGCAAGAACAGCATTTCTTTCGACAGTCTGCCCAAATACTACGGCAAGGGTAATTCCAGAAGCAACTCCCTGAGCGGGCTGCTGCGTACAGAAGCGGCACGGGAAAAAATGCTCAACGGCGATCTCAGCTACCTCCGTAATTATGGCTGGAACAGGGGTTCCAACACGTATAGCATCAAGGGCCTGACGGGCCTGACCTATGAGCAGATGTCCCAGCGCACCGGTGCCAGCATCGTCACCCAGAACACCGGCACTGCGCAGCGCTACGATAGCTTCGCCGCCGCTCTGGGCAGCAGCTTTGCGTGGGTCACTACCAAGGAAAACGGCGCCGAGGTCCACGGCAAATACAGCTTCCCCGGCAGCGACGAGGCCCTGCAGGGTCAGGACTTCCCCTTCCCCACCGTGCTGGTGCAGGATAACGTCTTTGGCCGGGCCCGTCTACACTATGGCTGGTGGCCGTCATCTGGCCTCTACTGGAGCAAGGGCTTGCTGACGCTGGACATGATTACCGACTACGATGCCGCCGGCGGTGAATCCGCCGTGACGCTGGATCTGCGGTTCGAGGGCACGGATCTCGGCACGGAGCTCCCCACCCTGTCCTATACCAAGGACGGCATCGTCACTGCCGAGCTTCAGCCGGGCGGCACGGGCCACTACAAGGTCCGCATCGTGGGACAGGCCATCGGCTCCACCGAGATCATCGCCACACTGGGGGATTACACCGCCCGTCTGGCAGTGGACGTCACCGCCAAGCTCTCCATCTCCGTGGATCAACTCTCCGTAGAGCAGTATGTAGGCGAGAGCACTACCCTCACCCTCACCGCACGGGACGGCACCGGCCAAGTGCTCACCGGCGTCAAATGGGACGTGGTCAGCGGCTCTGACCGGGTGGTCACGCTGTCCCCGGTCAGTCGGGATCAGCAGGTCACCGTCACCGGTAAGGGCGAGGGCGAGGAGACTCTGCTGGTGCAGGCCGGTGTCACCGTGGGCCAGCGCACCTTCACCAGTGAGCTGCGCCTCACCGCCACCATCCATATGCAGGGCGTGCTGGGCATCGCCCATGTGGGCGATGGAGACGCCGTGTATCGTCAGGGCATCCTGAATCGGGACGCCACCGACTGGGATACCCCTCTCGGCCCCGCCGAGGGCGATGTCCCCGATCACGAGGGTCTGTACCTGTACAGCCGTGGCAAGGCGGCGGACTTCCGGTACTTCACCGTAACGGCCCTTACCGTTCTGGATAGCACCGGCACTTCCCACGATATGCTCTCCGCCGCCGATGAGGACTACCGGGTCACCGTAGGCGACGTGGCGGCCGCCCAGCAGGACGGCGACTTCAGCTATCGCCCCATCACCATCCACGGACGGCAGCAGGAGACAGTCACCCTGCAGGTGACCCTCACCGACACCCGCACCGGCCGGCCCTATACGCTGGATATCCCCTATCCCCTGACGGCGGAGGATACGCAGATCACCGCCACCTTCGTGGTGGGCCGCCTGCGGCTGGAGAAGGCCGTTCCCTTCGGTCAGCCCGCCGCCAGCTTCCTCCCCACGGAGGAGGAGCTTGTCTCGGCGCTCCGGCCCGTTGTGGGCTGGACCCCCAGTCCCGATCTGCCCCTGTTCCAGGATACCACCTTTGAACCCATCTATCAGGATACGGAGGAGCCCGGTCTGCTCCGCTGGCGCTGGACCCGATAACCGTTTTGCAGAAAGGAGGCCATTGGAATGAAAAAGTGTACAGACCGGAAGGGCGTCACCATTCTGATGGCCCTCCTCCTGCTGCTGGTGGCCAGCATGGTCAGCGTAGTGATCCTTACGGCGGCCACTACCGCCGCCCGGCACATCTCCAACGACCGCCAGAGCCAGCAGGCCTATCTCACCGTCAGCTCCGCTGCGGAGCTGTTGCGGGACGATATCCTCTCCTCCGGCTATGAACAGAAGGTCACCCGCCGCCCCACTGCCACCGGCAGCTATATCGAGCGGACGGAGGTGACCCAGACCCCCCAGGGGGCCATGAAGGTCTGGCTGGAGCGGGGCATCGAGGCCGTGGGCCGTGGCATCGCCTATACCGACGTCATCACCCTCACCCCGGATGCTGCCAGCGGTCTGGACGCCGTACAGGCGGAGTTCACCATGACCCCCGCCTACGACATCACCGTGACCCTTTCTCTGGCGGACAGCAGTCAGGGCAACTGCCTTATGACCCTCACCCTCAGCGGCCAGCGGAAGCAGCAGGTCACCACCGTCACCGGCGGCAACACCGAGACGGGACAGACCACCGTTACCACCACCACCATCTCTTGGGACACACCGCTCATTGAAAAGGGGGTCACCGGATGAAAAAGCTGAAGAACCAGAAGGGCGAAACTCTGGTGGAGACTCTGGTGTCCCTGCTGATCATCGTGCTGGTGTTCGTCTTTCTGACGGGCTCCGCCGTGGCAGCCGCCAAGATCAACGCCAAGATCCGGGACACCGACGTCTCCTTCCGGTACAGCGATGCCCAGTCCGAGGGCAACGCCCAGCTGCGCCTCTCCGGCCGCAGCGGCCAGACCGGCAGCACCTCAGTGGAGGTCTATCAGGAGAACGGCTACCGCTACTATGTGTCGGAGGATACGCCATGAGAAAACTCCGTGACCGGCGGGGCATCACCCTGACCGAGATGCTGTGTACGGTGCTGATCGTGCTGCTGCTGACGGCGCTGCTGGTAGTGGGCATCCGCTTTGCCGGCAAGACCTATACGGAGTCCATGCGGCTGTCGGAGGCGCAGGAGCTTTGCTCCACCCTCACCAGCGTCATCAGCGACAAGCTGCGCTTCTGCGGCACCGTGACGCAGGATGAAAACGGCGGCCTGACGCAGATCTTCATCCAAAACGTGGGCAGCGTAGAGGGTAAGGGCGATGCCTTTCAGATCGGTGAAGACGGCCAGCTATCGCTGGGCGATCGTCACCTGCTGGGCTCCGCCTCCTACCCCAAGGGTCTGCAGGTAACTGCCTTTACCCTGCGCTACGATGCCTCCACCGACATTTTCTCTGTCACCCTGGAGATCGGGGACCGCTCCCGGCAAACCCTGTCCCAGACCTCCTTCGAGGTCAAGCGCATCAATCGCACCGTGACCTGATGCGCCCACGGCCCGCAAGCGGTAAGCGGCCAAATGCAGAGATAACAAACGGAC
>ERZ1106929.1093-NODE-1093-length-25674-cov-4.835083_pt1 | contig 25674 bp, 20 predicted proteins | sample MGYA00403662_ERZ1106929 | MGnify/ENA primary metagenome ERZ1106929 (study PRJEB35170, sample SAMEA104062442) | human gut metagenome | biome: human gut; feature: human-associated habitat; material: faeces | place: Denmark | collected 2013-02-20 ... | reverse complement strand
GTGTTACGGTAGAAACAGGGACAGTGCCATGCCCTTTGCCGCACTCTCAGTATAAAAAGATTTATAAACGAAACAAAAAGATGTTTCGCTGGTTTATGCTATCTTATTAAACAGGTAATTGGATACGAAAAGGAAGGTGCATTAAAATGGAACGAACGAGAAGACTGCGGATGAACGAACGAGTGAGAGATATGGTGCGGGAAAATCATGTCCGGGTGGACGAATTGATTTATCCGATTTTTGTAATAGAAGGAGAAAATATTTGTGAACCGGTAGAGTCGATGCCGGGCATCTGCCAGTATTCGATTGACAGACTTCATGAAGAACTTGACCGAGTGCGTGAGGCAGGGATTCCGGCAGTTTTATTGTTTGGTATTCCGGCACACAAAGATGAGCAGGGAAGTGGTGCGTATGCCGAAGACGGAATCGTGCCACAGGCGATTCGCTATATTAAGAAAAATTACAAAGAACTTGTTGTTGTTGCGGATGTCTGCCTGTGTGAATACACATCACATGGACACTGCGGTCTGATTTGCGATGGGGAAGTTTTAAATGATGAGACGCTTCCGCTTTTGGCAAAGGCATCTGTTGTGTATGCTAAAGCAGGAGCAGATATTATTGCACCGAGTGATATGATGGATAAACGTGTTGAGGCAATTCGCCTGGCTCTTGATGAAGAAGGCCTATATAATACGCCGATTATGTCCTACAGTGCAAAATTTGCGTCGGCATATTATGGCCCATTCCGTGATGCCGCACATTCGGCACCGGGATTTGGTGACCGTAAAAGTTATCAGATGGACCCGGCAAATGGAGAAGAAGCTCTGCGGGAAGTGGAGCAGGATATCAAAGAAGGTGCTGATTTAATTATTGCAAAACCGGCGATGGCATATCTGGATGTGCTAAAAGATATTTCCATTCATTATAATATTCCGATTGTGGCGTATAACGTCAGCGGAGAATATGCGATGGTGAAGGCAACTGCGCAAAAAGGCTGGATTGATGAAAAACGAATTGTGATGGAGCACATGATTGGGTTTAAGCGTGCCGGTGCAAAAATGATTATTACTTATCATGCGCTTGATGTAGCTCGGTGGCTTAAGGAAGAACAAAAGGAGCAGTAACCATGATTTTTGGCTATGTTGGAATTTGCTATAAAGAAGCACCACTTGCCCTGCGCGGGCAGGTGGCGTTACCCGACTCAAAAAAAATTGAATTATGGGAGCGGCTTTCTGTCATTGGCTTAAAACAGTGTGTGATTGTCTCGACCTGCAACCGCAGCGAGATTTTCTATTTTTCTCATTCGGATGAGGTGACGGGGGAGCAGGTGCAGTCCTGCTACCAGGACATTTTCCCGAATGTTTCGTTTGGGGATTACTGTAAGAAAAAAGAGGGCAGTGAGGCGGTTTCTTATTTGTTCCGCGTGGCGGCAGGCTTGGAATCGTTAGTCGTAGGGGAAGACCAGATTTTAGGGCAGGTTGTTGAGGCGATGGATTTTGCCAGAACCATGGGGCACAGCGGCAAAGAATTGGAGCGCATTGTAAGGGATGCAGTGACGTGTGCCAAGTGGATTAAAACGAATTACCGCATCAGCGAAAAGCCGTTGTCAGTCAGTTATATTGGCGTGAAAGAGCTGCACCGTGCCGGTGGTGTTAGCGGGAAAAATATTCTTGTGATTGGAAGCGGGAAAACGGCGGCACTTGCTTTGACATATTTGTTTGAATACGGAGCAAAAAAGATTTATCTGTGCAGCCGGACGTTTGCGCACGCAAAAGAATTGTTAGCGGTACATGAAAATTTGACAGTGGTGGATTATCATGAGCGTTATGATGCGATGAAACGGTGTGAAACGGTTGTATCAGCAACGTCATCGCCGCATCTGGTTGTTTTGTACGATAAATGGAAAGAGACGGGTGTCAGACAAATGCAGTTTTTGGATTTGGCATCACCGAGGGATATTGACAGCCGGTTACAAGAAGTTCCGGGGGTGCAGTTGATTGATATGGATACGCTGCAGAAAATTACCGAAAAAAATCAGAATGAGCGGGAAAAACTGGCGGCAGATTGTGAACAGGTTATTGAGGAAAAGGTGCAGGAGACGATGGAATGGCTTTTATTGAGCCGTGTGGATGGCACGATTGAGACGCTGCAGAAACGGTGTTCACAGATTGAGACGGACAGTTATGAATATTTAAATCGAAAAATTCCTCTCAATCACAGAGAGCAGAAATTATTGAAAAAGGTGCTTCATGCTTCTTTGCAGCGCTTGATTCGTGAGCCGATTCAGGAATTAAAGCAGTTGGAGGACGAAGAAAAGCAGAAAGAGTACCAGAATATCTTAAAAACATTATTCCGAATGTATGAAGATGAATAAAAGTATAAGCGTAACCTTATACTTTTATTTAAAATTGCTATAAGTAAAACATTATAATATTGCATGGGATATATTTACAAAGTTATACCTTGGTGTTACAATAATCTCAAAGAGAGGGATCGTATACGAAACAGGGGTTGTTTACGGGGCGGTTTCAAAAACAAAAAATGATTGGAGGACACAAGGTTGAAAAAAAGTTTTGTAAAACAATGAGTTATGTGATGACGGCAGCATTGCTTCTTGGCGTGTCAATGCCATCTTCACCGGCAGCAGCAAAGAAAAAGGCACCGAAACTTAGCACAAAGAAAGTAAGCATTTCGGTTGGACAGAAAAAGACGATTAAGCTGAAAAATGGCAAGAAAGCAGTTTGGTTCATTAAGTCAGGTAAAAAGGTTGTTAGTCTTTTGAAGAAAAAGAAAACAAGTGTCGTAGTAAAAGGTAAGAAAGCCGGAAAGGCAGTTGTATTAGCGAAAGTCGGAAAGAAAAAACTGACCTGCAAAGTTACTGTTAAGGCAAAGAAGCCGGCAGTTACAAAAGCACCGGCAGTTACCACTGCACCAAACACGAATAAACCAAGTACGGCACCGACAGCAACACCAACCGCTGCGGCACCAACAGCTGTACCAACAAATACTCCACAGCAGGGAGAGGTTGTTAAGAATATTGTAATTGATTTGTCTAAAGTTGGTGATACAGAGTTTACTGCTTCGCCAGCAAAAATTGATTTTAGTAAACAGTTAGATTCCCGCTTTGATTTGAGTTATTTCAAGGAAATTAAAGTTGCTTATGAACTTACATTTGATGGAGAAGATACTTCTAAAATGACAGGCGGCAAGATTGCTTTGGCTGGTTCAGAGGCTTCCTTGACAGGATATGATGATGGTGTGGCATTTACTTATGATATGATGCCGAATACTACATCTGTGACGATTCCATTTGATGAAAAACTGAGTGGTAGTGCTGTTGGAATTAACATTCAGCCAATGGATAAAAATGCCAGCTGGGGTTGGCCGGAAACGTTGAAATCCGTTAAGATTACAAGCATTGTATTTGTTGCCAGAGCAGGAGCTACTTATCCGGCAGCAGGAGCAAGCAAACCAACACCAAAACCAACAGTAGCACCGGAATTTGAATCTTCTGAGTTCAAATACGATGGTCTTGACCAGAGTTGGATTGACAAAAACATTGATCCAGAAAAACCGGTTGTTGCATTGTCATTTGATGATGGTCCGGGAGGTTATTCGGAATTTGTTGATTATGGTATGCAGATTCAGAAGGCTTTGACAGCAGCAGGCGCTCATGCAACATTCTTCTACATCGGTGCTCATATTGAGCATGATGAGGAGTCCAGAAATGAAGTTCTTGCAGCGAAAGAAGCTGGATTTGAGGTGGCAAACCATTCTTATGATTCCAATGGGTTGAATGGCGTAGGACCAGAAGTGATTAAAGAGAAAATTGCTAAGACAGATGAGCTTCTTTCGGAAATCACCGGATACAAACACTTCTTGTTCCGTGCGCCAAACGTTGCTTATAGTCAGGCGATGTATGCAGTAATCGAGAAACCGTTTATTGATGTATCGATTTGGAGTCAGGATTATCAGAATTCGACAACGAAGGATAATTTGGTAAACAATGTAATCAATAACTTAAAAGATGGCGGTATCATTAACATGCATTCCGTTCATGAAAAAACAGCACAGGCAGTTCCAGAAATTCTGGAGCAGTGCAAAGACAAAGGATATCAGGTTGTTAGTGTTTCTGAATTGTTTGCTATCAAAGGCAAAAAGCTTATGACAGGTGTGAAATACAATAACGCTGAGTAAGATTTGAAAATGGATTGTTGAAAAGCAGGGCTGTTATAATAAAATAGTTTAAAGATGGCAAAAGAAGTTTGTTCGATATAAACGAATGGAACTTCTTTTGCTATTTTTATTTTATACGCAGATATGCCGCTCTTTGGTTGCGGCGTCTCTTTATCTGTGATAAAATAGAGTAAATGGCGTGAAAGGAGCATGCATATGACAGGGATTGTTTTTGAAGGTGGGACATTTCGACCGATTTTTAGCTGCGGTGTGATGGATGCACTGTTGTCGGAGAATATATTACTGCCTTACTGTATTGGTGTTTCCGCTGGAATTGCGGATGGGGTTTCGTATATTTCCAAGCAGCCACAGAGAAATTTGGAAATTATGCAGAAATACCGCAATGATAAGCGATATATGAGCCGGAGTAACTGGAAAAAATATAAGAGTATTTTTGGACTGGATTTTGTTTTTGGAGAAATTCCGGACCACTTAATTCCATTTGATTGGGACACCTTTCGTTCATATGAGGGAACTTGTCTGGTTGGTGTGACAAATGCAAAAACCGGACAGATTGAGTATAAAAACGCAATGGATATGGATGAGAAATTTACAATGCTTCGTGCAACCTGTGCACTGCCGATGTTTTTTCCGGCGATTGATTTGGACGGGCAGAAGTATTACGATGGCGGGCTGGTTGACCCGATTCCGTTTAAAAAAGCGTTAGATGACGGTTGTGACAAATTAATTGTTGTGCTTACGCAGCCACGCGGTTTTGTGAAACGTTATGGCAAATATGATAAAATGGGTGCTAGAATGCTAGGACATAAATATCCGGAGATTAAACGAGTGATTATGGAGAGACCGGACCGCTACAATGCTATGGTGAAAGAGTGTGAGGCGTTAGCGAAGGAAGGAAAAGTGATGATTCTACGGCCGAACCATTTGCTGAACAGCTTTGAAAGTGATGTGCGGAAACTGGAAATGGCTTATTGGCATGGTTACCGCATGACAAAAGAAAAGATGAAAAAAATCAAGAGGTTTATTGAGGAATAAAGGAGATTGCAAATGAAACAACAAAAGCAGCAAAAAGAATATGGGAAAAAGTTTTTTGTGCCAATTTTGCTTATACTGGCAGTGCTTCCATTGATTACCAATGCACATATTTATGATAATGGATTGAGTAAACAATTATGGTCATCGGCAAATGGTCAGGTGACGGATTTCTTTTTGTATTATAAATCGCATTTTTTGATGATACTGGGTGCCATTGTTACGGTTATTTTGGCATATTGGCTTTGTACTGGTGAAAATGGCAGATTGTTTGATAAAAATGTGTGGATTCCGTTGATTCCGGCATCGGTGTTTGCCTTATTTTCGCTGTTTTCGGCGATGGGAGCGGAGCATGCAGAGGATGCGTTCTTAGGCGGTTATGAGCAGTTTGAGGGCGTATTTGTCCTTCTTATTTATGTAATCTGTTTTTTGTTTGTGTATGGTTACGTGAAGAAAGAAGAGGTAGTGGAGTGGCTTCTTAACGGACTGACTGCCGGCTCTTGTGTTGTTGGTATTCTCGGTGCATTCCAAACGTTTGGTCTGGATTGGATTCAGAGTGCCTGGGCAAGGCCTTTGGTTACGACTGAACTGGCTGGCAGAAGTGGTTTTAATATAAAATTGACATTTGGTAAGGGTATGGCATATTCTACACTTCACAATCCGAACTATGTTGGTTCATATGTAGCGGTTGTTTTACCGATTACGATTCTTTTACTTTTTACGGCAAAGAAAATGACGTTCCGTGTACTGGCTCTGATATCTACTGTTTGCCAGTTGATTATGCTGTATGGCTCACAGTCATTGACCGGACTGATTGGTGTTGCCGGAGCTGTTATTGCAGCACTCATTTTTCTGTTTCCTTATGTGAAAAAGCATTTATTTGTTTCGGTTGGAGCGGTTGTTGTGTGTATTGCTGCGGTGGTCTGCGTGCTCGTTGCAAAACCCGGCATTTTAAACCGATTTACGGGCAGCGAGGGAGAAAAAACGACGAATACTATTTCGTCCATTCAGACAAAGAAAAATTCGTTTGAAATTGTGACCGGCAGCGGAAAGACGGTTGTGGGAGGGTTTACTTCGACTGACAGTATCGGTTCCTTTTCTTTGAAGGATAAAAAGGGAAAAACACTGGAGACTGCGACAAACAACAATGTTGTGACGATTGCAGAAAAAGGATATGAGAAGATTAAATTCTCAGCATCTGCTGTTGAAGTTGATAAAACAACGATTCCGTGTCTTGAAATTGGTGCAGACGGAAAAGCGTGGGATTTGGTGAAAAAAGATAATAAACTTTTGTATTATAATCCACAGGGACGTTTGGACAAACTAAGAAAAGTGGATTCGATTGGCTTTGAGAATAATTATGATTTTGCGACCCGCCGTGGTTATATTTGGTCACGTACATTTCCAATGCTTAAATCAACGGCCTTGATTGGTGTTGGTGCGGATAATTTTGTATATGAATTTCCGAACAATGATTATGTGGGAAAAGTGAATTCTGAGTTTAATGCGCAGCTTATTACGAAACCGCATAATATGTATCTTCAGATTTGGACGCAGGACGGTATGCTTGCCTGTCTGGCATTGATTGCTTTGTATGTGATGCTTGTTATTGCAACATGGGGAAATTGCATGAATGCAGAGAAAAAGACATGGCTTCACAAAACAGCAATGGCAATTTTTTGTGGTGCCAGTGGTTACATGGTAGTTGGTCTTGCAAATGATTCAAGTGTATGTGTGGCACCTTTGTTCTGGATCCTTATGGGACTTGGGTTTGCCGTAAATCATATGATAAAACGCAGTAAAGCGAAAGAGGAAGAACAGTAAAATACGGAGGTGATTGTATGGCTCGAAGATGCAGCGTGGAAAGAGCAAATAAACAAATTGGTGGTTTCGCCAGTGCAAAGAAAAATATGGTGATTCAGTACGAAGGACGTGAACGTTCGACAAAGCATTTGTTGGAATTGATTCACGATGATGTTTTAACAAAAGGAGTTGCAGAAGAGGAAATTGAACAGCTTGATATTTACGTGAAACCGGAAGAACAAGCGGTTTATTATGTGGTGAATCAGAAAATTGAAGGCCAGATTGCATTCTAAAAGGATGTGGGACAAGAATGTCAGAAAGGAAGAAAATTATGGCAACGGTTTATGTAATTGCAAACCAAAAGGGCGGTATTGGTAAGACGACAACCGCTACAACATTAGCAGGGATTTTGAATCAAAAAGGAAAAACTTTATTAATTGATGCGGACCCACAGGGGAACAGCACAAGTACCTATCAGGCAGCAATTGAGGATACGGCAACTCTTTATGATGTCATGGTAGATGAGGACCCGGTGCCGCTTGATGAGGCTGTGCAACACATGGAGAACGGAGATATTGTAGCTTCGGACCCATTGCTTGCCAAGGCGGGAAAACTTTTAGATGGAAATGTGGAAGGAATGTACCGTTTGCAGGATGCGCTTGAAATGTTAGACGGCTATGATTACATCGTAATTGACACAGCACCATCTCTTGATATTGTATTGTATAACTGTCTGATTGCTGCGGACGAAGTAATTATCCCGGTCACGGCGGATGCCTTTGCACTGCAGGGACTAACAAAACTCAGCGATACAATTCATGCTGTTCAAAAGCGCCAGAACCGCAATTTGCAGATTGCCGGCCTTTTGCTTGTGAAGTACGCCGGCCGCTCCAATTTGGAAAAAGATGTGCGTCAGGAAATCGAGGAAGTTGCCACACAGCTTGGCACTAAATTGTTCCCAACGGCAATTCGCGAGTGCGTCAAAACAAAAGAAGCACAGTTGAAAAAACGCCTGCTCAGTGATTATGCGCCAAACTGTACCACGATGCAGGATTACAACCAGTTTGTTGAAGAACTGCTTGGAAAGTAAGATACATAAATGAAATATCTTGTGTTATATAAGGATGTCAGGGGCAAGCTTTTTGCTCGGGCATCCTATTTTATTGCTTATTTTCCAATGCCGTATTCTTTCATAAGTTCTTTTTGATAGTCAGTATCTACCATGGCACGCTGCATGTCTTCCAAACGATTGTCCTCTAGTAAATGGAGATTTAAGGTGTTAATTTCATGGATGCCGCGAGTTTCACCACGTTCTTCATACATATCTAAAAGTACACACATATTGATATGACCTCCTTTTTCATTTTGTTTATCGATTAACTGTTTTGCTTTTATGTAACGGTCGTCATTTGCGACAGCGGACAGCCAGTCTAAAAAGGCTTCCGGATGGTCGAGTTTAAAATCCGTCGTGCGGAAAAAAGATTCTAATTTTTCTTTGTCATTTTTGCATGACAAATATCGGACAATGTATTTAAAGTCGGAGTGATACATCTGCATCGTGGACTCGGATTGATTGGCTAAGTTGATAATACCAATTGAATGAGGTGAAATCCACTTCTCAAATTCCCCACGCATATCGTCGGGGATATTAAGCACATCCTGTAATTGTTTAGGCTTTTTCCACTCTTTTTGGCTGTAATTCAAAACAAGCGTAATAACCGGATCCAGCTTTTGAGTATCATGAATCCCCTTGGTAATAGGAGATGGATAAGCCTGCTGCTGTCGATTTGCCTCTTTGATTGTCCTAACTTGTTCCATATATTTTGCATGTTGATACCCCATATCGCGGACGGGCATAATGTTATTGATATCGCTCTGGTTTTCCAGACAGACAAAGAAGCGGGTGTTGTATTTTTTGTTACACTTCATCGGTACATCCATCTGCAGTTGTTTCAGTTTGTTGTCAGAAGAGGACTTGGTAATCAATTCACTAGGCTCTCGTGATAATTCGTTTGCAGATATATAATGTCTGCCGCCGAATAAGTTTACATTAACGATGTCGGAAAAAACATCTTTGTATTGTAATAAGTTCTTTTCAGCTAAATCTTTACTTCCCAATAGCATGCCTCCTTTTATCAAATAGAAATAACAAGGAGAACGGTTTTGTTCCCACCCTTGTTTGGAAATATACTAGCATGTAATGAAGAAAAAGTCAATATATTTTATTACAATCGTAAAGCGACTTGATGATGAAGAGGGGCGTATTGCGCTGAGAATTTTTGAAAAGTGAAAAAAGTGGGGGTGGTCAGATTGCGGAAAAAACAGAATCACAAATATGGTAAAATAATAAAAAAGTTAAAGTTTATGTTATGCAACGTCGTTGTTGCAATACAAATTTTTAGTAAATTATGCTATAATAACAAAGTAACATAAAGGAACAACAATGAGAAACATAAGGAAATGGCTTGTGAGAAGAAAGAACAAAAAAGCAGAAAATGAGGAGTTGTTTATGCCCCATATTCGACTGACGAATGCGCATGACAAATCCTGTGTGTATGAATATGATTTAGAGGGGTGCATGGTCGTTGGCCGTGCACCGGATTTATGTGATGTGGCACTGGTAGATGAACCGACGGTGTCCGCGCGGCAGTGCCGGCTGTATACGGAGTGTGGCAAAGTGTATCTGATGGATTTAGACGGAACCAATCCGACGTATCACAACAATCTTAAAGTGATTGAGGACGTTGCCCTTAGAAATGGGGATGTAATCAGTTTTGGTGAAGTTGATTTATATGTTGAAATGAAGTAAGAGAAAGTGTAAAATGGAGAACAGAAGAAATACCTTTGATGTAAATGAAGAAGTCAGTAAGTGTGAGAGTCTTGCTGAACTTCAGGAGATTTTAAGCCGTAATAGTAATTATTATTATGTGTGGAAAAATTATATTAATTATATGGTCGAAAAAAATCATCTGAATTATGTGCAGCTTGCAAAGACGTGCCATTGCAGCCGCAATACGGTGAAGAAATGGTGCCGTGAGGGTGCGATGCCACAGAACAGGGAGACTTTTATTAAAATTGGTCTTGGGTTTCGTCTTACATTGGATGAGTTTAATGACCTTTTGATGCGGTATGGCAAATACCCGCGCCTATATGGGAAAAATATGGAAGATGCGGTTTGTATCTTTGTCATTCACCATTATCCAAAAGATGGCGATGCGTATGAGTTTTATAGGCAGTTAAAAGAGCAGCTTTTGGCGCGGATGAGGGAGTACACCGGTGTCGTGACGGAATCCAGAAATACGCACGAAATCGAAGAGGGATTGATGACAAAAGAAAGCAAAGAGGAATTTGAAACTTTTGTTTGTGAAAATCGAAAGTCTTACGAGGAGTCATATCAGAATCTGGAGAAATTTTTGAAGATGTTTATTGAAGCAAAAGATGAGAATATACATCATTTTGTACAGACAAATTCACTGAATTTTTCCTATGAGAAAATGATGTCGGCGCTTAGACTTAGAGGCGAGTGTCCAAGCCGTATGAAATTGATTCTGCTTGGCGTGAATTTGAACATGTCCTTAGAGCAGATTAATTATATGCTTTCTTTGGCGTATATGAGTCCAATGTGCGCGAAAGATAATGTAGAGTGCGTCATTATGTATGCAGTGGAAAGTGCATATCTGATTAATCCGGCGTATTCGGTGGAAAGTGCAATTATTTTACAGCACTACAATCAAAATCCGGTGCTTCAGGAAAAATGCAAGGAGATTTTAAATAAATATTGGAATGAGAATGTATATGCAGCAACAGAAGAGAAAGAAGCGCTTGGTTATTTGGAAGAAAGTATTGGAGATTATCTAAAACACATTCTTGAAGAACTTGAGTGGGATGAATATGATATTTTCCGGTATATTTAATATAAAATGGGAAAGGGGACCGATTGTGCGAAAGAAGACAAAAATATGTTTAGGCTGCCTGCGTGAAATTTCGCTCTATGATTCCGTTTGCCCATTTTGCGGATTTGACCCGATTAAGGTGAAGAATCCGCGTTATTTGCGTGCAGGAACAAGGCTTTTGGACCGCTATCTTGTCGGAAGAGAGTTAGGTGAGGGTGGCTTTGGTATTACTTATGTGGGATATGATACGAGGCAGAAAAGACCGGTGGCTGTGAAAGAATATTTTCCGGCACACATCGCATCGCGTGATACAACGTCCGGACGTTCGCAGGATGTGATCTGTTTTGATGGAAAAGATGGAAAGTTTTTTCAGTCCGGTTTAGAGCGTTTTAAGAAAGAGGGGAAAACGCTTGAAAAGGCGTCGTCTTGTGACAGTGTAATACAAGTTTATGATTATTTGGAGGAAAATAAAACAGCCTATATTGTGATGGAGTATGTGCCGGGAATTACGGTGCAGCAGCGAGTGGAGCGTCAGGGGATATTTACGCCGGAAGAAATGCTTCTTGTCGTAGAACCTTTGATGAATGATTTGCAGAAACTCCATGAAAAGGGGATGCTTCACAGGGATATTAGTCCGGACAATATTATTCTGCGTCCGGATGGTGTGGCAAAATTGGTTGATTTTGGCTCTGCACGCCGTACGGTGTTAGATGCACAGGGAAAAAATAAGAGTATGACGGTTGTTGTACGGCAGCAGTATACGCCGAAAGAGCAGTATTCGCGGAATGGAAAACAGGGACCGTGGACGGACATTTACTCGCTGGCGGCGACGATGTACTTTATGCTGACCGGCAAAGCGCCGGTGTCAGCACTTGAGCGTGAGGCAGAGGCGGCAAACCAGAAAATGAGGACCGGCATGCAGCAGATAAAGGCGTCTTTAGCGGATGTGTTAGAAGAGGCAATGGCATTAAATCCGGATGACCGATATGCTGACATGCAGTCTTTTTGTGAGGCACTGAAAAAAGAAATTCCTATAGCGGAAGGCGCAAAGCCAATCGAGCGGACTGTTTATTTTGACAGGGAAAAAGAGGGACGAAAGATTCTTCCTCAGTGGAAGAAGAAGCGTCTTTATTTTGGGTGTGGAATTCTGGCACTTATTCTTGTGATGGTGATTGTGGGAAAAACAATGCTTTCGGGTACACAAAAAGAAAAAGCGGCTATGGCGGAAAAAACGCCTTTGGCAACGAAAGCGGTTACACCAAGTCCGACACAGGCTCTTGTTACTATGCCGGATGTTGTCGGAAAGGAAACATCAGATGCGATAGCGGCGGTGCGGACAATGGATGCCAATATTGCTGTTATCATTGAACGCGGCTACAGTGAGAAGAAAAAGGAGACTGTTTATAGGCAGAGCATCAAGCCGGGGCTGCAGTACACAGCGGGCGATAAGAAAGAGGTCATACTTCACATAAGCCTTGGCATCAAACGTGTGCGTGTGCCAAATGTAACCGGTAAGACACTTACAGAGGCAAAAGCGGTTTTGAGTGCAAGAGGATTGAAATACACAGTGAAAAAACAATTTTCAAATAGCCGTAAAAATAGTATAATAAAACAAAGTAGGAAAAAGAATGTTAAAGTGAAAGAAGGCACGGTAATTCACCTGACGGTGAGCCGGGGAGAAAAGAAGGTGTCTTTGGCATCTATACGGACAAGAAAACCGGAACCTGTGGCAACAAAGAAGCCAAAGAAAATTCAGATTGTTACGGATTAAGAGGAGAGAAAGAAATGGACAAGCGGAGAGTCAGTCTGGTACTTGTTTTTGTGATGATTATTAGTGTAATAAGACCGTATGTGTGGTATGGGGAAAATGCGTCACAAAAAAAGATGACGGCAAAGGCTGCGACGGTAGAGGTGTGGGATGGCTCTGTCGATACGAGCTGGTATGATCGTGAAGCAAAATCTTTTAAAATTTCGAATGCAAGTCAATTGGCAGGATTGGCACAATTAGTGAACCGTGGGGAGACAATGTATGGGAAAAAAATTACAATTACAGCAGATATTTATTTGAATCGGGATTGGGGAAATTATGATTCATGGGGAAATCTTGCACCAGACAATCAGTGGACTCCAATTGGTTCATATCAGCATGCATTCCGAGGTACCATAGATGGAAATAATCATTGCGTATATGGAATTTATATTAACATGCAAGAAAATGTACAGGGACTCTTTGGAAGAGTTGAAACCAATTCCGACTATGATGAACAAGCAATTAAGGATTGGCATATAAAAAATTCTTACATCAGAGGAGCAAGCTATGTGGGAGGTTTTGTTGGGTGCGCTTATCGGGTGGATATTGCTGGCTGCAGCGTTGAGGATAGTATTGTGATAGGAGAAGGGGATCGTGTGGGGGGCTTGGCTGGATCTAGTTATTTTTCATGTTGCATAGAAAGGTGTCATGTCCAGGGAAAAATAAATGGGGAAAACTATGTAGGTGGAATTGTTGGGGAAATTTTGGAAAATCATGGTGGGGTTCAAAATTGTTATGTAAAAGGAAATGTATCTGGAGCAGATTATGTTGGAGGGGTGGCAGGTTTCATAAAGACGAGATATGGTCCTCATTATTCATATTCACAGGGTAAAGTTTCAGGCGAGAAATATGTAGGAGGCCTGATTGGGAGTTTTGTGTCTGATAATGCGATTAGTCAAGGCTGTTATACGGTGATGGAAGTAAGTGGTCTGTCGGGAACCGGAACTATTTATGGACAATACAAAAAGAAGCCATCTAGTGTGCAGGATGCAGTCTATTTAAAGAAAAATTCGATTAATCAGGGGTTGTGTGATGTTGGCTGTGACGAATTTAGCAGCGAGTATCGTTGGAATCAATTGGAGGGTTCCGGCGTAAGTGAAGAGTATTTATGCGGAGGAGAGTTTTGTTATAACAATTCGGAGTATTATGGAGTTAGTCTTGGGAAAGATAAGTATCCGTCTTTTGTAAATGCTAAGAATAAGGTTTATCAAGCTTCTTTTTATGATGATAAATCAGCTATGTTTACGCAGAGATATTATAATAGTGGAGATAAGATAGACAATCTTCAGCCGTATATTACAGAGGGGAAGATGATACGATGGGCCACATATGATAAGTCCTTACAAAAGTATGTTGTATGGGATTTTCAAAATGACTGGATAGCAGAGGATATTTCACTGTATCCTTTTGAGATTACTTCTATGAAAAATGCAAAGTTGAAGAAACTATTAGGTAGCGTGCATAAAGAATTGAAAGGGAAAGACGTAACGAAAAAGAGCAGATATAGTGAGAAAAGTAATTATAACCGTTCAGCGGAATTAACAGTGAAGGAAAATCCTGTTATATGGGATGGAACAGAGGAAACAGATTTTTTTAATACGCGTAGTGAGGCTTTGATTGGGGTCGAGTGCAAAATATATACGGCAAGTCAATTGGCTGGAATAAATAGTCTTTTGCGATCGCAGGATGAAGAAATTCAACAATACATAAAATCCGGGTACGTTGAGTTTAAGTTGATGAACGATATTTATCTCAATGAGGACTGGGAGAACTATTTGTCATGGGATAAAGAGCCGCCTAAAAATAAGTGGACACCAATTGGTAATGAAAAATCTCCTTTTACAGCATCGTTCAACGGAAATGGACATACAATATACGGTTTATATATTGATACAAAAGAGGATGCACAGGGATTATTTGGAGAAGCAGAATATTGTGGTTATGAATCGAGCATAAAGAATTTAACAATAAAAAATGCATACATAAAAGGCGGTAGTAGAGTAGGAGCGATTGTAGGTGAAAGTTTAGAACAAATATGTGTTTTTGACTGTAATGTGCTGCAGTCTGTTGTTGGATGCGATGCGGATGGAGAGTATGCAGGTGGTATTGTTGGATATGGGAATCAGATTAATTCTATTGTAGGAGTAAATGTGAATCAGTGCAAGGTTTCTGGTGGTGATACAGTTGGAGGTGTAATTGGGTACTGCAATAATAGTAGTTTGATAGAGCAATGTTCATTTCAAGGAGAGCTAAGTGGTAATTATACAGTAGGTGGCATTGCTGCAACTGTAAATACCTGCAACAAAATAAGTGCTTGTTATAGTTTGGGAACGGTATTTGGAAAGCAGTGTATAGGAGGCTTAATTGGTAAAACACAGTACGTTAATAGTTGGGGAGATGCTTCATATACCGCTTGTAAATTGGAAGGGACAAATCAGGGAGGAATATTGTTTGGATGTTTTCCAACCACAGATTATAATTGTTCCGACGTAAAGGTATATTATCCGAAAGAATGTTATGAGGAAAAAGGATGGCAGGATATCGGTTGTGACTTGAATGGGGTCGGCAGTACGAAAAATTATTTTACAAATGCAGCGAGACCAAGGGAATATTTTACGAATGGCAAGTTCTGTAATGAAAACAAGGATATTTATGGTATGATTTTGATGCAGGATGAGTATCCTCAATTTTTAAACGAAAAAAATAAGGTGTTGAAAATTCAGTATTGGAATAAGAATGATCCAAATACAAGTCAGCAAAAGTACTGCAACTATAAAGAAAAATTGGCAGATTATCAGCCTTATAAAAGTGATAATATTCAAGTGGAGTGGTATGTTTATGCTAATGGTGAGTATACAGATGTAAAGTGGAATTTTAACGAGGATTTAGTTATTACAGATACAAGGTTAGGGCTATGTCGTCAGGGGGAAGTTATAAAACCAACCCCGACAGCAACCCCAACAGCAATTCCAACGGCATTTCCGGATTTTGTAACTCCGTCTACGGCAACCCCGACGCCGAAGCTAACGGCAACGCCGACAATGAAGCCAACGGCAACGCCAACACTGAAGCCAACGGCAACGCCAACGCAAAAACCAACGGCAACACCAACACGCAAACCAACGGCGACACCGACGATAACGCCAACGCAGGTGCCGATTCAGGTTATTACAGAAAAACCGGAAAAAACGCCGGAACAGACAAAAATTCCTACCGTGACGGCAGCACCGAAACAAGCCTCGGTGGTGAAAGCAGGCAAGGTGTTTGTTGTGAAGAAAATCCGCTACCGGGTCATAAAAGTAAATGGCAGAAAAGGAAGCGTAACCGTCAAAGGGGTGAAAGGTACGGTAAAGAAACTGGTGATTCCAAAGAAGGTTGTTTACAAAGGAATCCGATTTGATGTCGCAGCGATTGATGACCGTGCTTTTTATAAAAACAGAAAAATTCGCCGTGCTCTAATTGGTACAAACATACAGTCAATCGGGAAAATGGCGTTCTACGGTACAAAGCAGTTGAGGTACATAGATATTAGAACGAAAAAACTGAAAGCCATTGGCAAAAAAGCGTTTATTGGAATTTATCCGGCGGCGAAAATTAAAATTCCTCGTACGAGAAAGAAAAAGTACATCAAATTACTTGCCAATAAATACGGTTAAATGAAAAAGCAGAGAGTTCACAAATGGAATTCTCTGCTTTTTTGATTGGTGATACATTTAAAAATTGCTGCCGTTCCAGCCCCAGTCGTTCACACCGTGATAAGTGACATAAACTTGATTTCCCGGGATGGAAAGCTCTTCACTTAAAATGTCGCAAATAACTTTTGTCATTTCTGAATAGGCAGACGGAGATGCCTGACCAAACAGACTGACAGAAACATATGCTCCCTTGTCCAATTTCGAACCGCCCATGTACAAATCGTAATTATCTTCAAATCCAACCATCAGATACGTTTCCGATTTGTTTAAAATTTGGATAGCCTCACCAAGTTTTGCTTTGATGGCTTCCTCTTTTTCAGGGGTGAGCGATACGGTAATTTTTGAATCAATAAATGGCATAAAAGTACCTCTCTTTCTTTTTTATGATATAAGTCAAAGGGATTCCAGAAATTTAAGCATAGAACTTAACTGTGTACCATTTAAGCGCTCTGCATAGCGGAGTAAGCGAAACCTCGTTTCATTCAAATGAACAGAACTGGTGTCTTCCTCCATAAAAAATTCAGACATCGAAATATTAAATGCGTTACATATTTTTTGCAAAGAGGGAATGGACGGCAATGTGTTTTTTCGATACCAGGCTGAAATCGTTGATTGGGTAATGCCGGACTGCTGGGATAGTTGATACTCGGTCCAGCCACGCTCCAGCCGTAATTCCACGATACGGTCTAATACATTCATTGTCAAACCCCTTTCTTAGGTAAATTCATAAATAATATTATACTTGGTATTAAAAAATAAAGCAGTGAAAAATAGCGTAATTAAATAACGTAAATACGAAATTTGTAAAAGGGTAATGGATTTGGGGAGATGTTTTGGCTGAGATAAAAAAACGGAAAGCGATTTTGATGAGGGGGCGTATACTAAAAAATGCAGTGGGGGCTTTTTCTTTCATAGATTACCAATATATGTTATAATGACCTTTGAAAAATGAGGGGAAATAGGATATGAAATTATTGTTTGTACTTGTTGGACTAATTTTGTTTTGCAAAGGAATTGAAAAAGGCAGTAATTGGTTGTTCTTTGGTGGATTGATATTAATGATGTCCTTTTTGATGTGGCAGCTTTTCGATAACTGGTTTTTGGTTTCGCTGTTGGCGTAGACGGACACGGAGGCAGAGAGAACTAAGGTGTGGAAAAGAAAGGAGAGTTTGAATTTGAAAATTGCTACATATAATATATGGAATTCAGAAAGTGGAATGCCATATAGAATTAAATATATAGTAAATGAAATAAAATTAATAAATGCTGATGTGATATGTCTTCAGGAGGTATCAAGTAAAAAATTGGCTGAAAGTATTGTAGCAAATGCGGATTATGCCTATTGGTATTTTGATAATTATCCAGATAATGAGGAAGGGTTATGTATAATGGCGAAAATGCCCTTTTTAGATTGTGAGACATGGATAGGCGAAGCAAATGCAATTTATTGTTCGTTTTTTTATAATTCTCAAAAAATAGCGGTTGTGAATGTTCATCTTCCGTGGGATAGTGTATTAAGCAGAGAGCATCAAATTATAAAAATTGTCAATGCAGTGGATAAAAAAATATACGATTATGTTTATATGGCGGGTGACTTTAATTGTAGTGATTTTTCAGATGTACAGCGGTTTTTGTTAGGAGAATGCACATTGAATAATTGTGAATCCTTACCGTGTTGGTTTGATTTGGCATCTGCATATGCGGAAATTACTGATAAAAAGGCTGAGAATACTCTTGATTTTCGGAAAAATCCTAGATTTAAAGGAAATACGGTAGAGACAAATTCAAGATTTGACAGAATTTTATTGCAAAATACATACCCGCAGCAATTTCCAGTTTTGAGCAGGTGCAACGTATTTGGCACAGCAATTTATGAAGATATAGCATTGGCAGCAAGTGATCATTATGGTGTAGTAGTAGAAATGGAATAATTTTAGGATGGTGTTGTTATGTATGAGGATATTTGGAAAAAATTATACTGTGAAGCAAGAAAAGTGCAAAAAGAGAGAGTGATTTCTCCGTTTATAGAGGCAGGGGGTGTTGCAGCTGCACTTTTGACTAAGAAAGGTAGTATTTATGTTGGAGTTTGTATTGATACGGCAAGTACACTGGGAATGTGTGCTGAAAGAAATGCGATTGCTAATATGATAACAAATGGTGAGCATCAAATCGATAAAATGGTTGCGGTTGTTGAGGATGGAAGTGTTGGCGCTCCGTGTGGTGCGTGTAGAGAGTATATGATGCAATTAGATAAAGATAGTGGTGACATTGAAATACTTGTGGATTTTGAAAAGAGAAGAATCGTTCGACTTAAAGAATTAATTCCTGATTGGTGGGGAAGAGAACGTTTTTTTGATAGAACATATAATTTCACATAAAAGAGAATTGTTATGTGTGACAATGGATAATTTAGAAAGTGGTGTGCTATATGAAAAATGAAACAAGTAAACAGCTGCAAGACAATTTTGATAAAGACAATAAGCTGAAAAGCGAATTAAATTATGGTATTGCGGACATGGAGGCTGGGAGAGAACTTCCATTGGATGAAGCCATGGAAAAAATAACTGAGTTAAGAAATGTTTTTAGGGGGGTGGAGAAAATAGAGAAACTTGACGAAGCTACGTTAGAATTATATTCTTTACTTGGTCAGGGATATACGGCGATGCAAGAAGGTCGAGAAATTTCCATCGATGAAGTGAAGGCACAAATTCGGAAAAGGAGAGAACAACGTGTCCATCGTTAAGTTTGCAAAACAACGCTTTTTACCCAATTTGCCTAAAAAAGGTTGCAATTTTAGCCTGTTTTACAGCTTTTTTAGGGTAAATCAATGTGTCTAAACAACTCTTTTCGGTATGCTAGGGCTTTAACGTTGCATTTGGACGAGAAAGATTAAGAAGGAATGCAACGCTTTTGGCTTGGAAATAAGATTAGCGTTGTATGGGTGTATTATTGCAGTTCCTATAACTGGTTTCAGCAATTTTTTATCTCATCGCACGTATAGAGGAATTTTCGCAAAAACGTTCATTTCCTAATCTGAAAAATTGATTTATCAACCTTGTCTGCTATATTACAACGAATACTGTCAATAGTAACAGTATAGCTTGGTATTTGAATTAAAAAACAGTATGGTTTTGGAAATAAGATATGTAGTAACAAGGAATAAAAGAAGTTATTTAAAAGTTGTTATTCAATTCGACACGTGTTAAAATATATTTACGGAAAGTACCCATGACAGGGTGGTAGCCTCCCAAGTTTATGTGCACCGGCTTGCCGGAATACATAGGAAGGGAGGTGGCGCTTATGACAGCTTATGAAATCATTTCGATTTTTATTGGGATATTAGCCTTGCTAACATCCTTTGGTTGTTTGATTATTGCGTTGCTTGCCTTTCTCGATAAGAGAAATAGAAACAAGCGAAAATAAAAATGCCTATCCTGTCTGACCCACAGGATAGGCGGTGTCCGTAAGGACAATATCGCTATAAACTTGGAGCATCCACTTTGGAGTGGGTGCTTTCTTTGTATAATCATAATAACACTCTTGTAGAAAGAATGCAAGTGGAGTTTGATAAAAAAATATCCTGCAAATTCAGTCTAAATTATTAACATTTTTCGAATTAGTCTTCTTACATTTTGGACATGCATATCTTCCCCGAACACGTTGATTTATCCCTGCCAACCATGAGCAATTGCAATGATTACATTTCCGTCCATGATTTCGTTTTGTTATAGATGCTTTATACAGATGTTCTTTTGCTCCAATAAATGGTTTAAACATGCTTCTTGCAAGAGGATATTTCTTAACTATTTCTTCTTTGTTTTCAAAAGAATAGTCACTTAAAATTCCTCCATCATTCGGCATACTCCCAAAAACTACATTCGAAACACTACTAATGGTTTTTTTTCTATTTTCGCTAAAAATATCGGGTGCTTCTATCAAATATGCGTTAATATTGTCTACAAAGGTACTGAAAAGAGGTAACAGAAGAAGAAAAGGCGAAGGACGGAAGTTCTTCAACCACAGGAATGTTACCTGTGGATTTTTTTGTTATAAAGGAAAACAGATACTAGAAAATTCAATTTAAGTACCAAATATATCATAGAATAATCTTACAGATAGGGCTATAATTAAAATATTATTTTAATCAATTTAGAAGGAGGTAATTATGCAAATAGCAAGTAGAAAAGTAATCGCAGGCCTTATGGTTTCGGCTCTTTGTATCACAACACTATCCAGCGCCGGAAGTGATGTAGAAGCAAAGGCTAAGGCTTCTCTTAAGACCAAGAAGATTTCTGTTAAGGTTGGAAAGAAAAAGAGTATATTAATCAAGAATAAAACTAAGAAACATTCTTATTCTTTTACCAGCAGTAACAAACAAGTGGCAAAAGTAACATCAAAAGGGAAGGTTACCGGAATAAAAGCCGGAAAAGCGACTATAACAGTAAAAGAAGTTTTGAAAAAAGGTAAAAAGAAAAAAGGTAAAAAGAAGAAAAGAACATTGGGAAAGGTTAAAGTTACGGTAACTGGCATGAAAAAGAAGAATGTAGCAACGCCAACACCGGAAACGGTAAACAAGGCAACACCTACAGCGACCCCGTCTGCAACAGCACCGGTTGAGCCGACAGCATCAGCAACGCCAGCCGCAACGGAGCCGGCAGCACCAACACCGATCGTAACGAGATCTCCTGCACCACGTCCAACATTGGCGCCTGGTATGCCGGAATTAGATAAGAACAATCTTACTGTAGCGGACTATCCGGGTATTGCATCCGATGTGCCGGATCTGGATATAATTCGTGTTGGTCAGAACTACTACATGGTAAGTACAACGATGAACCTTGTTCCTGGTGTCCCTGTTATGAAGTCGACAGATCTTGTTCATTGGGAAATTGTAAACTATGCATGTAACCGTTTCCCGGACAGGGATTTATTTAATCTTGAGAACGGACAGCAGACATATAAGAATGGTTCCTGGGCAGCATCATTAAAATACAATGAAAAAACAAAACTTTTCTATGTAATCTACAATGTTAACAATGATGGTTTTTATTGTTACACGACACCGGATATCGAGAATGGTACGTGGAAAGCATATTACATACAGACAAGTTTCCATGACCCGGCATTGATCTTTGACGGTGACGGAATGTATGTTATCTACAATGGAAATAACATTCAGAAGATTTCTTTAAAAGAATCATCGGCAGAAGGTGGAATTGGAAAAGTTGTAAAAGAAGGCGGTTCAAGAGCGCTGTTTAATAAGACATTGGGCGGATTCAAGTGGTCTTTATGGGAAGGTGCTCATGCTTATAAGATTGGTGATTACTATTACCTTATGCTCATTGGTTCTTATGGAAACTGGTTCCGCAGAGAAGTATGCTATAGAAGTAAAAAATTGTATGATAGTAAGGCGTCAGACTGGGAAGCTCAATTGATCTTTGAAGGCTCTACATATGAGTATGGAACCGGTATCGCACAGGGTGGTATTGTGGACACGATCTATGGTGACTGGTATGGATTCCTTTTCCAGGATCATGATGGTCTTGGTCGTGTTCCGTCTATACTTGCTGTAAACTGGGATTATGTTGATACAAAGAATAACAAGTATTATCCAGACTGGCCGATGATGGGTTACTATGATGATAAAGGAAACTTTGTAAATTGTCTTGGAACAAGCCAGAAGGTTAAGAATCCACTTACTATCCAGTTGAATAAGAGTGATAAGGAAAGTTACATTGTTGGTGATGATGACTTCTCCTATCCGGATTTTAAGGAAGGTGACAGCCTAAAGAAAGTATGGCAGTGGAACCATAATCCGGATGACGCCAACTGGTCAGTAACAGAAAATCCTGGTTATTATCGAATTAAAAACGGTAAGGTAGCAGGGAATATCTGGTTTGCAAGAAACTCTCTGACACAAAGAACGGTAGGGCCTAACTTTACATCAGAGACATGCGTTTTGACAGAAAATATGAAACCGGGTGATTATGCAGGTCTTGCTGCAATCAGTGCACACTATGGAATGGTTGGTGTAAAATGCGATGAAAATGGTAACCGTTACGTATTCCAGGGCTGCAATAGTGATACGAATAGTGGTGCAAAGGCGAAGAAAGAGGATAAGATAAAAGAAAATGCTGTTTCTAAAGAAAAGATCGAAGGAAACGCACCAGTATATCTTAAAATTGAGTATGCCTTTAATACAGGCAAGACAAGAGCAGATAGAGCAAACTTCTTCTATAGTTTAGATGGAGAGAATTGGAAGAGCATAGGCGAAACATTCTCACTTGGATTTGATACTGCGACAACATTTATGGGAACAAGAAGCTGGCTTGTAAATTATGCAACAAAAGAAGCTGGTGGATATGTTGATTTTGATTATTACAAAGTAAAATAAAATGATACCATTTTCTGCCGGCAAGATTGTCTTGCCGGCAGTTTTTTTATTGTGTGCCTTGCGGCGCACGTTTCTAATGGGTGAAAGTCCCTAATCCGCCCTAGTAGTTGGAAGGATACAGCCAAAGACAAGGGTGTCCATCGTGAGGTGGAATCTGAAGGAAGTCGGATGGCAAATCTCTGATCTGACGAACAGAAATCACATCAGGCTATAGTTAAGGATAAGGTTGCAATACAAACTAAAGTCCAATAACTACTCGGAATTAACTATGGTAAATGTGGCAGATAGGTGGAGAGAAAGAAACGTGTGGTGCCAACGCAGATTCATTTGAATTTCCACTTTTCCAGAAAGCAGAAATCAGATAGATTTATACGAGAATCGTAAAAAATGAAAATTTGTTAGAATTTTGGTTAGAACAAACGGAATTTTTGCAGTTTTTCAGAAAGAAAAAGGCTGAAAAACACTCATAAAATAGAATGTTTTCAGCCTTGGAATCGAAGTGCATACAAGCGTTTCTCCGAAACGCTTGTCCCACGGCTATCGCCGTATATACGCGGATTGTGATGCGTCTGCCTGCGAGCAAGCTCGCGTCAGCCGCCCACACCCCGCTATGCACTTCTCTTAGCTTTCGTGCGGATAACAGGACTTGAACCTGCACGGGATTCCCCACTAGAACCTAAATCTAGCGCGTCTGCCAATTCCGCCATATCCGCAAACAAGTGAAATTATAACAGACAAGAGATAGGCTTGTCAAATTTATTCGTGCAAAATGGGAAAAATAGTGTTATACTTATTACAAATGATGTTGGAAATAAAGAGAGAAAGGACGATGAGAGTATGGGAGCATTAGTAGCACTTGGTGTATTTACGGCGATTGCCATTGTAGCAGTGATTGTTGTGGTTGCTGCGGTAGCTGCGATTGTGGCAGGCGTTACGGATTCGACCAAAGAAGAAGAGGTATAAAGGATGGAACGGTCAAAGAAAACTTCATTTGATTTTTATATGCTGCCACTGGTTCTTGCCGTGGCAGTTGTTCCCTTATTGACAATGATGACTTCGTATACATCGGGAATTGGGAAATATACATGGGCGTCCGGCGGTTCATTTGTTGATTTTTTTCTTGGCTTTAAGCGGGGAGCACTGATTCTTTTAGGAGCTGTGATTATTATTTTGTTTTGTGTGTCCCAGTGGATGCGGTCGCAGGCAAAAGCGGTGTGGACGACTAAAAATCAGAAAATTGTTTTGATTTTGCTGGCAGTATTTTGGGGTGTTACCGCGATATCGGCATTGCTTGCGGATGAAAAAATAGATGCGTTATTCGGTGGATTTGAGCAAATGGAAGGGTTACTTGTGGTGACTGCTTATGTTGCTCTTTTTTGTCTTGCTTATTTTCTTTTATCGAGTGAAAATAAAATTCAAGTGATTGTACATGCGCTATTAATTGGTTCGCTGATTCTTTCTGTTTTAGGGGCGTTGCAGGCTTTTGGTGTGGATTATCTGGCAAATGATGTCACAACGCCATTTTTTACCATGTTTATGCATACGCTGCCTAAGAAGTTTAATGGAATTACGGCAAGTTTTGGCAAAGGGGTTTCTTATGCAACACTTTACAATCCTAATTATGTTGGCTCATATGTGGCACTAGTGCTTCCGCTTACCATTTATGAGGCGGTACAGGATGAAAAAAACAGATATAAAATTGTGGCAGCGGCATCCGCTGTGTGCCAGCTTATTATGCTAAAGGGTTCCGGTTCGCTTGCCGGGATGGTTGGTGTAGGTGCGGCAGTATGCGTGGCGGTGTTGTTTTTGTTTTCGGATATCCATAAGAATAGGAAGATTCTTTGTGGCGTATTTGTTGTGGCAGTCGGACTGGTAGCTTTGTTTTTGTGGAAAAATCCGACATTCTTCCGTTCTGTCATAAAGGGAAATGGAGAGCCGTGCAGCAGCCATATTTCTTCTATGATTTCAGATGGCACGAGTGTGAAAATTACATTGCATTCAGGGAAAATGATTACACTTCGGTGGGATGCCGATGCAACGGTTTACGAATTTGAGGCTTTGAATGAGAATGGAAAAAAGATTGAAATGACAGGCGATTCCTTCAGTGGTGTTAAGTTAAAAGGGGATGCGTATCAGGGACTTTTGTTTGAGGCGACTAAGCGTCAAATTACGTATCAGGAGCAGAAAACTTATTTTGATGTATTGCGTCTTACGGTGGATGATAAATATTCGTGGGATTTTGCTATGCTTGGTGTGGGGCTGCGTTACATTAACGGAGTTGGGAAGCCGGATATGCTTCACTATGTGGAATCTTTTGGTATGGAAGGACATTATGATTTTGCGTCAAACCGTGGCTATATCTGGTCGCGCACATTTCCGCTGTTGAAGCGTGCATTGCTTCTTGGTGTAGGTCGGGATAATTTTGCGTATGCATTTCCGAATGATGATTATGTAGGAAAAGTGAATTGTGGTTTCAATGAACAGATTGTTACAAAGCCACATAATATGTATTTGCAGATTTGGGTTCAGGATGGACTGCCTGCGCTGCTTGCATTTTTAGCGTTGTATCTGCTGCTTTTTGGCAGAACCATCCGTAAATGTTTCAAAAAAGGAAAATGGAATCATAGTCAGAAAATTTCTTTGGCATTTCTGTGTGGAGTTAGCGGATATTTTGTGGCGGGGCTTGCCAATGACTCATCCATCTGCGTGGCACCGGTATTTTGGGGTTTGTTTGGGGTAGCGTTTGCTGTTTTACGCAGCGAATAAAAATTTTTGAAAAAATTAGCACTCACCTCTTGTTATTACAGCGTAGCTTTTGTCTTAGTTCATAGAGTGCCGTAAAGTGCCTAT
>ERZ1106929.1072-NODE-1072-length-26002-cov-7.595946_pt1 | contig 26002 bp, 26 predicted proteins | sample MGYA00403662_ERZ1106929 | MGnify/ENA primary metagenome ERZ1106929 (study PRJEB35170, sample SAMEA104062442) | human gut metagenome | biome: human gut; feature: human-associated habitat; material: faeces | place: Denmark | collected 2013-02-20 ... | reverse complement strand
TGGCTCCCAAGACCACCCGCACCACCCAGGGGGTGGCGGTGATGACCCTGAAGCCAAAGTACCAGCTGGAGACGGTGAAGGCGCTGGAGGACACGCCCATCACTAACCAGAGCCGCTACCGGGTGCGCAGTCTCCCGGCGGCGGGCGCCCTGCTGCGGGAGGAGGACTCCGAGGAGCGGCAGATGGATCTGCTGGACTGAATCAGATAGAAAAGGAGTAGATCTATGGCGCAGAAGGTGAGGAGCTGCGGTATCATCACGCTGGGGGCGGTGATCTACGCCCTGGCATTTGACTGGTTCGTAGCCCCCAACCAGATCGCCATGGGCGGCGTGACGGGTCTGGCCCAGATCGTGAACGCCCTGGTGCCGGTCCTGCCGGTGGGAGTGCTGTCCATCCTTGTCAATGTGCCGCTGTTTCTGGCGGGCTGGCGGCTGCTGGGAGGCCGCCTGCTGGTGAGCAGCCTGTACGCCATGGCAGTCAGTTCCTTGGCCATTGACGTGATTGCATGGATGCATACCTTCCCCCCGATGGACCCGATCCTGGCGACCCTGTACGGCGGCGCCGGGATGGGGGTAGGGCTGGGATTGGTATTCTCCCAGGGGGCCACGACGGGCGGCACGGATATCATCGGCAAGCTGCTGAAGCTGAAATTCCCCTGGCTGCCCATCGGTAAGCTGGTGATGATCCCGGACATGGTGGTAGTGATCCTGGCTGCAGTGGTGTTCGGCACCGTCAACGCGGCACTTTATGGCTTGATTCAGATGTATCTGCTGTCCAAGGTCATGGATATGATCCTGTACGGGTGGGATACCTCTCGTGTGGCCTACATCATCACCGACCGGTGGGAGGAGACGGTCCGGGGACTGCTGGATATGAACCGGGGCGTGACGCTGCTTCAGGGAAAAGGCGCATACACCGGCGCGGAGAAGCAGGTGCTGCTGGTGGCCTTCAGGCAGCGGGAGATCGTGCCCATCAAGCGGATGCTGCGGGAGATCGACCCGAAGGCTTTTTTCATCGTGTGCGACGCCCATGAGATCCTGGGCGAGGGATTTGGGGATTATCAGAAGGAGGAAATTTGACATGACAGATTTCACGAAGGTTCAGCAGGCCCTGGAGCGCCGGGGCTACACCGTACGCACCTTTGCGGCGGCGGAGGAGGCCGCGGCCTACCTGGACGGCGCCATCGACGGCAAGACCGTGGGCTTCGGCGGCTCCGCCACCCTGGACGCTCTGGGGGTGTACGACAAGCTGGCGGCCCACAACACCGTCATCTGGCACTGGAAGCAGGAGGCGAACGCCGCCCGGAAGGCGGCCATGCAGACCCAGGTGTACCTGTCCTCTGCCAATGGCCTGGCGGAGTCGGGGGAGATCGTCAACATCGACGGCACCGGCAACCGGGTGTCCGCTACGCTGTTCGGCCATGAGAAGGTGTACTTTGTCATCGGCCGGAACAAGCTGGCCCCCACCTACGAGGCGGCGGTGTACCGGGCCCGGAACGTGGCTGCACCCCAGCGCGCCCGGCAGCTGGGGAAGAAGACGCCCTGCGCCGTGAAGGCGGACCGCTGCTACGACTGCCGGAGTCCTGAGCGGGTCTGCCGCGCCTTGGTGACTCTCTGGGGGCCTATGCTGGGCATGGAGACGGAGGTCCTGCTGGTGGACGAGGACCTGGGGCTGTAAGCGCGCCCCTGCCCGTCCCTGGGCCATTCTGACCGGAAAGGAGGCGCCGAGCCGTGAAGCTGCGCCATCTCACCCTGCTCCTGTGCGTCAGCCTGTCCCTGACGGGGTGCAGCGCCCTGCTGGAGCGGAACTATGCCACCGTGGAGCCCCACAGCAGCAAGTTCTGGGAGAGCGAGGCCGCCGGGACTCTCCGGGCGGAGAACTACCAGGACATCGTGAACGACCTGCTGATCCTCATCGGCCAGCACACGGAGAGCGCCACGGTCCGCCTCTACAACTACGAGGACGATCTGACGGTGGCGGACACACTGGAGCAGGCCACTACGGAGGTCCAGCAGGAGACGCCTATGGGCGCCTATGCCGTGGAGTATATCACCGCCTCCAGCCGGTCCCAGCGGGGGTACTATGAGATCAGCATCCAGGTCAGCTACCGCCGGACGGCGGAGCAGATCCAGGCGGTGGTGAACGCCACCAGTACGGAGGCGCTGTCCGCCCTGCTGGAGGCGGCGCTGGACGAGGGCCGCACGGAGCTGGCGGTCCGGGTCGGCTATTGGGGAGAGGACGGCCAGGCCCGGGTGGAGGAGACGGTGGCACAGCTCCGGGAGGCGCGAGGTCTGGCAGAGACGCCGCCCTGGACGATCTCCTATTATCCGGCACAGGGTCCGGTGGGGCTGATCGAGTTTGTGATGGGCGGAGACGCCGCGGCTGCTGCGGAAGAAAATTCGGAAAATCTTGCAGAAGAGTCTTGACAAGCGGGTGTTTCTCTGGTAGAATACCCCTTGTTCCGCGGGCATAGCTCATCTGGTAGAGCGCCACCTTGCCAAGGTGGAGGTAGCGAGTTCGAGCCTCGTTGCCCGCTCCAGAGTGAAACAGGACACCCAGCTTTGGGTGTCCTGTTTTTTGTGTAGGAGGCGAACTTGTCCCGCCAAGGTTTTGTCTTCGGCAAAATACTTGAACGGTGTAGTGGCGCCGCCGGTCTGTTGGGCCGGGATGATAGACGGCAAACGCGATACCCCGCTGAAGGCGTGCCGTTGACTTCCCGCTCCGGAGAGGATAGCATAACCGATGAGGGAGGTCGTATGCTGAAACTGTTTCTGGTGATGGCCCTGATGTTTCTGCCGCTGTCTGTACCTTACGGCATCCTCTGCTTTGCCGCAGCCCGCTGGGGCCTGCAGCGGAAGACTCTGCGTTTCCGGCGGGGTGTTAGAGTATGCCTTTTGATCGGACTGGCCCTTTTGGCTGCGGGGATGGCCTATGGACTGCTGCGGTACTGCGGCGTCTTGGTGTTTCCGGATGACGATCCCTCCTCCATTCACCTGTTCAACTCCAGCGGCGGCGATGAGGGGTTTCAGTACCTCTATATGTGCGGGACGGTGTTCCTGGGCATTCTGGCGGCCCTGCGGCAGGAGAGGGCGGCGCACCCCGCAGACCCGCAGAAGGCCGCAGATCAACACGCGTCCGACTGCTGAGACAAATAACGGATGAAGCCACCCGCTGCAAAGGCAGCGGGTGGCTTGCGTTTTCCTGTTTACTTCTCCATCCCGCAGGGCCAGGCCTCCTGTGCGGCGGTCCGGTCCCGCACCACCGTCTCATACAGCCGCCAGCCGCCGGAGAGGTTATAGCATTTGAACCCCTGCTGGGCCAGAATACGGCACGCGATATAGCTCCGCAGGCCGCTCTGGCAGATAACGTACACCGGCTTGCCTACCGGGACTTCCCGCAGCCGCTCCCGCAGGTCATCCACCGGGAGGTTAACAAAGCCCTCCGCGTGGCCGTCGGCGTACTCGCCGGGGGTCCGCACGTCCAGCAGCGTCACACTGCCGTCCCGGGGCAGGGCGTCCACATCCTCCGGGAAGAACTGCTCCACCAGCCCATGGGACAGGTTCTCGATCATAAAGCCTGCCATGTTCACCGGATCCTTGGCGGAGGAGTAGGGCGGCGCGTAGGCCAGATCCAGATCCTTCAGCTGGAGGGCGGAGAGTCCCGCATGGATGGCCGTGGCCAGCACGTCGATCCGCTTGTCCACACCCTCGTAACCCACGATCTGCGCGCCCAGCAGGCGGTATGTGCCCTTCTCGAACACCACCTTCAAGGTCATGACTTTGCCGCCGGGATAGTATCCGGCGTGACTCATGGGGGAGAGGTAGACCTTGTCGCAGTCGATGCCCGCCTGTTTTGCCGTCTTCTCATTGACGCCGGTGGTGGCGATGGTCATATCGAATACCTTGATGACGGAGCTGCCCTGGGAGCCGGGATACCGGCTGTCTCCGCCGCAGATGTTGTCCGCCGCGATGCGCCCCTGCTTGTTGGCGGGGCCCGCCAGGGAGAGGAGGGTGTCCTGCCCGGTGACGAAGTGCTTCACCTGTACCGCATCCCCCACAGCGTAGATGTCCGGCGCGGAGGTCTCCATCCGGTCGTTCACCAGGATGCTGCCCTTGATCCCCAGCTCCAGCCCGGCCGCCTTGGCGAGGCCGGTGTCCGGCGTGACGCCGATGGCCAGCACCACCATGTCGGCGGTGAGGGGCGCCTCGTCCTTCAGCAGCACATTGACCCGGTCACCGTTGGCGGCAAAGCCCTCCACAGTGCAGCCCAGATGCAGCCGCACCCCTTTTTGCCGCAGCTTGGCGTGGAGGAAGGCGGCCATGTCCGCGTCCAGGGGATTCAGCAGCTGGCGGGGCCGCTGGACCACGGTGACGTCGATGCCCAGCTCCCGCAGGTTTTCCATCAGCTCCACGCCGATGAAGCCGCCGCCGGCCAGCACCGCGGACCGGGGATGGTGCTGTTCGATGAATTCCCGGATCTTCAGGGTGTCCTCTACCGTGCGGAGGGTGAACAGGCGGTCGATCCCTACGCCGGGCAGCGCCGGCTGGGTGGGCCGGGCACCGGGGGAGAGGACCAGTTTGTCATAGGATTCGGTAAAGGTCTCGCCGGTGGCGAGATTCCGCACGTCCACGGTCTTCTCTGCCGGGTGGATGGCCGTGACTTCGTGGCGCACCCGCATGTCCACCCGGAAGCGCCGCCAGAAGCTCTCCGGCGTCTGAAGCGTCAGCTCCTCTTTGTCGGTGATGACGCCGCCGATGTAATAGGGCAGACCACAGTTGGCGTAGGATACATATCCGGACCGCTCAAATACCACGATTTCCGCGGTCTCGTCCAGCCGGCGGAGCCGGGCCGCGGCGGTGGCGCCTCCGGCCACGCCGCCTACAATGATGACTTTCATCTCACTTGACCACCTTTCCACGATAGTTGCAGATGCCGCCCAGATCCGTCACATCAGTATACCCCATGCGCCGCAGCAGGCCGGCCGCCTGACGGCTCCTGACGCCGCTGAGACAGTAGACGAAGAGGGGCGTCTCCCGGGCAGGGGGCAGAAGCTCTGTCCGCCCCAACGTCTGCAGCGGCAGATTCCGGCTCTCCGGAATATGACCGTCCGCATATTCCTCCTGTGTGCGCACGTCCAGCAGCAGGGCGTTCGGCGTGGCGGCAAGCCGCTCCAGCCCCTGTCCCAGGTCCGGCCGCTGCAGAAATCCAAAGAATCCCATCATACGCATCCTTTCTGTCCGCGCCGCTGCTGCGGCGGGGCTCCCGGCACCGGGAGCCGGGCCGTCCGGCGGCTCTTTTAAAAAGAGTATACCACACGCCGACCGGGATTTCTGTGACAAAAGCACAGAAGTGTCCGGCGCTTGCAATCCCGTCTGGGTGGTATATAATGAATAACAATACAGACCGGGGCCTGCGGGGGACCGGACAGGAGGCGTGCGGATGGAGTTTTTCTGGGAGATGCTGTCCCTGCAGGAGACGATGTTCCTTCTGATCCTGACGGGCGTACTCATCAAAAAGCTGAAGATCATCGACGCGGCGGGGCGGAAGATGCTCTCCGACCTGCTGATCGATGTGATCCTGCCCTGCAATATCGTCGAGTCCTTTTTAGGCGGGATGGTGTTCCCAGACGGCTTCGCCCGGAACTGCCTGCTGGCGGTTGGACTTTCCGCAGTCATCCAGCTGATGTCCATATACGGTAGCAAGCTGCTCTTCCGAAAGTACCCTCGGGAGCAGAGGAGCGTTCTCTCCTACGGCATCATCTGTTCCAACTCCAGCTTTGTGGGGTTGCCGGTGGCCCGCCTGCTGTTTGGGGATCTGGGCGTGATCTACACGTCCATGTTCCAGATCCCGCTCCGCTTCACCATGTGGACGGCGGGGCTGTCCCTCTTCACCAGCGTCAGCAGGAAGGACGCCTTCCGCAAGCTGGTCCGCCACCCCTGCATCATCGCCGTTTTCGCGGGGCTGCTCCTGATGGCCGCTCCGGTGTCCCTGCCGGGCTTCCTGGACAGCGCCGTCGCCTCGGTCAGCAGCTGCACCGTCCCGGTCTCCATGTTCGTCATCGGGACAATCCTGGCGGACGCCCCCATCCGCTCCATGTTCTCAAAGCCTGTTCTGTGGTACACCTGCCTGCGGCTGGTCCTGTACCCGCTTCTGCTGTGCGTACTGCTCAAACCGCTCCACCTGGACACGACGCTGACCAATGTCTGCATCCTGATGACGGGGATGCCCGCCGGCAGCACGGGCTCTATTCTGGCGGACAAGTATGACTGCGACGCCGTCTTTGCCTCGCAGATCGCGTTTGCCTCCACCCTGTGTTCGATCCTGACGATCCCGCTCCTGACTCTGGTAATGGAGTCGTTTCCTCTTTGAGGGAGCCTGCACCTTTGCGGGCCCTGCCGCTGCGGGACGGCGGGATCCAAAAAACAGACTGCATGAGCAGTCTGTTTTTTGCTGGGTCAGGGCTCTTTCGGGACCGCCCCGCAAAGGCCGCCAAAGCAGGCGGCTTGACGCTGAGGGAGGGCTACCCCTGTTTTTGGGCCTTATACGCCTCGCCCCAGTTCCTCATGGCGTCCAGAATGGGTTTCAGGCTGTACCCCAGGTCGGTCAGCGTGTATTCCACGCGGGGCGGGACCTCCGGATAGACCGTACGGGTCAGCAGGCCGCTCCGCTCCATCTCCCGGAGCTGGGCCGTCAGCACTTTCTGGCTGACCGAGCCGATGGACTTCTTCAATTCTCCAAAACGCTTTGTCCCCGGCATCAGATCCCGGAGAATGAACACCTTCCACTTGTCACTGATCAGCGTCAGCGTGGTTTCCACCGGACAGGCCGGAAGTTCTTTTGCCGCGGCTGCCATCTGCAGGTCCCTCCTGTATACCGATCACTTCAAATCCTCTGATATCATCCATATTTTATGGTACCTGCAGAGCGATTGTCAAGCTCCCATGGGGCGGCGATGAAAAATTTCGCCCCGTGGAAAGCCCCGCAGCCCCTTGGTTACCTCCCGGTGCCTATGTCACAGCATTGTGCGTACTTTACGAGTGGTGAATCCCGCCGTACAATAGAAAGCGAGGGGTGAAGCAGCCTGCGCTTTCCCGCAGAAGGGGACGCCCTCTGTAAGCACCTGGGAGAGCGCTCTGCGCAGGCTTCCGCTCTGGCATTTCCGGTATCAGACCGTACAATGAATCTTTCCTTTGGAGGAGACCCATGGATCGCAGGGAACAGGTACAATATTTGAATCAAGCCCTCCTGGCGGAAATGCCCCAGTACCGGGAGCAGGCGGAATCATTTCCGGCGGATGAGATCTCGCAGCGGCGGCTGCTCCGCTCTCTGATGAATGTCCGGCCGCCCATGCCCCTATCCCCTGAATTTTTGGAAGTCCAGGATGCCCTCCTGTCCACCGAGCGGGAGGAAAAGGGCGTGGTGGACGGGGATGCCCTGCCGCCCACTGCAGGAGATCCCCGCCTGGTGCTCTGGCAGGGGGACATCACCCGGCTGCGGGCGGACGCCATTGTGGATGCAGATAATTCCGCTCTGCTGGGCTGCTTCGCCCCCTGCCACAGCTGCATCGACAACGCCATCCACTCGGCGGCGGGGCTCCAGCTCCGGGACGCGTGCGCAGAAATTATGCGGGCCCAGGGCCGCCCGGAGCCCGCCGGCCGGGCCAAGCTGACACGTGCCTATAACCTGCCGGCCCGGTATGTGCTCCACACCGTAGGGCCCATCGTGGGCAGGTGGGTGACCTGGAAGGACCGGCGGGAGCTGGCCGCCTGCTACCGCTCCTGCCTGGCGCTGGCCGCGGAGCATGATCTCCGCAGTGTGGCCTTCTGCTGCATCTCCACCGGGGAGTTCCACTTTCCAAACCAGGAGGCCGCCGAGATCGCCGTGAGAACGGTCCGGGAATTTCTGGAGCAGCAGACAACTTCCGTAGAAAGGGTGATCTTCAATGTTTTCAAAGACCTGGACGCAGCCATCTACCGCCGTCTCCTCGGACCCGATTGAGCAGCTGAAGGGGGCCCTGGCCTCTGCGGACGCAGTGGTGGTCGGGGCGGGGGCGGGTCTGTCCGCCTCTGCGGGGATGACCTACTCCGGCGAACGGTTCCGGCGGTATTTCAGCGACTTTCAGTCCAGGTACGACATCCAGGACATGTACTCCGGCGGATTCTATCCTTTTGAAAGCCTGGAGGAGTACTGGGCCTGGTGGAGCCGGCAGATCCTGGTAAACCGCTATGAAAAGGCGCCGAAGCCTGTATATGGCGATCTGCTGAAGCTGATAAAGGACAAGGACTACTTTGTCCTGACCACCAATGTGGACCACCAGTTCCAGCTGGCGGGCTTCGACAAGCAGCGGCTGTTCTACACCCAGGGGGACTATGGCCTGTGGCAGTGCTCCAAGCCCTGCCATCAGGAGACCTATGACAACGAGGAGACCGTCCGCAAAATGTTTGCAGAACAGAGGGACATGCGGATCCCCACGGAGCTGGTGCCACGCTGCCCCAGGTGCGGCTGTCCCATGGCCATGAACCTGCGGTGCGACGATACCTTCGTCCAGGATGCGGGCTGGTATGCCGCCGCCCGGCGGTACGAGGACTTCCTACGGCGGCACAGGGGACGGCGGCTGCTGTTCCTGGAGCTGGGGGTGGGCGGCAACACCCCGGGCATCATCAAGTATCCCTTCTGGAAGATGACCCTGGAGAACCGGAGCGCTGCCTATGCCTGTATCAATCAGAAGGAGTCCTATATTCCCCCGGAGATTCGGGGGCGGTCTGTCTGCATCCCTGCGGACATCGGACATATTCTGAAACGACTCACCCTGCTGGAGCACTGAGACCTTCCCCCACCCGGGGAGGCGCATTGAAATCCCTGCTTGCCGGTGATCCCTGTGTAAATGGGACAGAGGTGCGGAAGACTCGGTGGGGTCTCCACGGGAAAATGGACTACCATCCCCAAATGCCTGCCGGCAGCTGAAACGGCTTGCGTCAAAGCCGCGTTTGCAACGGTATTGACAAGAACACAGAGCTTGCGGGATCACGTTGCCGCCCAATCCTTCGCTGCGGTCCGATGTTTTCACAGCTCACGGCAGTTCTCAGGGATATGAAAAAGGCCTCCGGCATCTTGCCGGAGGCCCTTGTTTTTTAGCGATGGAGGGTTTTTCAGGCGGCTTCGGCCTTCCGGTGCTCCGCATACAACCGGTACCGGAACGGATAGTCCGGGCTTGCAGAACAGCTGGACTGTACCGGCGAACCGATCCACGCAGCTCGCTGCCCTGCCGTATGGGAACCCCGACCGCAGTTTTAAATCCCAATGCTCATCAGGATCTGTGCAGCAAGCCACAGCAGCAGCGCGGACACCACAGCCATGCTCCTGGGGTACTTGCCCGCGGCACCGGAGGAGATCCGGTCCAGGATGGAGTGGAGCAGCACCTCACAGATCAGGAACACAGCGCCGCCCAGGATCCCGACCCGCAGCGCGTCCAGCACCGTCGGCACACTGCCGGCGCACAGAGAGAGCACGCCGAACGCCACAGTGCCCACGATCAGCGAGGTTGCCCAGAACCGGTGGTTCTCCCCAAAGAGGATCACCTCCAGGACCAGCGCGAGGAGAGAGAGGGCCGCCAGCGTGGGAATGTCCAGCGCGGGCAGGATGATGTTGGGGACCAGCGCCGCTGCAATCTGGGCGGCAAGACCCGCTGCCAGCAAGGTCACGGAAAGGCAGATGGACGCCGTGCACAGCGGCGATACAATGATCTTTTTCAAACAGCATCAACCTCCCCACTCTGTCGCAGACGTGCTGACATCTGCACCGGTGACATACGCGCAGGCGGAACTGACGCCACGGGCAACCGCCCGCGAGGTGACGGTGGCGCCGGTGATCGCGTCCACACCACCGCCCACCTCCGCCTCTCCGGAGGTGCCGACGAACTGTACCAGAAAATCAATGTCCGTCAATGCGTTCCGGCCCAGGCCGAAGGTCTCCTCCATGTCCCGGACCACCAGACCTGTTACATGGCCATTGCTGTCCACACCGGTCCACTGGCGGATGGGGCCGGCATAGCCGTCCACAGTGGTCTCTATGATCCAGCCGCCTTCCCCTTTCCAGACGGCCGTAATATTGGCATCGGTCCCCGTGTCCTCTTCCGGGGTGAAGACCGTGCTTCCGGGAAGCAGGGTCTCCATCATCTCCTGTTGCTCCGCTGCGGCGTTTGCGGCCGCGGCGGGAGCCACGGCATTCCCAGCCACTACCAGGATCAGGCCGGCAAGCAGCAGGGAACCGGCACTGACAAGCAGCTCTTTTGCCTTCATCGAAGGCCTCCTTTCCGTTGCGGCGCGCCGAACAGGCGGGTGGGCGTGAAGCGCTCCAGCAGCCAGGACGCGGCATTCATCAGTAAAATCGCGTAGGTGACGCCCTCTGGGTAGAGCCCGGCGGAGCGGAAGAGCACGGTCAGCACGCCGCAGCCGATCCCATAGAGCACCTGCCCGCCGGGCGTGGCGGGGGAGGTGGCGTAGTCCGATGCCATGAAGAGGGCCCCCAGCAGGACCCCGCCGCCCAGAAGACTGTACAGCATCCACCGAAGCGGTTCCATCGGTGCGAAGGCGAAGCTCAGGACCGCCATCGTTCCGAGATAGCTGACGGGGATCCGCAGCTTGATGACCCCGCGGACCACCAGATATCCGCCCCCGATCAGCAGCGCCAGCGCGGAGACCTCACCGATACACCCACCGATGCTGCCCAGGAACATCTCCGAAAGCGGGACGTCCGGCAGCGCGGGCATCACCATGCTGTGGAGGGGCGTGGCGGCTGTGACCACGTCTGCGGAGCCCAGGTCCAGGGGAACGGATGCCCCAGGGGCCGCGAAACGGGTCATGGACGCGGGAAACAGCAACAGCAGCAGGGCACGGGCCGCCAGCGCGGGATTGAAAATGTTCTGGCCCAGGCCACCGAAGGCAGCCTTCACTACAATGACGGCAAACACCGCACCCACCGCCGCCATCCAATAGGGCACGGTGGCCGGGAGCGTCAGCGCCAGCAGCAGCCCCGTGACGGCGGCCGAGAGATCTTCCACGGTCTGGTACCGGCCGGTAAGCTTGCTCCAGAGCGCCTCGGCCAATCCTGCGGCCGCAATGGATACCGCCGCAAGCAGCAGGCAGCGGAGCCCGAAGAAGATCGTTCCCGCCAGGAGGGTGGGCAGCAGCGCGATCAAAACGTCCAGCATGATCCGCCGGGTGTTGTCGCCGCAGCGGATATGCGGGGATGAAGACATGGCAAACCTCATGATGGTTCCTCCCTTACCCGCTGTTTTCCCTCCCGGATCGCCGCCACGATGGGCAGCTTCCCCGGGCAAGTGTAGGCGCAGCAGCCGCACTCCACGCAGTCCAGAATGCTGTATTGCCGAAGCATTCCCACATCCCGGCAGCGGGAGAAGCGATAGAGGTACAGCGGCTGGAGCCCCATCGGGCAGACGGACACGCACCTGCCGCAGCGGATGCAGGAGGGGTGGGGAGACTCCAGGTCATCGGCGCTGGTCAGCGCCACAATGGCGTTGGTGCCCTTGATTACCGGCGTGGAGAGATCCGCCTGGGAACGGCCCATCATGGGGCCTCCGGCGATGACCTTCCACACATCCCCCTGCAGGCCGCCCGCCGCCTCGATGGCGTGGGCGAAAGGCGTCCCGATGGGGACGATCAGGTTTTTCGGCTCCTTGATCCCGTGGCCGGTGATCGTGACGATCCGGCGGAGGATGGGCTCCCCGTCCGCCACGGCCCGGCATACGCTGGCGCAGGTGGCGATGTTGAAGACCGCACACCCCACATCCTTGGGAAATCCGCCGGAGGGGACCTGGCGGCCGGTGACTGCCTGGATGAGCTGCTTCTCCGCCCCCTGGGGGTAGCGGGTGGGCAGCACGACCAGTTCCACCTCGTCCTGCTGCTTCAGCTTGTCCGTCAGGATCGAAACGGCCCGCTCCTTGTTGTCCTCAATGGCGATCACTGTCCGCCGGGGCTTCAGCAGCTGCCGCAGCAGCCGCAGTCCGCGAATCGCCCGGTCCGCATCCGTGCAGAGTAGGGCGTCATCCGCCGTGATATAGGGCTCACACTCACAGGCGTTGGCGATCAGGGTCTCCACCTTCCCGATGTTCGCCTTGATATCGGTGGGGAACGTGGCGCCGCCCATGCCCACCAGCCCGGCCTCCCGAATGCGGCGGATCAAGGCGTCGGCGTCCAGGGCATCCGTGTCGGCGCAGGGCGGGACCGCGCTGTGGTAGGTGTTCTGAAAGTCGTTCTCGATCACCACAGCCAGATGGGGCTGGCCGCTGGGGTGGCTCCGGGGCTCCACGGCCTTCACGGTGCCTGACACCGAGGCGTGAACAGGGACGCACAGTCCCTCGCCGTCACCGATCTTCTGCCCCATGTCCACATGGTCCCCGGCCTTTACCAGGGGCGTGCAGGGCTTTCCGATATGCTGGAGCAGCGGAATGACCACCTCCCGCGGCGGCGGGCAGTCCTCCAGCGGTGCTCCGCTGGACAGCTCCTTGCGCCCCGCGGGGTGGACGCCACCCCAGAAGGTTTGCTTTCGCAGCATATGATCTCACCTCTCCTCATGTTCCGTTTATGAATGAAAATAGGCGTCACAGCCCCCCGTCCAGGAGGCGGAGCCGTCTGCGTAGACCCACAACGCCTCTGCGCCATACGTCTCCAGCAGGATCCGGCCGCTCTCCTCATCCATGATGAATGCCGCCGTGGAGAGGGCGTCTGCCAGCCCCGAGTCCGCGCAGATGACCGTCACGGACCGGTAATGCCGGGCGGGCCAGCCGGTATCCGGGTCTATGATATGGTGGTAGGCGACGCCGTCCACCGTGTAATACCGTTGATAGTCCCCGCTGGTGACCACTGCGCCGCTGGTGATATCCAGGCGCTGGACATACTCCGTGTCGTCCCCATCAGGGTTCTGGACGCCGATCACCCAGGGGCTGCCGTCGGGTTTGGGGCCCGTAACGCAGACGTTGCCGCCCAAACTCAGCACCATGCCCGTCGGCAGTGCGGCGGCCACGGCACCGGCGGCGTACCCCTTGGCGACAGCCCCCACGTCCAGGCGCTGTGCCGGGTCCGTCAGATACACCGTGGAGGCCGCTTCATCCAGCACGACATTGTCAAAGGAGGTATGCTCCAACGCGGCCTGGATAGCATCCTCCTCTGGGAGATAGGCATGCTCCGGGTCGTTGACGGACGCCTCACGGGCCTCGTGCCACAGCAGAAGGACGCTCCCCATGGCGGCATTCACCTTGCCGCCGCTGTCCGCATACAGGTCCCGGCACAGGAGCAGCAGATCCAGGATCCGCGCATCCACCGTCACCGGGGCGATCCCCGCCTGGTCATTGACGGTCTTGAGGTTGTGGATCCCCTCATAGTCGTTGTAAATGTCGTAGAGCTGGTGGTATTCCAGCAGCAGATCGTGAGCCATCTCCGCCGTCTCTGTAAAGACCTCCTGGCTCTCCGCATAGCCCATGACCGTGGTCACTGTATCGAACACGTCCAGAAAGGTCGCCTGATATTGCTTGGGCCTCGTCTCCACCTCCTCCGGAGCGGCGCAGGCGGTCAGAAGGAGGCAGGGGAGCAGCAGGGACAGCAGCCGGAGCCTCACCGGAGTTTTTCCAGCAGGGCCTGGAAGCCGCCGATGGAGATGGTGACGCGGGAGGCCAGGTCCGCCTCTGCGGGCTTGGTGGCCTCATCCACCGCGATGCCCGCCACCTCGTCCAGGGTCTTGCCGGTGACATAGGCGGCAAAGGCCGCCGCCTGTTCATTCCACTCCTTGCCGATGCTGCTGACGGCGCCCATGCCGTAGTCCGCTCCCCGGTCATTCTTGCTGGGCACCGGGGCGGAGAGATCCGTGAGGAGCTGTCCCTGGCCGTCAAAGCTGACCTGGGCCTGCACGGCGTCGATCACGCAGGAGGTGATGGCATCTCCGTTCATGGTCACGGCGGCGATGTTCACATTGGTCTCCACCATGCCGGCGGCGCCCTCTGGTGCATTGCCGGCGGCCATGGAATTGCTGGTCACCAGCCGCAGCTCATCTCCGGCCTGAGCGCCCAGCGGCTGGGCGCGGCCCACCGCCTCCGCGATGGCGTTCTGGAAGCCGCCGATGGAGATGGTGACGCTGGAGGCCAGGTCCGCCTCTGCGGGCTTGGTGGCCTCATCCACGGCAATGCCCAGCACCTCATCGGCCGTCTTGCCCACTACATAGTCCGCCAGAGCCTGGGCCTGCTCGTTCCACTCTTTTCCGATGCCGCTGATGCTGCCCATGCCGTAATCAGCGCCCAGTTCATTTTTGCTGGGCACCGGGACGGTGAGATCCGTGAGGAGCTGGCCCTGGCTGTCAAAATTTGCCTTTGCCTGTACGGCGTCGATCACGCAGTCAGTGATGACGCCCGTCTCATCCACGGTGACGGCGACGATCGTCACATCCGTTTGGATCAGACCGTCCTCCTCTCCCGCACTGGCGCTGGAGGATAGGGAGCCCACCGCATAGAGGCCGGTGCGGAGGCTGCCCTGGCTGTCATGGGACGAACCTTCCTCCGCATCCGCGGAACTCTGGAGAACATCCGCTGTCGTGGCGGGCCGGCCGCTGCAGCCGACAGTTGTGAAAAGAGCTGCTGCGACTAAAATCGCTGTTAAAAATTTTTTCATCCGATTTTCCTCCGATCCTGGGATTGATGCGGCGTAGAGATGAGCTCCCAGAAATGAGCATAGTACTTCTGATTTGTTACTTTTTTATCATATCAAAAAAGCGTGTATCCTGTAAAGTATTTTCAACGAATTCTATAAAAAGTGGAAAAGATATCCAAATTCTTGGAAAGAAGCTGTGAAAATTGAAAGCTTTTCACAAAAGAAACCGTCAAGAAACAATCGCTCCACTCAAAAGGAAAAAGCATTCCGCGTTTTCGGGGGCTTTTCCGGCTTTGTCGCTGTCCGGTGCGGCGATTTTCTGCAATAGAACCGGGAAAAACGATTCAAATTTCTGCGGTATGATATTGCCATTGCCTTTGCGGCGCAACATCCGCCGGGCCTTGACAGTATGTTTCTCAGGGGAATCAAGGGCTCCCGAAGCGAGCTGCCGGGACTCGGAGTGGTCATCAAAGAATGGGACGCCATCACCATGGCGAACCCCAGTAGTGTTCGCATGGAAATCAACGAGGCAAAGAGAGGTGGCGTCTTCGATTCCCGCAATGGGACGATACTGAAAATATGCAGCCTCATTGATGTCGGCGAACATGCCGGCAGTGGCATCGCAATATCTTTTACGTATGGCGCCTGTAATCACAGAGCGGTTTGAGCCGGAGGGGACTCTGCTGGAGCTCTTCCTTAAGAAAAACAGCGATAAGAGTAAGGGTGGAAGAGACCATCATGACATACCTGGCCGATCATTCCGAAGCAAAGCATCGGAAACTGCAGAGTCTATTGGCCTGAAGCCGTCCTGTACAAGAGATTATCTGAATGATCTGATTTCAGGGGGCCATCGTGACCAGGGGCGGGAATCGAAGCTATCAGCTAAAAATGGGACAGTTTAGAGAATATCATCGGAAATGAGACCCTGACAGAAAAAGAGAAGTATTTTTAGAACGACAGCGGTATGGAATTCCATGCCGCTGTTCCGGAAGGAATACAGACATGCACTATCTGAGCCGTTTGAGATGGTATTGAAAGATAGAACCTTTGCGGAATCAAGAACTTGCGTATACGTTTTTCTACATACCGACTTCCGGTACGGCCTCTGGTATCATGTTCGCCGTAAAACGGGAGGAGGCGCGTCCCTTCATAGAAAAACTGACAGATCCGCGTATAGCTTTTTGGAACTGGAGGAAATCTTACGATTACGGCACTAAAATAACAAGGCCCACAGCGGCAGCTGCCGCTGTGGGCCTTGTTATATTTGCACATCCGGTAAAATATCGTTGTGAAATCACAAAAGGAGGCATCTTATGACCGAAGACAGACTGACTCCCCTGCAAATCCAGGCATTTGCCCGCCACCTCCGGCTGGAGGAGAAGAGCGAAGCCACTATGGAGAAGTATCTCCGGGACATCCGGGCCTTCGCACGCTGGCTGGACGGGCGGGAGATCAGCAAAGGGTTGAGCGCGGCGTGGAAGGCTCATCTGGTGGAGCGGGGCTACGCCCCCGCCAGCATCAACGCCAAGCTCTCCGCACTGAACAACCTGCTGGAGTTCCTGGGCCTCGGCGGCTGCCGGGTGAAATTCCTGAGGGTCCAGCGGCGACTGTTCCGGGACGCCGGCCGGGAACTGACGAAGGCGGAGTACCAGCGCCTGCTGGACACGGCGCACCGGCTGGGACAGGAGCGGCTGGGCCTGCTGGTGGAAGCCATGGGGGCCACGGGCATCCGGGTCAGCGAGGTGCGGTATCTCACGGTGGAGGCCGCCCGGCAGGGCAAGGCCGAGATCTCCCTCAAGGGCAAGATCCGCACCATCCTATTGCCGGGAAAGCTCTGCCGGAAGCTGCTCCAATACGCCCAAAAACAAAAAACCGCCTCCGGTGCAATCTTTCGCACCAAAAGCGGAAAAGAGCTGGGCCGCCGGCAGATCTGGGCGGAGATGAAGCGGTTGTGCGGGCACGCCGGGGTGGACCCGCGCAAGGTGTTCCCCCACAATCTGCGGCACCTGTTTGCTATGGTGTTCTACCGGACCAGCCGGGACATCGTCAAGCTGGCGGACCTGCTGGGCCACAGCAGCATCGAGACCACCCGCATCTACCTGGTGACCTCTGGCGCAGAACACCAGCGGACGCTGGACCGGCTGGGACTGATCTCCTAATCACGGAATTCGCATTCCGACACAAATGATCGTGAAAAAATAGTTCGTCCTACATATCAATAGACAAATTTTAGCACAAAGGACAGCTAACCGCAAGGGATTTTGCCGCTTTGGGCAGCAGAAAAAAGCCGGAAAAATGTCAAATTTTGTCCGGCCTTGGTCCCTGCGCCATTTTTTACGCCCGTGCCAGCCGCACGGGCTTTTTTCGCACTTGTTCTGCGGAGCTTCTTGCGCCAGCTTGGTCGGGCGCGGGATGGAATGCGAATTCCGTTGACAGGGGGTGTGGATATGCGGTGCGCGGAGGCAGCCAGACTGGCGCTGTCATCACATCAGAGATGATCCGGTCCTATCTGGAGACACTCTCCCGCCGGGGGAGGAGCCGGAACACGGTGCAGATGTACGGTGCCAAGCTGCGGGCCTTCTATCACTACCTGCCGTCTGACAAGCGGGTGGGGCCGGACACACTGTCCGCCTGGCGCGGTGCTCTGCTGGAGGCGGGCTACTCCCCCGGCACCGTGAACACCCACCTGTCCGCCGCCAACGGCTTGCTGGGGTGTCTGGGCCGGCGGGACTTGCAGCTGGCAGGACAGCTGGAACCGGAGCCCTCCATCCAGCCGGAGCTGACCCGGGCGGAGTACCTGCGGCTACTGCAGGCGGCCAGGACGCTGGAGAAAGAGCGGACGTATCTGCTGGTGAAGGTGTTCGCCCTGCTGGGGATTCGGCTGGGGGAGTTGAGCCGGCTCACGGCGGATCAGGTGAGAGCTGGGCGGCTGTCGGTCCTGGACAAGGGCAGGCGGCAGTATCTTTCCATTCCCACCTGCCTGCGGAGAGAGCTGCTGGACTACGTCCGGTGGCAGGGGTTGCGGACGGGCCCGGTGTTTGTGACCCGAAACGGAAAGGCCATGAGCCGTACCCAGGTGACCTCGGCGATCCAGTCCCTCTGCCGGGATGCTCAGGTAGAGAAGGCCAAGTGCAACCCCCGGTGCCTGCGGAAGTTATATCTGGCCACCCGGTCGGAGATCGAGCGGAACGTGCGGATCCTGGCGGAGCAAGCCTATGAGCAGATTCTGGATGCGGAGCAGTTGGGGACGGAGGATAGCGGTCCCCGGCGGCGGGGCAAACACGGCTGCTGACCGGCCAGACAGGGGTGGATATCCCGCCCCGGACGGATACTGGATAAGCAAGGCGAGAAGGGAGGGAGCGGCACTGACCGGAAACGGCGCCGCTATACCCGAGCGTAGCACCTCGGGGCGGCCTGCGGGCGTGGCAGCGTACAGAGGATCGTCAGAACCGCGAAAAGAAGTTCTGAAAGACAAACATGCTCCCTTGAAGGGGGATATTTTGCGAGCAAAGGAGGAAACAAAGACATGAGAAAACGGAGCTTGGCGGCGCTGCTGGCCTGCGTCATGGTCATAAGCCTACTGCCCACCGCAGCCCTGGCTGCGCCACCGGAGAATGTAGAATCCGCGGAGGGATATCGGATATCTTCCTGCACAATGAACGGCGAGGAGAAACTGGGGACCACAGGGCCTGTGCAGTTTACGCACCTGAAAGCCGGAGATAAAATCCTTACGGAGATGGAGACCTTTCAGGCCCTGGATGTCGTCTATATCAGTGATAGCGGAAATGATGCTAACAGCGGCGCTTCCTCGGAGGCAACCGTCAAGACCTGGGAGCAGGCATACTCCTTGCTGTCCGATGGCGGCACTATTGTGGTGGTAGGGATGAGCACCGCTCCCAGTGCAAAAATTGATTCCACCGCCCCTATGGCGGGCAAGCGTGCAACCATCACAGGAAGCTATGGAAGTGTGTCCGGTGGAACGCTGGTCCCTACTACAGATGGGATGACGAATGGCCTGTCGTTCGGGGCAGATACAACCTTAGAAGATTTGACAATCGACTGTTCCCAGAATCCTAATAAGTATGGGATGTTTAGTTTCTATGCCAACGGGCACGACCTGACAATCGGCGACGGCATGGATATGATCCCTTTCCCCAACAGTGTATATAGTCCGTATCCGATGATTTTTGCGGGGGGGACTAACCTGGGACAGCTCGCCAACAGCAATACCCTGATCGTCAAAAGCGGACAATATGCGGAGATCAGCACCAATGAGGAGAGCGGCTCCTCTTCTGGCGCAAGCCTGTATCTATACGGCGGGGTTGCTGTCGACTATGTGAACAGCGAATATGGTACTGGCGGGGAGATCCACATCGAAGAGGGCTCCGAGGCACAGCCAGTCATAATTGGAAATATCTACCTGACATATGAGGATGAAGTCGGCCTGGACAGTCTGTGGATCCATGGCGGCGGTTACTTGCGTCTGATTGGCGATACTGCCGCGGTTAAGGATCTGACCATCCAGCCGGGAGGCGTGCTGGAATTCGAAAATCCCCAAATGGACGATGTCACCTTTAACAGCTTAACAGGAGGTGGTACTCTGGTCCTTCCCTCCGGTGCGTGTCTGGCCGTGACCGGATCTGTCACAGGCGATACTTCCCTGCGAATCCTCCCCGAAACTGAGAGCGGCGATGGTTATGTGGATGGGATCGCCTTAGGAACTTATGTAACCGCTGCACCCGATAGCACGGGCGGTTTCATACTGGAAAACCAGATTAAGGCCGCCCTGCAGAAAGAGACGGCGGCAGGTGGGACCAACTGGACGCTGGTTCAGGTCTATGCTGTTGTATTCGACAGCCAAGGGGGAACCGCTGTGAAAACGCAGTACGTTGTCCCTGGCGAGAGAGCTATACGTCCGGCGGATCCTACTTGGAGCGGCCACGACTTTGACGGATGGTATCTGGAAGGGGGCTTGTATGATTTTGCCAAACCGATCACCAGTGATATCACGCTTACCGCGCACTGGACAGACACTTCCTGGGTGGCTCCCCCCGATACCTCCGGAGATGGGGGAGGGGAGGATGATGCCCGCATCAGGTTCGACTCCAATGGCGGCACCCGCTTCGACCCCATCGATGAAGACGGAAGGAGCTTCTCCCTCAATGTGTACGATGATGAGGAGTACGGCGCCCACATCCCCACCCGGCCCGGCTACCGCTTTACCGGTTGGTACAAGGACAGCCGCCTGACCATACGGGTGGACGAGGATGAGACTCTGCGGGTGACCTCCTCCGTGACGCTGTTCGCCGGCTGGACGGAGACCTCCGTGCCCGGCATGCTGAACGGCGACGACCACTACGCCTACATCCAGGGCTATTCTGACGGCTCTGTGCGGCCCAACGCCAATATCACCCGGGCTCAGGTGGCCACCATCTTCTTCCGCCTGCTGGACGAGAATATGCGGGACGACAATCTCACCACGTCCAACGCCTTCCCGGATGTGAACGAGGACTACTGGGCCAACACGGCCATCTCCACCATGGCCCGGCTGGGCGTCATCAACGGCCGCAACTCCGGCCTGTTCGACCCCGACGCTAACATCACCCGCGCCGAATTCGCGGCCATCTGCGCCCGGTTCGACGACAGCGGCGTCGCCGGCGTCACCACCTTTACGGACACCGCCGACCACTGGGCGGAGGACGAGATCAGCCGCGCCGCGGCGCTGGGCTGGATCCAGGGATACAGCGACGACTCCTTCCGGCCCGACCAGTACATCTCCCGCGCCCAGGCGGTGACCATGATCAACCGGGTGCTGTGCCGCCTGCCGGAGGACACGGACGATCTGCTCTCCGGCATGAACACCTGGACCGACTGCCACGAGAGCGACTGGTTCTACCTGGCCATCCAGGAGGCCACCAACTCCCACGACTTTGTCACCAAGGACCGGGTCTATGAGAGCTGGACCGACCTGAACCGCGCTCCCGACTGGAGTCGGTACGAGTAAGGAGCTCAAAAATCAATTTGACAGAAAGCCCGGGCGGATTTTTTCCGCCCGGGCTTTCTGTATTACGATAGAAAAGTGGATATCGCTATGGCTTCTAAGCGCCATAAAAACAAGTGTCAAATAGAAAAGCGGATTGCCCAGGCGCAATATAATAAAGAAGGACGGATAAACAGAAGTAGGTGAATCAAATGGCAATGAGAGCAGCCTGACATGAGGCGCGGCTTGAAACGTGGAAGAAGCAGATAGAAGGTTGCCGAAACAGGGGGAGACGAGTAAGTGAATGGTGCTTGGAACACGGTGTCGGCCCAAAGATATACCAGCGGTGAGAGCGGGAGCTGTACGGCATAAACAGCGAAAACCAAAACAGGCAGAAAGAGGGGCGGATGCCGGAAGCAGCGCCGGTATTCGCGGAAATTACCGCCTCGGAATTGCGTGGGAGCCGAGGCAGGGTGATTGCCGGGATTAAAACCGGAGCAGTTGAAGTGGGGATTTACATCCGAGCAGACAGCGCGGCCGAGGCAGCGTTGTGCTGGGGGCTGAGGGATGCTGAATGACCTTGCGGGAGCAGGGCAGATTTATATTGCCTGTGGGTATGCGGCTTTGCGACATTGGTACAGCAGAAGTTCCGTTTAGCTCCGTTCAGCGGTACGCTGTTTTTGCCCTGTGGTTATAGGCAGGACTGGATCAAGAGGCTTTATTGGGAAGAGGATGGATTTGTACTGGTCACGAAGCGGTTGGAGGCTGGAAGCTTCCAGTGGCCTCGGAACAGCGCAGAGGCTCGGAGGTTAAGTTAGCAGCAGTATCCTTAATTGTCAAAAGCATTGAAAATGATAACTTTCCGGGTAATTTTTAGCCACCAAATTTGCAAAAACAAGACCAATACACAGATGAACAGCACGGAGTTGGTAACGCTCTCCCGTGCGGAATAGGATGAACTGCTTCGAAAGAGCGCGGGGTACACGGAACGGAACCGAAAGCTGGAGTGGCTGATGGAACAGGTGCGTCTTGCCAAAAGAAAGCCTGTGGGCATTCTCTGAACAGATGAAAGAGGAATTGGCGGGTCAACTGAGCCCGATACTTGATGAGACGGAGGCATGGTTGTCTATCAGAGCTGCTATAAGGGGAACCGCGGCAGAGCCCCATATCCGGCAGGAGCGGTCCCTACAAGTGGAGGAGCTTCCGCCCGAAAATGTCACTATTGAGATGATGGAGCACCGGCTTTCTGAATCTGGGCGTGTATGCTCCGGATCGCCCATGGAGGGGATTGGCAGAAAAGTCCGGCGGACATGAGTCATGATCCCCACACAGGTGAGGATTCGGGCATACATACGCTTGTCAAAATTGCACACGGCAGAAACGGAAATGCCCATCTTGAAAGCTGAAAAGAAGACTGCCCGAATCCCTGGCAGCTCCGCAAGTTTTGAAGCTGGAGGGCCGGACTCTATATGCGGCTGTACCGGACCGCAGGGATGTGGAACACCCTGTCGTGCTGTATGAATACCAGCCGAACTGGAGGACAAAGAGGAGGCGGAGAAACTTCTGCCGGAGAGTGCACCGGATACTCACAGAACATTGAAGGGAGAATGGTTCCATTAAGCGAGCCTGCTGAAAAGCGGGCTCGTTTTTCAGCCCTGGACAGGCAGATGTCTCTCTTTGCCCCGAAATGCCGAATTTTCCAGCAGTTAGATTGCCATGGAAATGCCGTTTAGAGTGATGGACAACTATATGCAGACGAATTTCCCTGAAGCAAAACCACACACTTCAGCCCCACCATGTGCATAGCATACCATGAGCATAGGCCTTATGAGAAAGGAACGATTGTAATGTCTGCTCTCTTGAAGAAATTCAGCAACCTTCTGTGTGTTAAAAGCATTGTAACGCTTGTCTTGACGGTAGTATTTGCCTATCTCGCTGTTTTGGATCGAATTTCCAACCAAGATTTTTTAACAATTTTTTCAGTTGTCATCGCATTCTATTTCGGCACACAGAGTCAGCGCCTGAATGAAAAGATCGAGAAGGACACAGACAAGAAGCAACTTTAGCTATAACCACAGTTCCCTTACTTTGGATGAGAGGTCAATGAGATGAATTATTTTCCCAACAACAATTTAAATAAAGAGCGTCATTGCGGCTCTGCACCTGACAGAGACTCCTCCTGTCAGTGTTTTTGCCCCATTCTCTCCGGTGAACGCGGCCCCCAAGGTGAACGTGGGCCGCAGGGCGAACGCGGGCCCCAGGGTGAACGCGGCCCCCGCGGAGAGCGTGGTCCCCAGGGGCCAAAGGGTGAGCAGGGCTGTCCCGGTCCCATGGGCCCAAAAGGAATGGTGGGCCCTCAGGGACTCCCGGGGCCTCAGGGTATTCGGGGCGATATGGGGCCAAAAGGAGACACAGGAGATATCGGACCGCAGGGTGTCCGCGGGGATCCCGGCCCCATGGGCCCCAAAGGCGACCGCGGCCCCGTAGGGCCTAAGGGTGATCCGGGACCGGCTGGCCCAGTCGGCCCCAGGGGGGAAAGAGGCATTCCGGGCGACCGCGGCCCTCAAGGAGAACAGGGACCTCAGGGTGAGCAAGGGCTTCCTGGTGAGACCGGCCCTCAAGGACTCCAAGGAGATCGCGGCTGTCCCGGACCACAGGGAGAACAGGGCCCCATCGGTCCGGCAGGGCCCCAAGGCGAGCGTGGCGAAAGCGGCCCTCAAGGTCCGGCAGGACCCCAGGGTGAGCGGGGTGAAACCGGCCCTCAGGGTGAACCTGGCCCTCAGGGACCCGCGGGCACGACACCTACCGTCACTGTGGGAACTGTCTCCTCCGGTACTGCCGCAGCCGTCACCGCCAATCCGACAGACACCGGGATCTCCCTGGACTTTGTGGTTCCCGTTGGCCCCGAGGGGCCGAAAGGTGAACCTGGTGAAGTTGGACCCGAAGGACCGCAGGGCATCCCTGGGCAGACTCCTGAAATTACAGTGGAGCAAAATACACCTACTGTCTACAAGGTTCGGTTTAAAACTGCGGAGACAGATTTCCTGACTCCCAATCTAAAAGCTGTTCCGGAGGTTTACAACGCAAATCTGTCCTCTGCTGGAAGTGTCTTGACGGTTCCTCTGGAGGCGCTGAACATGACCTTGCAGAACACTTCGGCCACTTCACTCCGCTTTTCCCTCCAGCCTGCGGTAACAGGAACGTCTATTGTGGCCGATATTCGCCGCGCAAGTATTTACGATGGAGCTTCTATTGACAGCCAGACCAATGACAACCTGACAATCTCAGGTGTGTTCGTAGTGGATGATCTGATCTACAGCCAGTCTCAGGAGATGCACTGGACACGAATCCGGCAACAAGAGCCCTCTACCGGTCTTTGGTCCATGTGTGAGATCCGAATCTTTTCTTCCCGAGGCGGTGCCCGTACGTCTGTATGCGTCAACTGGCTATACACGGGAGCCAGTTTCCTGGCACCATAAGTTTTCTTTCTCAGGACTGCAAGTTGCTCTGTGGGGCACTATAAATATTCATCAGAAGTGCAGTAATGTAAACGTGAAACAGAGGGGCAGCCAAACGGTCGCCCCTCTGCTCACACTTACCCATAAAATCAGATGATGAGATGTGAATGCTTTGCAGATGCTCCTTACCCCACTATACTGAAAGCAGAACATGGAATGGGAGAGGGTATGCTGGGCGGGCGGGACTATACCGGGTACTACCAGCGGTGCGATGGAAAACTATCGATGGGATTCCTGCGGCCATGGATGCCGACACCGGCGAGGAGACTGCCATCCGGATTCTGTTTCTGTTCTTGGACCTGCCCAAGTATTACACGATAAGCAAGCAGTCCCTCTGCGCATTTCTGGAGGTGAGTGGGGGAGCGGAGAGCCGAGTGCAGGTGTCTGAAAAATAAGACGATTACGGGTTCCGCTATTAGTCTCCTGGAAGAAAGCGGAGTCCGCGGGCCGGTGCGCCGGAGCCCTGGCTATTCTCTGTTTCTGTGGTATGTTGTGTTGCTGAACAAGGGAGGCGACACGTATGAACGACTACATGAAGGCCCTGCACCAGCGGTTCTTCTGGGAACTGGAGCGTCCCAGCCTCTCTACTCCCCGAAAGTGAACGGGAAACGAATGGCACCAACGTCTCCGTCCATACAGAGGCGGCGTGCGAGGAGAAGTTGGCCCGGCTGATCGCGGAGATCGCCGCCGAGAAAAAGCGGCGGAAGCAGGCAGAACTGGCAGGTTGAACAAACGGGCCTCCCAGGGCGAACTGCTCTCGGAGGCCCGTATTTTTCCTGACTGTGGCTGGTTGAGTGGTCAGGGATAAAATAAGGTTACATAACACGCATGAAAATTGTGAAAAAATTATAAAAAAGTTCCGCTTTCAACAGAAAACGGAACTTTCGATGGTGGACGATACAGGACTCGAACCTGTGACCCCCTGCACGTCAAGCAGGTGCTCTAGCCAGCTGAGCTAATCGTCCAAAACGGAACGTATATAGGATACACGAAAACGCACCTTTTGTCAACACTTTTCTTGCGCGATCCTGTTTTTTTTGTTATACTGCTGACAGCACTATGACAGGAGGATCACTATGAATCGTGTGGCATTGGTCACTGGGGCTTCCCGGGGGATCGGGAGAGCGATTGCGGCGGAGCTGGCGGAGGCGGGACATGCTGTCTGTATCAATTACCTGACGCACCGGCAGGAGGCGGAGACACTGGCGGAAAAAATCCGGAACCACGGTGGAAATGCCATCGCGGTTCAGGCGGATGTGGCGGATCGGGCGGCTGTGGAGGCGATGGTCCGCACCGCGGAAGCGGAGCTGGGTCCCGTGAGCCTGCTGGTGAACAACGCCGGCATTGCGGGGCAGATCCAGTTTCAGGATATCACGGACGCCCAGTGGAACCGCTATCTGGGCGTGAATCTGGGCGGCGCCCGGAACACCATCCAGGCGGTACTGCCCTACATGCTCCATGAGAAGGCGGGCTGCATCGTCAACATCTCATCCATCTGGGGACTGCGGGGAGCCTCCTGTGAGGTGGCGTATGCCTGCACCAAAGCCGCTCTCGTGGGGCTGACCCGGTCCCTGGCGCTGGAGCTGGCGCCCTCCCACATCCGGGTCAACTGCGTGGCTCCCGGCGTCATCAACACCGACATGGTTCAGGTTCTGGGACAGGAGACCCTGCGGGATCTGGCGGAGCAGACGCCTCTGGGACGGCTGGGGACGCCGGAGGACGTGGCCCACGCCGTAGCGTTTCTGGCTTCGGAGAAGGCCTCCTTCCTGACGGGGCAGATCCTCACCGCCGACGGCGGCTTCACCGTCTGACGGCCCGTCAGTTGACCCGCTGCCGCCGGCACCTGCATA